>ERZ1032852.73-NODE-73-length-28596-cov-12.381311_pt1 | contig 28596 bp, 26 predicted proteins | sample MGYA00516689_ERZ1032852 | MGnify/ENA primary metagenome ERZ1032852 (study PRJEB33719, sample SAMN04262499) | wastewater metagenome | biome: rural village; feature: composting latrine chamber; material: composting feces with ash | place: El Salvador | collected...
ATTTGGCTTAAAATTGATGTTTACTTCCGTAATTAAATAATTTAACTACATAAAACCTAAGACAATGAATTTGCTCGAACAATTAAAAAAACTGACAACTGTGGTTGCCGATACTGGCGATTTTATATCTATGGAGGAGTACAAACCTATGGATGCTACAACCAATCCATCGCTTATATATGCGGTATCTCAAAATCCACGATTTGCACCGCTTTTGCGCGAAGCTATTACCTATGCCAAAGGGCAATCGGATGATGAGGACGCCCAGCTAGATATAGCAATGGATAGGGTGGCTGTAAATTTTGGACTAAAAATACTTGAAATTGTTCCAAATAGAGTTTCTACAGAAGTCGACGCACGCTTGTCGTTCGACAAAGAAGCCTCTATTGCTAAAGCACGCGATTTAATTGCATTGTACGAAGCCGAAGGTATTTCACGCGACCGAGTGCTTATTAAGCTTGCTGCCACATGGGAGGGTATTCGTGCAGCCGAAGTGTTGGAAAAAGATGGTATTCATTGCAATCTAACCCTACTATTCTCTTTCGCTCAAGCAGTGGCTTGTGCCGATGCAGGAGTAAAACTAATATCTCCTTTTGTAGGTCGCATATTAGACTGGCATAAAAAAGATAGAGGTGTCGAAGAGATAGCACCCGAAGAAGATCCAGGAGTACTATCAGTAAAGAAAATTTACAACTACTACAAAAAGTTTGACTATAAAACTGAAATTATGGGAGCTAGTTTCCGCAATATTGGCGAAATTACAGAGTTGGCTGGTTGCGACTTGCTCACAATCTCTCCAGCACTCCTCAATGAGTTGTCAACTACAGAAGGAACATTAAAACCCCAATTAACACCCGAACTTGCCAAAGAGAGCGACCTAGAGAAAATAACTGTTGACGAAAAAACATTTAGATGGATGCTCAACGAAGATGCTATGGCTACAGAAAAGCTGGCAGAAGGTATCCGCAACTTCACCGTTGATTTAGTAAAGCTAGAAAAGCAGGTAAAATCTATGTTCTAACAAATACATAGTTATAGGTTATAACTAATCATATTGATTAAATAATATAGAAGCCCTATTCAAATCAAACTTGAATAGGGCTTCTTATATGTTGTAATAAACAGATTGTTAATTATAAGTGCTTCTGACAACCTAGTCTATCTATGATCTGTTTAATTTATTCAATTATAAAAACAACCATTCTCCCAATTTAAACAACAGGTATATCCCTATAAATGCAAAGAAAATATGCATCAATATATATCCACACCCTATACCAAATGAGGCTGCACCCCTTTTAGCTCCTTCCTTGCTTCCCGATGTTAAGTAACCAATAATACCGCCTACAACAATTGCTATTAAAAGTATCCAAAGCCAAGTCATAAAGTTATGTTTTAAATTATTTTATTCTAAAGGTTTGTTTTTAAGATTGCATCGCAACCCCCTTATTGAGTATATTATGCAATTTATCTGTCTCAATAACAAATATACAGATTTACATTTTTATAAAGCAATATTTGTGCATTTAATACTTTGAGAAGGGTGTTTTATTAACTAAATTATTTTTTCTCTTCATCGGAAAAAAAGTTATCTTTGATTTCATCTTTTAAAATGAGTGTTATGATAAATACAAATCCATTGCCCGTAGATAATGCAAATAGAGTTGTGCCAAACTTAACAAGAGAAGAAGCTTGGGAACTTTTGACACAGTATAATAAAGAGCCATTCCATTTACAACATGCGCAAACTTTAGAAGCTGTAATGCTTTACTTTGCTCGCTCATTGGGCTATGAGGATGAAAGTTTGTTTTGGAGTTTAGTGGGCTTGCTACACGACTTAGATTTGGAAGAGTTTCCAGAACAACACTGTGTTAAAACCAAAGAGATATTAGAAAAAGAGAATATAAATCCAGAATTGATTAGGGCTATTATGAGTCATGCTTATGGTATGTGTAGCGATGTGAAGCCCGAGCACATGATGGAGAAGATACTGTTTGCTACTGACGAACTCACAGGTTTGATTGGAGCAACAGTATTAATGCGTCCAAGCAAGAGTACGCTCGACTTAAAATTGTCGTCAGTGAAAAAGAAGTTTAAAGATAAAAAGTTTGCAGCTGGATGTTCGCGCGATGTTATTAAGGATGGTGCAAACATGCTAGGGTGGGAGCTAGATTATTTAATAACAGAGACTATAAAAGCAATGCAGGAGATGGAAAAGAGTATTTAATTACACTTATTGAAAATATTCATAGAGTATAACACATATAAATCTACTTTTGTTATAGAATAGAAATCAATAAATCTAAAAAAAGCAGGTTGAGAGAATGAAATTTTATTCGTTTCTAGTCAGTATTCAATGCTTTAGCATAAGCTGCTAGCACCCTTTCTCTTGCAAACTTATGCTCCACAATAGGCTCGGGATATTGCTTTGTGCGATACTCGGGCACCCATCTTTTTATATAAACATGGTTTTTATCAAACTTGTCTGTTTGTGCCGACGGACTAAACACTCTAAAGTATGGAGCTGCATCGCAACCCGTGCCGGCTACCCATTGCCAATTGCCATTGTTCGAAGATAGTTCATAGTCATCTAGTTTTGCAGCAAAATAAGCTTCTCCCCATTTCCAATCTATCAGCAAATGTTTGCACAAAAAACTAGCTGTAATCATGCGCACCCTATTGTGCATATAGCCAGTTTGGTTAAGCTCTCGCATGCCTGCATCAACAATGGGGTAGCCAGTTTTTCCTTCACACCATCTTTGAAAGCCCTCTTCATCAATGCGCCATTCTATAAACTCATATTTGGGTTTGAAAGGTTTATTTACTACGTGTGGGAAGTGATATAATATTTGCATGAAAAACTCTCTCCATATCAACTCTCCAAGCCAAGTTTGATTGTGCTCTAAGGCAAACGCAACACATTTGCGAACGCTGATAGTGCCAAAACGCAACGCAGTTCCTAGCATACTAGTGCCTTGCACTGCTGGATAATCTCTCTGTTTATCGTATTTGTCAATTATTTGAGCGTCTAGCTCTGGTTCACTATATAAGATAGTGGTTTTTTCAAAACCAATATCCTTCAAAGAGTGTATGCCTGAGCTATCTACTTCAAGTAGGTTGCTTAAGTTTGGTTTATATGTTTTGTAGTCGTTCAAAGTTAGCTTTTCTCTCCACATTCTGGCATAAGGAGTATAAACCACATAAGGCGTTTCATCTTTTTTCAACACATCGTTTTTATCAAATATCACTTGATCTTTATATGCTTTAAAAGGAATACCCTTTACTTTAAAGAAATCAAAAATTTCTCTATCTCTCTCTATTGCTTCAGGTTCGTAGTCGCGGTTGCAAAACAGAGCCTCAATATCATACTCATCTTGCAAGGTTTTGAAAATATCAAACGGTTTACCATAATAAGTCTTCAACGCAGAGTTGTGTGCCCTCAGTTGCTTATCAATTGCCGTTATTGCCTGATGGATATAATCTACCCTGCGGTCGTACTTATTGTCTAGCTTGTTTAAAATATCGGTGTCGAAGATAAAAATAGGCAACACAGGATGCTTCGATTGCAAAGCGTGAAACAAGCCCACATTATCTTCTATACGGAGATCGCGTCTAAACCAAAAAATCGAAATTTTACTCTTCATTCTCATACGGACTTTTCTTGTTGTGTTCCACCCATATTAGCTTAGAGGTATCGTAGCCTATTTCTTGGGCAATACTTAGATACTCCTCTTTTATATCTTCAGGAATCGATTTCTCTCTCGACAGAATCCATAAATAGTCGAGACTTTTACCTGCAACAAGAGCATATTTGTAGTCATCATCCAATGCAATTACATTATAACCAGAGTAGAACGGACCAAAAAAACTCACCTTTAGAGCGGCAATATTTTTGTTGCCTCTAAATTTTGCTACACCATTAGCCGACACCCACTCCTCTTTCTTATAATTATAGCCACTATTTAAAACATCTACATCATTTTTCTCATTTAGGCTATATTGCGCCATCACATTATTCATATCCCTTTCGAAACGGAAGTCAAATCGAGCTATCTCATACCAAGAGCCCAAATATCTGTTCAAGTCGAAGTTCTCAACAGCCCTTGCGTTCTTAGGTATCGATGCGCCACACGAAGAGACCAGCCCAGCAACACTTATAATTATGATTGTGCCCAACAGTAGTTTTGTTTTCATTCTATCGATTTATTTAGATTAGTTGTTTTTATTGATTTTCTTTTCCAGAAACTCCCAAGCTATTTCTATATCGCAATTCAATTGCTGCTCTCTGTATAATTGATATCTCATAAACTGCTTTTGTGTAAAAGATGATTCTAACTCTTTTAACATAACAACTCACAATGCCCTTTGTTGTAAAATTTCAATAAAAAAACTGAGCGATTGCATTTTGTCATGCACATCACTCAGTTCTTAAAAAATAGTTTGTAAGTGTAAATAAGTAGTTACGAAACGTTTTTAAATTACTGGTTTTAAAACAATAGATTTAAACCTCAACTTCGCTATCTGTTTTGCTTCAGCATATTCCTGTACTATTTCGTTTATAGTTTCCTTTACCGACATTATCTTCTCTGCTAGGTAAGCCTTGCTTCCAGCAAACGAAAAACCCTCGTCCATGTTGCCTTGTGCAGCATTAAATAGAGCCGATGCTATACAGAAAGGTGCTTTCTTGTAATCGCAAGTCTTTAGGCATTTCCAAGGACATTTTATGGGCATTGTTTTTCCTGCCTGTATTTTTTTAACAAAACTATTAGAAACAACTCTGCCAGGAAGACCCACAGGGCTATCAATCAGTGTGATATCTTTAGCTGTGGCGCGCACATAGTTTTGTTTAAACTCATCAGAAACATCACACTCGTGTGTTGTTACAAACCGAGTACCCATTTTCACAGCACTTGCGCCAGCCTCCATTATTTCATACATATCACTGCCAGTATACACTCCTCCGGCAGCAATTACAGGTATTTCTATATTAAACTGCTCTTCGAATGGCTTTATTACAGCAACCGTCTCCTTTATTAACTCGTGAAGCGGTTTTTGATCGCCCAGCAGTTCTTCTTTCTTGAAGCCCACATGACCACCACATTTCGGACCCTCCACAACCACTGCATCGGGAACACGATTGTACTTACTAGCCCAATACCTAAACATCACCTGTGCAGCACGAGCAGTAGATACCTTTGGCACAAACTTGGTTGTGCAGCCTTCAGGCATTTCTGGTTTTTTAAGAAAAAGTCCAGCACCTATAAACACCACATCCACATTTTCCTCTAGTGCAATTTGTAGCAAATCGTCAAAATCGGTAATTGCCATCATTATATTCACACCAATAATACCGTCAGATTTCTCACGTGCTTTTCTTATCTCTTTCGTTAATGCAATTTTATTTGATTGACGAAACTTTTTTCTGTAGTTGGGCTCTAGCATACCTATACCCACCGCAGATATAACTCCGATGCCTCCCTCATTGGCAACAGCAGATGCCAACCCCGAAAGCGACACGCATATTCCCATTCCCCCTTGTATGATGGGTAGCTTTGGGGTTAAACCACCTATATTTAATGTTTTCATTTCTATCAAGTCTTTTATTTATAATTGAGATTAATATCAAAAAAAGTAATCTCTTGCTTTTATTTGTTGTATTATTATCGCTCAAATATACAACTAGCAGTTGTCTCTTATGGACATTATTGTAATAAAAAACCCTTTTTATGGAGATAATTATAGAATATTGTTCAATTTAGCATTTGTTTGCTTACAGTTTGCTGCCAATAGATTAACAACAGCAACATAGTGTTTGTTTCATTGTTTTTCAAAATTAATAGAAGGAACTATTCAAAATGAGGTAGTTTAACAGTTAGCTCAATAATAGACCCTCTTTTCAAACCCAATTATCATTTAAGTGTATTCAGTGAACTATTTTCTTTGTCGAAATGAAGAATTTTGTTACATTTACCAATTCTATAAAAGAGAAGTGTATAATGAATGATGACGAAAAGATAGTTGTAAAAAAAATGATAACTTTGTATTGCAATGCAAAGCACAACACCAATGGTGTATTGTGTGAGAGTTGTAGTGAGTTAAACCAATATGCATTTCAGCGATTAGAGCGATGCCCCTTTGGAGAGAACAAGCCCACTTGTGGTAGCTGTTCGATACATTGCTACAAACCTGATATGAAGGCAGAAATAAAAAAAGTGATGCGTTTTGCTGGTCCTCGCATGTTATTTGTGAGCCCAATAGCCTCAGTGCGCCATTTTTATAAAGAGTTTAAACGAAAACGACTTCGTGCATAGTCAATAATACATCAATCTATTTTATTTTCCCAAATTCGCAATATTACAACCATGCCCATAATAAATAAAGATACTGTTTTATCAGAAATACTAGCCCAGCACCATATATTAATTCCTATCATAAACAGATTTGGTATTAAATTGGGGGTAGGGGATAAAACCATTGAAGATATTTGCGACGAGCAAGACTTAAATGTAGATTTTATATTGGTCATACTGAATGTTTATTTAGATGAAAACTATATTTCGGAGAAAAGGCTAGCACAGTTTGGTTTAGAGCCAATTGCCAATTACTTCAACGAAACTATACAAAACTATCTCCACTCACTAGTGCCCAATATCGAGAAGCATCTTCATGCATTTATAGCACTAAGCGACGCTAACAATGAAGAGCTAAAAGCCCTACAAAAAGTATTCTATCAGTTTAAAGAAGAGTTGGTGCAACATCTCGAAAAAGGTTTGAAACACACAGGTCCATATCCACACGAGTTGCTGCGAGACATCAAAAGTATTTTAATAAAACATGTGTCGGGCAATTTCAATCAAAACCTCTGCTATGCTGTAATATTTTCGGTGGGAAGTCTCGAAGACGACTTAATTATCCACAATCGGTTAAGAGATAGTGTTTTAATACCAAAGCTCGACAAACTAAATAGCTCGGATATTGGATCTTTGCAAAACACCATTGCTACCAGCAACCACAAGCCCGAAAAAAAGAAACTGCTCACCAAACGCGAAACAGAAATACTGAAACTAATAGTAAGCGGCAATTTAAACAAACAGATTGCCGATAAACTCAATATAAGTTTAAACACCGTATTAACACATCGCAAAAACATACTCTCCAAAACCGGCATAAAAACCGTTTCGGGGCTCACACTCTATTGTATATCCAATGGGCTGTTGTCGCCAGATTCAATAAAAATAAATTAGCCTAAAGCATACATTTTAATTCAGACCATCACTCATACTACATAATTCATGAAAAGTAGAACAATCACCTTCATCTCTGTTTTTGTAGGAATATTCCTATTTGGTGTTTCAATGGTAATGATTGGCTCTGTGCTGCCACTTCTTAAAACCAGGCTCGGCCTCACAGATATCGTAGCTGGAGAGTTATTTTCTATTCTTCCATTAGGATTACTCATAGGCTCGGTCTATTTCGGACCCGTAAGCGATAAGTATGGCTACAGATGGGTGCTTGCCACAGCATCACTTTTCTTGGCTATCGGGTTTGTAGGTATAGGTCACTCTATGTCGCTATGGCTACTAAGGGTGTGCATCCTCTTTTTTGGCATTGGTGGTGGTGTTATCAATGGAGCTAGCAGTGCGCTGATATCTGATTTGAGTAGCGACGACAAAAAAATAGCCAACCTCAATCTATTGGGCGTCTTTTTCGGCTTGGGAGCACTCTCTATGCCAATAGTATTGAGCATGTTTAGCGAGAATTACTATATAACTGTAATAAATATTGTAGCCCTAGTGTCGGTTCTAGTAATGCTGTTATTTCTATCTATTTCATACCCAATAGCAGTAGAGAAAGAGAAGATATCGCTCAAACTAATACCTCGGTTTTTCAAAAACAAGGTCTTTATAATTATCTGTTTCTTTCTCTTCTTCCAGTCTGCTTTCGAAGCAATAATGAACAATTGGTCGGTCTCATATTTCACAGAGCACCTACAGGTAAGTCAAAAGCAAGCCCTCACAGCCCTCTCTTTTCTAGTTTTAGGCATGACCACAATGCGTATTTTCTCGGGAGGAGTATTCAGAAAACTATCCTCAAAGCATCTTTTATTAATGGCTTTTAGCTTCCTCTCAGTAGGTGCTTTTTGTTTGTATATCCAACAACCCTGGTCGTATTATTTAAATATCTTCGGATTGTTTCTTATTGGTGCAGGCTTGTCGCCCGGTTTCCCAGTTATGTTGGGTGTGGTTGGCAAAATGTACAAAGAGATATCGGGCACAGCCTTTAGCTTTGCTATGCTGGTAGCCCTCTCAGGCAATATGATTATCAACTATGCAACAGGCACACTGATAGAAATATACGGAGAGCGCTCTTTTATATATGTAATCATTGCTCAAATAGCTGCTATGATTACACTCTATATTTTTATCAGAAAAGACAACAAATCCTTCAGCTAAAACGTTTTAAGATTCACGAGAGCAAGAGTGTTTTTGTTTAAAAAGAAATCGATAAAACTATAATTCTATGATAGATATTTCAAAACTCACATGGGGAGAAGTAAAAGAAAACAAATATAGCGATGTGGTGGTGCTGCCCTGGGGAGCAATCGAACCCCACAACTACCACCTACCATATCTCACAGATGCCTATCTCTCGCACAGCATTTCAATAGCAAGTGCAGAGCTAGCCTACCAAAAGGCAGGCAAACTATGCATGGTGATGCCACCTATCTATCTTGGCTCGCAAAACCCTGGTCAATGGAATTTACCATTCTGCATACACACCAACTACGAAACACAAAAGGCAATCCTCACCGATATAGTCACTTCACTTCACATACAAGGATTTCGTAAGTTGCTTATTGTAAATGGCCACGGAGGCAACACCTTCAAGTCTATGATTCGCGATTTGGCTGTAAAGATGCCCCATTTTTTCATTCTTTCTGCAGATTGGTATGCAATAGTTCCTAAAGAAGATTATTTTGAAGCCACTATCGACGACCATGCAGGCGAGCAAGAAACCTCCGTTTTGATGCATTTCCATCCCGAATTGGTTAAACTAGAAACCGCAGGAGAGGGCACCTCAAACCCTTGGCATCTACAATCGCTAAACGATAAAACAGCATGGGCACCTCGCAATTGGCAAAAAGCATCAGACGATACCGGAATAGGCAACCCTAAGAAATCTACTGCAGAGAAAGGTAAGAGGTATGCCGAAGAGGTAACACAAAGAATAGCCAACCTGCTTATAGAACTTGCCGATATGCCCTAGAACAAAGAGCCACTTCGCAAGATAAAACATAGTTGGCAAGCGCATTATAATACTCTATTTTACCTCTTTATTAAAAATAGTGATAGTTAAATTGTAAATATAGTGTAAAGTCAACAAATAGTTGTATATCAACAATTGCTGCAAAATGAGTGTACACATATGATTCAGTTGAGCTTAGAGTAGATACTGCTTACTAGCTAGAGAATAACAAACTCTTGTAAAAGCTTTTTAAAACGAACATTTTATATTATTTTTGTAGACATGGTTTTGGAAATCAAAATAGTTTGTGAAACAGTTGATCTCCAATTTTTTTTATGACCTAACTAAAACAGAAAAAAGTACTAACCCAACAATAAATAATAATTAAATTATGAGTAAATCGAAAGAGAAACTTTTCACCGATTTTCCAGCGGTAACCACAGAAGAGTGGATGGAAAGAGTAACCGTCGACCTCAAAGGAGCCGATTTTGAAAGGAGATTGGTTTGGAAAACAAACGAAGGTTTTAATGTAAATCCTTTTTATCGTAGCGAAGACATTCAAGATTTTGAGTGGACCGACAATTTGCCAGGAGAGTTCCCATATGTGCGAGGCACAAAAACGGACAATAACTGGTATGTACGTCAAGACATCGATGTAACAGACTTTGCCCAAGCAAACAAAGAGGCATTGATGCTACTCGAAAAAAAAGGAGTAACTTCTTTAGGATTCGTGCTTTCGGGCGAAGATCTTACAGCCGAAAACATTGCAACACTATTAGATGGCATACATCCCAACATGGTGGAGCTCAACTTCAAAACCTGTATCAACTCCACACTAAAAGTTACTAAATTGGTAGTTGACTATATTACCAATCTAGGAGTTAATGTAATGGATTGCTACGGTTCTGTAGATTACGATCCATTTCGCAAAATTTTCAAACTAGGTGTAGATGTACCCAATTGGAAAGACGAGTTGGCAGAGATTGTAATGGCTTCTGCTCCTCTACCACGTTTCCGTGTAGCATCTGTTACAGGAATCGATTTCGTAAATGCAGGTGCATACCTTTTCCAAGAGTTAGGCTATAGCTTGGCATACGGAAATCAAATTCTAAGTGCCCTTATCGAAAAAGGTGTTGAACCTACATTAGCAGCAAAGAAAATAAAATTCGACTTCGGAGTAGGTACAAACTACTTTATGGAGATTGCAAAGTTTCGTGCAGCACGTTGGTTGTGGGCAGAAATTGTAAATGCATACAAAATGCCATGTCCCAACGATTGCGATTTTAAAGCAGAAGATGGCACTTGCCGTTGTGCAGCTAAAATTAACATGCACGCTATCACATCTACCTTCAACGCAACAGTTTACGACGCTTATGTAAACCTTTTAAGAACACAAACCGAAGCAATGTCTGCTACATTGGGTGGTGTCGATTCGTTGACAGTACTTCCATTCAATCATGCTTATCAAAAACCAACCGACTTTACTAATCGTCTCGCTGTTAATCAACAGTTGCTACTAAAAGAAGAGTCGCATTTTGATAAAGTAGCCGACCCAGGCGCAGGTTCTTATTATATCGAAAAACTAACAAGCTCATTGGGCGAAGAGGCATGGAAACTATTCCTCGAAATTGATGGTAAAGGCTTTTACAACTTGCTTAAAGCAGGAAAAATTCAAGACGATATCAACACCTCTGCCGAGGGACGTTGGTTTGCTGCAGCTCGCAGAAAAGAAATTCTTGTAGGAACAAACCAATTCCCAAGCTTTGGCGAAAAAGTAAACCACAAATTCGAAGAAACCTACAGTCCTCTTAACGAGTGTGAGTGTGGAGATGACAAAGAAACTCCATTAAAACGATTAAACACCAAACGTTTGGCTGAGCAATTCGAAAAAGTTCGCCTTACAACAGAACGTAGTGGCAAAACACCCAAAGTGTTTATGCTAACTATTGGCAACTTGGCAATGCGATTGGCACGCTCACAGTTCTCTGGCAACTTTATGGCGTCAGCAGGATATGAGATTATCGACAATTTAGGATTCGACAGCGTAGAAGAGGGCGTAAAAGCAGCTCGCGAGAAAGATGCCGACATCATAGTGCTCTGCTCTAGCGACGATGAGTATGAAAAATATGCTCCCGAAGCCTATAAGTTAGTCAAAGGCAAAGAGATACTTGTAATTGCAGGTGCTCCTAAGTTTGCCGACGATTTGAAAGCACAAGGAATTGAATATTTTATAAACGTACGAAGCAACGTATTGGAAATGTTGACTGAGTTTAATTCTCGTATGGGAATAGTATAAAACTGATGAACAGAAAGAATCATATAAAAAGCTATATTTTTGCTACACGCCCTTGGTCGTTTCCGGCCTCGGCAATGCCAGCATTGGTAGCCTTCACTTTTGTCTTCTATTTACACCAAACCACAGAACTTGTTTCTGTAAATTGGGTAAACGGAGTATTGGCAACTGTGGGAGCAGTTATTTTTCATGCGGCAGGCAATTTGTTTGGCGACTATTATGATTATGTGAACGGGGTAGATAAAGACAAGAAAACAGGCGAAGTACCCATGTTGGTATCAGGCCTTTTTCAGCCAAAAACAATGTTTGTGTTTGGCACCACAGTAGTAACAATTGGTATCATTCTAGGATTATACCTCATGTCACAATCTGGTCTACCACTTCTCATCATTGGTTTGATTGGCACACTTAGCGCAGTTTTTTATTATAAACTAAAATACATAGCATTAGGCGAATTGGTTATCTTCGTAGCTTTTAGTCAGCTCATAGCACTAGGAGTAGTATATGTGATGACTAGCCAACTAGTTTGGAGTAGCCTACTAGTAATTGCGCCCGTTGGCATGTTGGTAGCAGCTATTTTGCACGCCAACAACACACGCGATTCTATTTTAGACAAAAAAGCTGGCATCAAAACCCAAGCAATTATTTTGGGTATCGATGGTTCAAAAGTGTTTTATCAAACCCTATTATTAGCACCATACATATTAGTAGCAATTATTGTAAAATTCAATATTTTACATCCATATAGCTTTGCTGTGTTACTTTCATTTCCAATTGCCCTTAGGGCTATAAAAAAAATGAAACAAGTACGCCTAAGCTCATTGCGCGATATAGAAACATTAGATGTAGATACTGCAAAACTAGTAACCATCTTTAGTTTACTACTTATTGCCGGCAATGTAGTAGGAGCACTTTTTTAAACAACAAATATTCAATTAACAATAGAAGCATTTTATCTACAAATGATAACTTGTAAATATCACAAACGATAAGAAAAGCTTAAAGAAAATCTATAAAAACAATGAAACCAAATTTTAAAGATATAAACATAAAGGGTGACAGCTTTACAGACAAAACAAATGTTGCAGACTGGGCTGAAAAAAACGAGTTTAACCCTGACTGGCTAACAGCTGAACAAATTCCTGTTAAACCAGTATACACAAAAGAAGACCTCGAAGGCATGGAGCATTTAAACTATGCAGCTGGTGTTCCTCCATTCTTGCGCGGACCATACTCCACTATGTATGCAATGCGTCCATGGACTATCCGTCAGTATGCAGGTTTTTCAACAGCCGAAGAGTCTAACGCATTTTACCGTCGCAACTTAGCAGCCGGACAAAAAGGACTATCTGTAGCATTCGATTTACCCACTCACCGTGGCTACGATGCCGACCACGAACGTGTGATAGGCGACGTAGGTAAAGCAGGTGTATCTATCTGTTCTGTCGAAGATATGAAAATACTTTTCGATCAAATTCCATTGAACGAAATGTCAGTATCAATGACAATGAACGGTGCAGTACTTCCCATTCTAGCATTCTACATAGTAGCAGCACAAGAACAAGGAGCCGAATTGCACGAAATGCAAGGAACTATTCAAAACGATATTTTGAAAGAGTTTATGGTGCGCAACACCTATATATACCCACCAGCATTCTCGATGCAGATTATTGCAGACATTTTTGAGTACACATCTCAAAAAATGCCACGTTTCAACTCTATCTCAATTTCTGGATACCACATGCAAGAAGCAGGTGCTACTGCCGATATCGAATTGGCATACACACTAGCCGACGGTTTAGAGTATCTACGCGCAGGTATCGCAGCCGGTATCGATGTAGATGCATTTGCACCTCGTCTATCGTTCTTCTGGGGTATTGGCATGAATCACTTTATGGAAATTGCCAAGATGCGTGCAGCACGTCTATTGTGGGCTAAGATTGTTAAAACATTCAACCCCAAGAACCCAAAATCATTAGCACTACGCACACATAGCCAAACATCAGGATGGTCGCTCACCGAGCAAGACCCCTACAACAACGTTGGTCGTACCTGCGTCGAAGCTATGGCAGCAGTATTAGGTCACACCCAATCGTTGCATACCAATGCACTCGACGAGGCTATTGCACTACCAACCGATTTCTCGGCACGTATTGCACGTAATACTCAAATCTATATTCAAGAAGAGACATCTGTTACAAAACACGTCGACCCATGGGCAGGTTCATACTACGTAGAATCGCTCACCAACGAAATTGTACACAAAGCATGGGCTCATATTCAAGAAGTAGAAAGCCTAGGTGGAATGGCTAAAGCTATTGAAACCGGAATTCCAAAAATGCGTATCGAAGAAGCAGCAGCACGCACACAAGCAAAAGTTGATGCTGGCAAGCAAACCATTATTGGTATTAATAAATATCGCCTGGAGAAAGAAGACCCAATCGATATTCTTGAAGTTGACAACACAGAAGTTCGCAAACAACAAGTTGCACGCTTAGAAAAACTAAGAGCAAACCGCGATCCAGAAGCTGTTAAAAATGCATTGGCAGCACTCACAGAGTGTGCTAGAACTGGCGAAGGCAATTTATTAGAACTTGCTGTCGAAGCTGCACGTGTACGCGCATCATTGGGCGAAATATCCGACGCATGCGAAGAGGTAGCAGGACGTTATAAAGCAATCATTAGAACAATATCAGGAGTGTATTCATCAGAAACAAAATCAGATGCTACTTTCCAAAAGGCAAGTGCACTGGCAGATAAATTTGCAAAGAAAGAGGGTAGACAACCACGTATCATGATTGCCAAAATGGGGCAAGACGGACACGACCGTGGTGCAAAAGTAGTAGCTACTGGCTATGCCGACTGTGGATTTGATGTCGATATGGGACCCCTATTTCAGACACCAGCAGAAGCAGCACGTCAGGCTGTAGAAAACGATGTGCATGTATTGGGCGTATCGTCGCTTGCTGCCGGACACAAAACTTTGGTGCCCGAAGTGATGAAAGAGCTAGTTAAACTAGGTCGCCCCGACATTATAGTAATTGCAGGTGGTGTTATTCCAGCTCAAGACTACGATTTCTTATACAAAGAAGGAGTAGCAGCTATATTTGGTCCAGGCACATCAGTTACCCAAGCAGCTGTAGATATTCTAAACATTTTGTTAGAAGAAAAATAGCACCCTTTTGTAACTAAAGAGAACTATCCCAATGCTCCTTTATAGCCTTTGCTATAAAGAGCATATATTTAATTGTTTATTTTAAACCGTCCCGTTTTCGTAATCGAAGACAGGGCGGTTTTTTCGTTCGCCCACTCCCACACGAGCAATGTCATTAAGTTAATCATTTTTATAATTTATTTCTGCTGTTTTCCACCGTTCTTACTTTTTTTGTTTGCATTTCAAGCCTGCAAGGCTAGATGAAGCCTTGTGTATAGTTTAAGAGAATGATACTAGGGCTGAAGGCCCGATATAATTCAGCCCAGGCTGTAGGCCTGGGGAACAGTTAGATAGAAGTAAAAGAGGGCTGGAAGCCTGGCATAAAAAAGATATACAGTCTCATTTAATCTAACCATATATAATCTTTGTTGTATTCAATTTCATATTTATCCAAAAACAGTTTAACCTCTTCTTGATAAGTCAGTTTTTTATGATGCTCCTCCTGATTTTCAATATATCTTTTTACTCGGTCATGTGCAGAGGCACTAACTGAGAAAGAACTATAACCACCCTGCCATGCAAATTTTGAATAGTAGATATTTTTAGTTTTTATCCAACGACTACTGTTAGATTTTACGTTTTCAAGTAGCTTAGACAACGAAATGTTTTTTGACATTACACATAAGATGTGAATATGATCACCCATTCCGTTTATAGCGATTGGAATAGAATCGTTTTGTTTAATGATTGAGCCAATGTATGCATATAATTCATTTCTGTCTTCTTTTCTTATTTGCTTGGAAGTAGTTTTTATGCGAAATATTATGTGAACATATAGTTTGGATAATGATTGTGCCATATTAATTAGATTTTAAAGTTGCAACAATTTATATTCAAAGATACAATATTTAGTGATAATGAAGCAAGGGGTGTTCTACAAATTTATGCCAGCCTTGCAGGCCTCGCAATATCGTCTCTAATTGATACCCAGGCCTTATAGCCTGGGCTTAACTATATCGAGCCTTCAACCCTCGTATCATTCTCTTAAACTATACCCAAGGCTCTGTCTAGCCTAAAGGCTAGAGGCTGAATTATGCCGGTCTTCCAAACCATAAAACACAAGATGAAATCTCAATGTCATTCCCTTCTTTTTGCCCAATAAAAAAATTGGGTGAAGCCTCGGAATGACATGAGTGAGCTCCTGATTACTACTGACTTTCAAGAAACAACCCATTAATAATTAATAATTAACAATTAATAATTAGCTTAAATCCATTCTATCGGCTTCTTCCCCTTCTCAACCAAATACTCATTAGCCTTACTAAAATGCCTACTCCCAAAGAAGCCTCTATGAGCCGAAAGTGGCGAAGGGTGAGGCGATTTAAGCACCAAGTGCTTGTTCGTATCTATATTTTTCCCCTTCTGCTGTGCATAATTACCCCAAAGCATAAACACCAACCCGCTGCAATCTCTTGACAGTGTGTCTATTACAGCATCTGTAAATTGCTCCCAACCTTTTCCCTGATGCGATCCAGGCGTATGAGCCCTCACAGTAAGGGTAGCATTCAAAAGTAGCACCCCTTGCTTGCTCCAATGCTCAAAATTGCCTGTTTTGGCTATAGATTTTCCTAAATCTTCCTCTATCTCTTTATAAATATTCACCAACGAAGGTGGAATTCTCACACCCTCATTTACCGAAAAAGCCAGACCATTAGCTTGATCAATATTGTGATATGGATCTTGCCCAATCACTACAACTTTCACTTCATCAAAAGGACATTTATCAAAAGCACTAAAAATAAGATGTGCTGGCGGAAATATTTTCTCATGCTGGTATTCATCTCTAATAAAATTGGTGAGCGTTTCAAAATATGGTTTTTCAAACTCACCTTGCAATTTTTCTTTCCAACTACTTTCTATTTTCACATCCATCTTCTAAACCTTGCTTTTTCTATATCCTATATCAAAAATCACTCAATAATTATTCAACAGCATCTTCTATGCCACATCTTTTACAATCGAAATAAATTAAACCTCCAACTTGCCAACCAAATCACCTATCAAATCAATATTGTGCCTATCCATATACTCCACTATACCATCTAGCACCTCTACACTCACCATAGGATTGATAAAATTGTACGTCCCTATCTGAATAGCAGACGAGCCAGCAAGAATAAACTCAATAGCATCCTCCCAATTACTTATACCCCCCATACCTATAACTGGTATCTTCACAGCGTTATACACCTGCCACACCATCCGCAAAGCTATAGGCTTGATACAAGGTCCCGATAATCCACCAGTAATGGTAGATAGCCTTGGTTTGCGCCTCTCGGCATCTATCGACATACCCAAGAAAGTGTTCACAAGCGACACACAGTCAGCCCCTTCAGCCTCTACAGCCAAGGCTATCTCTGCAATATCAGTCACATTGGGCGATAATTTCACAATCATCGTCTTGTCGTATACCTTTCTCACCTCACGCACCACCTGAGCAGCCGATACACACGACGTGCCAAATGCCATGCCACCCTCTTTTACATTCGGACACGACACATTAAGTTCGATAGCCGGTATTTTGTCTAGCCCCACCAATGCTTCCGTACAAGCTATATAATCCTCTATAGTAGAGCCCGATACATTCACAATAATATTGGTATCATACGCTTTTATTCTTGGATAAATCTCCGAAACGAAGTGATACACACCTTTGTTTTGCAACCCCACAGCATTAAGCATCCCAGAAGGGGTCTCAGCCATCCTAGGATAGTCGTTCCCTTGTCTCGGCTCCAATGTAGTGCCTTTTACAAGAATTCCCCCTAAACGGCTCAAATCAACAAATTCGGCATACTCCTCACCATATCCAAAAGTGCCAGAAGCTGTCATTACTGGGTTTTTCAACGCCAAGTTTCCTATATTTACTTTCAATCTATCCATTGTAGCTCATTTATATTAAAAACAGGTCCTTCGGTACAAGCACATACATTGCCGCGCTCTTTAGTTTTCTCCACACAGCAAAGACACGCACCAAATCCGCATGGCATATGGTTTTCCAACGATGCCTCACACGCTATTTTATTATCCACTGCATATTGTGCAATAGCAATCATCATAGGTTTAGGACCACATGTGTATATTCTATCAATATTTTTCTCTTCCAGCACAGGATGATGTGTCACAACTCCCTTCACGCCCATACTGCCATCCTCTGTGGTAACATGCACACTGCCTGTCATCTCAAAATCGTCCAATTGGGTTATATCCTTAGCAGACCTTCCGCCAAGCAGAAACTCAGGCTTAAACCCGCTCTCTTGAAGCCGTTTGCCCAAAAACAATAAGGGGGCAGTACCCACACCACCTCCAATAAGCAAAACCCTTTCACCCATTTTGGGCATCGAAAATTGGTTCCCCAGCGGAAATAGCAAATTAAGCTCGTCACCCACCAACATCTCTGTAATTCTCTTTGTGCCTTCGCCAGCTCTTTGCACCAACAGCCACATCTCATTCTTCTTCCTATCCACATAATTAATTGAGATAGGTCGACGCAAAAATTGTGCCGATGAATTCTGCACCAAAATCTGAACAAATTGTCCAGGATAAAGCTCTTGCAAAGCTTCACCATTCACAGGAGAAACTTTCAACAAATAGGTGTGATCATTTAAAGCTTCATTCGAAGTTATTTTAAAATCTAATTTTTCTTTCATCCGTTTTTATAATGAAAATTTATTTAGTCAGAATCTATATTCAAAATTCCGAGTGCAAAGTTAGTAAAAGAAAATCAATGCGGACCGAATGTTTCAAACGTGTTATCATCGTAATATATAATTATCTGCCTCACCCTCCTTTTAGTAACCGGAACAGGTCTAACACCCTGTTTTACATCCAATTTAGGCATATTTTCATCACTTTCAACCTCCATTTCCTTGGCATATTTGTTTACATCTGTATCTTCACCTTCATTTACGGGCTCTTTATCGAATAAAGTACGCTCATTTTCATCTTTTGGAGAAAATCCATCTTTATACATCGATCCTTCACCTCTCAATAGCCAGTCCGAATTGATATAATCCATCTCTAATAAAATTTTAGTTACTACATCCAAACTCGGATTGTTCCTACCAGTCAGTATATGAGATACTACAGCCCTGTTAATTTCAAGTCTGTCTGCAAACCGCGAAGCTGTTAAGTCCTCTTTCTCCATTATTTTTTTTATTCTGTCTTTCATAATAAGCATATGTTTAAATTACAAAATACTGCTCTCTCACAAATGTGATACACAAATGTACAAAACAAAAGTTACAAACAGAAACATTTGTTCATTACATTTGTTTCATACAAAAGTATCAAACAAATACACAAATCTATCTCTCACAATACATCTGTTATATACCAAAGGGTTATTTACACTCACCTTTACTTCATAATAAATATATAACTATCTCATAATATGTCTATTATATAAGCAGCAAACGATATATTTAACGCTTTTATGAGGCTATACACCCTACTCTACTCTCTATATTATCCAAAGCTTTAAGTAAGCGTTATAAACTGTTGATACGAACTATAATATTGTGCTATTTTGTTCTTCTAACTGATTGTTAAACCCATTTGTTTACAATTGGAGATGCACACATATACAACCGTAACAACACAAATGTATCACACAACATACCTTTATTACTGTAACTATTGTTTCTTTTAGCTACAATTGTTCCCAATGCAACAATGTTAACTACTGTTTTATTTATATAATTGGTAACTTTTGGAGCAAAAACAAGAGGAAATTATGAATTAAGAATGAAGAACTAAGAATTATGAGGTAAGAATTAAGAGATAAGAATGAAAAACTAGGAATGAAAAATTTTGCACCACCCATTACACATTATAGGTATAACGGCAAAGAGAATAAAAAGATGCTCCCCATGAATTAGAAATAAATTCCATGGAATAAACAGCAAAGATCGCAGAGAGTAAATATTAATTTTTCAAGACTTAATAGCCCTCTAAGCAATTTCACCCATACTCCAAACTCAAAACTCTGCTCACAAATTATTACTGCGCATTGCGGCTAAAGTCCGCATTGAGCATTATTCAACATCTTAGCCGCTCCTTGTCACTATTCACAAAACTCCTAGTCACCAGTCACCATTTCCTATTCACCCCTTACCCCTTTAACCCCTCCACCATGAAATATTCTCATACAGACACACACACAAATGTATATTTTCGATTCTGAGAGCATTAAAAACAACTAACACGCACACATACAATAGGTTGACATGTTTTCAGCATTATCCAAATAGCTCTCAATAAATATTTTTAGCCAAATTGAACACTATTACCAACCACGATGTTAATACATCATAGCAACTATATAGATAGATGCTTTTTTTTACTGTTTCTTTGAAAAATTCATAGAGACTATTCATTTACTAATCAAACCAATTTACTATGAAACGATATATAGTTTTACTTAGCTTATTAGCAATAACTCTCATTATGACTCAAGCCCAAACAAACTCAATTCATCAGTTTAAGGTGAAGGATATCTATGGGAAAACATTCGATATGTCAACCCTAAAAGGAAAGAAAGTATTAATTGTGAATACAGCATCCAAATGTGGACTCACTCCGCAATATGCAGAGCTGCAAAAGCTTTACGATACATATAAAGACCAAGGATTTACTATAGTTGGATTTCCAGCTAACAACTTTATGAATCAAGAACCTGGAACTAAAGAGGAAATAGCAGAATTTTGTAGCGAAAACTATGGAGTTACCTTTCAAATGATGGACAAAGTAAGCACAAAAGGAGATGACCAGTCTCCTATTTATCAGTGGCTTACACAAAAGTCTAAGAATGGTGTTATGGATTCAAAAGTTTCATGGAACTTTCAAAAGTATCTGATTGACGAAGATGGAAAATTGGTCGATTTTGTTGAGCCAAAGAAGAGTCCGTTGAGTGATGAGATTGTTGAGTGGATAACTCAGAAATAATTATTAATTATTAATGTTTAATTATTAATGGGTTGGGATTGTGTCGTTTGTAGAAATTAGGGGGCTAGTAACTGGTAATGCGTGAGAGGTGAAGGGTAAGAAGTAAGTATGGATTAGATTTGTTTATGCCAGCCTTTCAGGCCTCTGATTAAAAGTCGTTAATCAATACCCTGGGCTCCACCCAGGGCTGAATTATGGCAGCCTTTCAGGCTTGAGATGCAAACAGCACAACTGTCACTACTCACATTCAATAACAGCTCATTAATAATTACTCTCTGCGTCCTTTGCGTTTACCCCATGAAGTCTATTTCTATTTCATTGGGGCCTTCTTCGCGCCCTTTGCGGTTAAACCTATCTTTGACGCGTGAACTGCAACAAGCCTCTAGCATCCTCTGACAACCAACTCATTAATAATTAATAATTAACAATTAACCATTAACCATTAATTCCTAGTGCATTATCTTAGCCACCAATTCCCGCAGCAAATCCCCATTAGTAGTAAGCGGCGGATTATCAATACCTTTCGACTTTGCATCAAACTCGCGCAAATGCGAAATAATCTGCAACACCTCATTCACACTATAGTTGCGTAGCCCCGCCATATAATCCCGTGTCATAAAAGCGCTCCTAAAATTCAGCGCTTTCATCACATTTTGCTCCGACTTATTGGGCAACCAAAAACACTCAATCAAGTTATTAAAATAATAGATAAACGAAGAGAGCGTCAAAATCAACGGATTGGTCTTCTGGTCCTTATCAAAATACTCAACAATACTAAAAGCCTTAGCCCTATCCTTATTAGCAATAGCTTTTATCAACTCAAAGTTGTTGTAGTCCTTGCTTATACCAATATTCTCCTCTATAATCTCAGCCGTTATCCGTGGCTGCTTGCCCGATAGCACCACCTGCAATTTCTCAAGCTCTTTCACCAACTTACTCAAATCGTTGCCCACATAGTCAACCAACATCTGCGTCGATTTTGCATCAATCTGAAAACCTCTGTCACGAAAATAGCTAGATATAAACGCAGGAACCTTATTATCGTAAATCCTTTTCGATTCAAACACCACACCCACCTTATCAATAGCCTTCAACACAGCCTTGCGTCCATCAACATTGCCGTGCTTGTAGTTGAGTATCAATATAGTACTCTTCATAGGGTTCTTGGCATACAGCTCCAGCAACTCAAAATTGTCAAGCCTTTGCGCCTCCTTCACTATCACAAGCTGATACTCCGACATCATTGGGTAGCGCTGGCAAGTAGATATTATCGTTCTCACATCCGAGTCCACACCATAAAACAGACTATAATTAAAATCACGTTCCGTTTCCGACAAAATCATCTTGTCCATCATATTGGTCAAATCATCAATAAAAAACGACTCCTCACCCATAAATAGATATATCGGCTTAAACGATTTTTTAAGAATCTCGCTGCGCACCAAACTATATGAATTAAATTTTGCCATAAATCAATATAAATCTTTTTAATAACAACTACTGCTATTATCTACCAATCAAAACGCAAGTGTTTCACCGTCGATCCTCTGTTAATAAGCGTTCTCAGCGATTTTATTCCAATTTTCACATGCTCTTCAACATACGAATCTGTAATCAATTTGTCGCTCTCATCCGTTTTCACACCCGACGAAATCATTGGCTGATCCGATATCAACAACAAAGCTCCAGTAGGTATCCTATTAGCAAAACCACACGTTAGCAAAGTAGCCGTCTCCATATCCACAGCCATAGTGCGCACCTTGCGCAGGTAGTTTTTAAATTCATCGTCATATTCCCACACACGCCTATTTGTTGTAAAAACAGTTCCCGTCCAATAGTCCCTACCAAAGTCTCTAATATTTGACGACACCGCACGCAAAAGGCTAAATGCAGGCAGCGACGGTACCTCAGGAGGTAGATAATCGTCCGATGTTCCTTCGCCCCTAATGGCAGCAATAGGCAGAATATAATCACCCAATTTATTGTCCGGTTTCAATCCTCCACACTTGCCCAAAAAAAGAACAGCATCGGGCTTCACAGCACTCAGCAAATCCATTATGGTTGCCGCATTGGCGCTCCCCATCCCAAAATTGATAATCGTAACTCCCTCTGCCGATGCATTCGGCATATTGCCATCCATACCCAGTATAGGCACATCAAAATGCTCTGCAAATATCTCCACATAGTTTTGGAAATTAGTCAATAGAATATGTTTGGTAAAATCCTCTAGTTTTCTTTTAGTATAACGGGGCAACCAATTCTCTACTATCTCTTGTTTGGTTCTCATAATTACTCTATTTTTGTCTCACGTCATGTTTCAGTATAATCTGTTATTAAAACAAAGATACAATATGTTGCAATTAAACTTGCCTATATTCCAACCAAAATTGAAGAAAACCGATGGAGAAATCTTTATTTTCGATCAAATCCGAAAGAGATACCTCCTCCTCACTCCCGAGGAGTGGGTCAGACAAAGCTTCCTCAATTATCTTATCCATCACAAAGGCTACCCCCTCTCTCTTATGGAAAACGAGGCGATGATAAAGCTCAACAACATGACGCGCCGATGCGATACCGTGGTGTATAACAACCACTTGCAACCATTGGCAATAGTTGAGTATAAAAGACCCGATGTAACTATCAACCAGCAAGTTTTTGACCAAATAGTGCGCTATAATATTGTTTTGCGGGTCGATTATCTGATTGTCTCAAATGGATTGGAGCACTTCTGTTGCAAGATGGATTATCAGACGCAGCAATATTGGTTTTTGGAGGAGGTGCCGGGGTATGAAATGCTTTTGAAAGGGTGAGGGGTAAAGGGTGAAGGGTAAGGGGTGAAAGCGCGTACAGGGCGTTGCGGCTAGAGCCCGCATCGACCATTGGCTTTGAATTGATGGTTAATGGTTAATGGTTAATGGTGAATTGTTAATGGTGACTAGTAACTGGTAAATAGTGACTAGTCACAAAAAAAGGACCACCAAAAAAATTGGCAGCCCTTCCTTCTAAATTGAACACGAATAAAAAAATCAAAACAAAACCATTAGAACTTATAACCAATCGTTATCAAAGCCTTTATAGCATTGTTAGTTAGTTTGTATGGCTCAGCATCTATCACCTTGTTTGTTCTAGATGCATCCAATACATTTGGATAAGAGTACAACTCATCATCCTGTGTCTTATAAACCACTGCAAAATCAGCATAGAAGTTGCGATTAAATCTATATCCAAAACCACCCGTAAAGTAGTTGGCATCGCCCTCCATTCTAAACGCAGTAGTAGAGCCCACTGTCATAGCATCGCCCCTATCATTTTTAAACTTGGTGTCGTATGGATTTTGCATCCATGCATACCCCAAACGTCCCGAAAACTGACGCGTAAAACGATATTCAAACCCCGCACGCACCACCGAACTACTCTTATAGTCACTCGAAATATAGCTATTACTATTATCAAAATGACCCCTCGAATAACCATAGTTACTATTGGGCGTAGAATACTTCATGCTACTATAGTTAGTCAACTCATAATCAACACTCAATATCATATTATCACCCATAATCAGCGCCGCACTAGCAGTCCACTTATCAGGCGATTTAAAATCATATTCATTCCTCTTCTCTCCCGAGAAAGTCGAACCAGGCTCATAATCCTTATTATAGTTGCCCGCATATTCACCAGTTTCCTTGTTCACATACTCCGTCACATCCTCCACAATTTCAGCAGAATACCTATCCTTCATATTATACCAAGTTGGCGAATGATACGACAGCCCCAATCGAAGCTCATGAATAGGACGATAAATTACACCCAATTTCACACCCACTCCATTACCTTCCGTCACAAGCCAGTTGTGCAAATCAAACCCTGCATTCACTCCCATCGAAAAATCCTCCGAGTTTTGCGAATACAAATTATAATAAATATCGCTTATCGATAGAGCCAGCCCCACATTAAGCACATTATTAATAGACGCACCCACCGTAAAGTCATACACATCAATCGAACCTCTCTCCGACATATAAACCAAATTATTTACAGTCTCATTATGTATAGGCGTGTAATAATGACCAATATCATCCTTATCCGGATTTATCAAAAAAGATTGATATCCCAATACCGACAACCAAGGAGCATCTGTCCTAAATGGATCATAAAACTCATCATTATCATCAAACTGCAATTCAACAGGATTCACGCCAGCCCCATTGTTATGAACAGTAGACACATGCGCCATATAGTCCATCAGCGAACTACCCCTATCAGCAGCAAACGCACCAATCTCCCTGTCAAACGATTTCACTTTATTGTACGAAAAACCGAAATTAACCACCGGAATAGAAGCATTTCTTGTAGGGAAATAACCTATAAATCCTAAATTATGAAAGTTGAATTTATTCTTAGTCTCACTCATATCTCCAGCCTTAAATTTTTGGTTCTTAAACACTGCCGTTGTTGCAATCTCCGAACTTCTATACACAGCTATACCCGCTGGATTAATAGATACACCCGTTAAGTCACCTCCCAATGCTCCAAAAGCACCTCCCATAGACAAACCTCTAGCAGTTCCAGTTAAATCGGTTCGCGAAAACTGATTCGCTTCCACCTCTCCCTGTCCATAAGAATAGCTTACCATTAGCAATAATGAAATGACTATATATGTGATTTTTTTCATCTTACTATTTTTTTTATTTTATTGTTATTATAAAGAACTGCCTCGAATAACACCACCGTATCATTCCGAGGCAGCTTATACTCCTACACAGTGCAAATTATCTACGACCTCCACCACTGCTTCTACTGCTTCCGCCCGACGAGCGTGAAGAAGATGAAGATGAGCTTCTACTAGACGCACTACTTACCGAACTACTTCTTGAAGATGTTCCAATTGTAGAAGATCTAGTTGGTGTAGATGTCTGTCCTCTTGTAGTAGTTGTTCTAGTTGGGCTATACGTGCCAGTTCTATTAGTACGCGATGGAGTAGTATATATTCCACTACTTCTAGTTGATGAAGGCACACCCCTATTCACTGTACCTCTGCTTGTTGCGCCTCTATTTACAGCACTTCCACGCGAACTCTCGATACCCGATGAGCTTCTTTGATAAACTCTCGACGATGTTCTGCTAGTTGCCGCACGGTTCACACTTCCAGCACTAGTGCCTGTACGCCCCACACTACTACCTCTGCTAGTTCTAGCCGTTGTAGCATTCACTCTGCTAATGGTGCGTCCTGTTCTCGAGTCTAGCACATTTCCTGTTCTATCAACAATTCTTGTTCTCGAACTTGATGTACCACTTCTACCACTCGTCACACCCGTTCTATTTGATGCCGAAGCCGTTGTGGTTCTCGATGTTCTACTATAATCTCTAGTTGATCGACCACTTGCCGACGTTCTATCAATATTAGTTATCGATCCTCTTCCTGCAACTGCCGAACGAGATGTAGTTGAGCGACCATAATTTCCACCTCTATAACTAGCTGGGCTTCTGCCCGATCTACTACTGCTCAGTCCCGCATAATAGCCATCATTAAATCCATAGCCATATCCGTAACCACCATATCCACCGTAGTAGCCACCATATCCCACATAGTATCTACCACCATACCAGCTACTATAGGTGTAAAAGTTAGGATATCCCCACCATCCCCATGGAGATAAGAAAGGGTCGTAAAATCCAGCATACCCATACAAACGTCTATAGTTCCAAGGCGAGTGCCATCCATAATAATAGTAGTGCCACGAATCATACCAAGGGTAATATCCACCCCATCCCCAATTCATGTTCACATTATAGTTATAACCTCTATTTTCGTAATATTCGCTATACAAGTCGTCGCCTACATAAATCGTCACCTCGTCCACACCAGTAATTTTTACACTCGACTCCGGATCGTGATACTTAATAATCCTATCTGTATATTCATAGTCAGTATACTCATCCACTGTTGCCTGTCCAGTCACCACATCTTCGCTTCCACCTCTGCGGTTATAAGCGTCAATATCTCTACCATTAGCTTCAACAGACACTTTAGAAGCATCGCCTTGCAACACCACTATAGCCTGTTTCTTCTCTGGTTTTTGTGGCTTCTCCTGTATCAACCTTGTTCCTTGTTTATCGGGATTGGCATATATGTCATCCCACTCTTGGGAGTTACCCAAAAAGGGCGTCAACAGTAGCAACCCTGAAAGTAATAATTTAATTGTTTTCATATTCGTTTCCTCCCTATATGTTGTTTATTTTTATTCTATTTATTCCTTCTTACTCTGTTAGACAACCAATAGTGCAAATAGTTTAATTTATTGTATCTTTTTTTTGATATCTGCTCTTTTTGGGGATAAGTGACTGGTAACTAGTGACTGGTGACTAGGTGACTAGTGGCTGGTGACTACCTTTTAATTTTTAACCATTAACAATTAACCATTAACCATTAACCATTAACTCAAGTCCATCGTAACCAACATGCACCCCCTCCGGCAATTCCCTCTCCACCTCCTCATGCAACCCCATATTGTGGCTCAAATGAGTTAAGTATGCCCTCCGTGGCGCCACTTTGCCAATCAAAGCAACAGCCTCGTCAAGCGTCTGATGCGATATATGCTGCCTCCTCTGCAAAGCACTCACCACCAACACATCAAGCCCCTTTAGCTTCTCCAATTCGCCATCCGGTACAGTCTTCACATCAGTCAAATAGGCAAACCCACCAATCCTATACCCCAATATAGGCAACCTATGGTGATACACCCTTATCGGCACAATCTCAACACCCTCTACCTCAAAAGGATTGCAATCAATCTCCTTCAAATTCAATTTCGGAACACCCCCATATCTACTATCTGCAAAACAGTACGGAATACGATGCCTCAAAGCATCGCCCACATTCCTCTCCACATACAAATCTATATCCCCAAAGCGTTCAAAAGGGCGCATATCGTCCAACCCACCCACATGATCATAGTGCTCATGCGTAATCAACACCCCATCAATTTTCTCAAAAGGCATCCCCAGCATCTGCTCCCTAAAATCGGGAGTTGCATCTATCAAAATCCGCTTTCCCCCAGTCTCAATCATTACTGACGAGCGCAATCGCTTGTCTTTCACGTTATCAGATTTACACACACTACACTCACAACCCACCTCTGGCACCCCTTTCGAAGTACCTGTTCCCAAAAAAGTAACTTTCATATTCTATCAAAAAACAAAACAAGCACCCCCATTAATAAATAACGAGAATGCTTGCCCTTTATAATCTTAACCAAACTCTCTATTCAACTATCAATACTCTCTTTGAAGAATCCAAAGATCGTTGAAAGGCACACCGTAAGTTCTTCTCAAGAAATCGATATCACCTTTAGCAGAATATTTCTCATATATCTCGTTTCTCTTTGCTACAGCGCTATTCTTGTCATCATAGCTAGCCACAATTACACGATACATACCCTGTTCGTTTTGCGCAAGAATCACGCCATAACCCTCATTTTCCATTCTTGTCTTCAACGACTCAGCATTCAATTTCACGCTCAACGATGCAATCACAACGTTAAACGACTTCAATCCTGCAGCATCCGAGTTATACACCGGCGTCACTTTCTCTTTTCTCACCGAAACCTCTACAGGTGCTAACGTTCCAGCAGGTTTGGTAACTGTTTGCGACTCAGTTTCAGCCTGTTGCATCTCTCTCTCTTTTGCAGCCTCATACACAGATTTGTATGCACTTTGTTTCGGTTTACACGATGTGGCAATAAACGAAAGGCAAAGTAGTGCCAAGCTTATTTGAAATACTTTTTTCATTTGTCTGTTTTTTATGATTCAGTTAATAATTTCCTAGTATCGATTAACAAAGATAGAAATAAGCGGTTGAATTGTGTCATGGGAGGTGTGAAAATTGATTAAATAATTATTA
>ERZ1032852.74-NODE-74-length-28572-cov-14.707578_pt1 | contig 28572 bp, 25 predicted proteins | sample MGYA00516689_ERZ1032852 | MGnify/ENA primary metagenome ERZ1032852 (study PRJEB33719, sample SAMN04262499) | wastewater metagenome | biome: rural village; feature: composting latrine chamber; material: composting feces with ash | place: El Salvador | collected...
CGTCTCCGAAGATGGTTCCCCATTTGGAGAAGGGGATGTTGGTGGTGATGATGAGGCTGCTTGTTTCGTAGGTGTTGGAGATGACTTGGAAGAGGAGTCGGGCTCCTTCGGGGTCTATGGGTAGGTAGCCGAGTTCGTCGATGGTGAGAAGCTGGAACTTTTTGTAGGTGTTGAGTGCTTTGTCGAGTTGGCCTTCGTTTTTGGCTTTGCGTAGTTCCATGACGAGGGTTTAAGTGGATGGTGAAGTACCTGAAGATCGGCAGGATGAACAGCGGAACTTCGATCGCGCGCAGCATCTTCACGCCTGAAACGATGATCGGGTCGACGAAGACCGCGCAACCCAGGATGCGAAGGGTCGTGACCGTGACGCCAAAAGCAAGGAGGTACGGACACCGACCTTGCGTATCAGGATTGAGATCCCAACCATCATTGCTGCGTCAAGGAAGACCTGAGCGGAGTTCAGGACGCCATAGACCTGTTGACCGGTGTCTTTGTTGGCGAAGATACCCGTGTAGAAGTCCGGAAACATTTGCTGGTCAAACAGGTTGTAGAAGGTCCCGGTGCCGATGACGAACAGGATGACGGCCCACAGCGTAGGCATCTTCAACAGCCCTGCCATGAAGCCGGCGGAAAGGAAGACGCCCCCGACGATCACACCCACCATGAAGTTTGACTCAAGGAGTGGTCGGTAAACGTAGATGACGAACGGGCCGACCAGGGTTGCGATGACCCCGATCAAAATGGCCAGTGTTCGTTTGGTGCCCAGCTTGTCCTGGATTGTTCCGTAGAAGAACATGATCACCAAGGTTGCTGCTGCGTTGACTGAGTAGACGGTTCCGACCTGGGTGCCGTCGAACCCTAGGCCCCATCAGCTTCTGACTTCGTTAGCCAGAGCTGGAAAAAGGACCACCAGATTCCCCAAGAGGCGGAGAACAAAAGGATCGCCACTGAGTTCTGCATATAGGACTTGTTGTGAAGGTTTTCTTTGAGGTTGGCCACTTCGCCGCTCCCTCTCTCCGGTCTTCTGTGACATGGAGGATGCTGAATCGTTTCAGCAAGTCCGCCTGTAGCAGGGATTGTGGTCTTGTAAATGGTTTTAGCACCCATTCTTTTTTCTTAGGTTGCGGCAGATGGTTTTCCTCCGGTCCTGGGTCGGACGTCCCGATAGACTGGCCGTGACAGAGTTACAAGGAGTGGGCTCCTGCAGGTGGGCTCTTGGGACGAAGAGAGAACCATGCCACGCGAGAGACCAACGTTGGCGCAAGTGGCAGAACAGTCGGGTTACGCCGCAAGCACTGTCTCCCTAGTCTTAGACGACCGACCAGGGACGCGCATTTCCCAGGAAGCCCGCGACAAGATCCGCGCAGCAGCGGACGCGCTCGGCTACGCCCCCGACCCTGGCGCCCGCGGTCTTCGCACGGGACGCACCGACGCGGTCGGATTCGTGTCGGACGAAGTGACCGTCACCCGTTTTGCCTCGGCCATGGTTACCGGCGCAGTAGAAGCCGTGCAACAGGACGGGCACGTACTCATCATCAGCGAAGTTGGTGTTGGAAATCTGGAGACACAGGGCGCAGTTGATGTGCTCTTGGACCGCAGAGTTGACGCCCTGGTTGTGGGGTTGATGCGGGCGCGCCAGGTGAGGGTGCCTCGTTCCGCCGGTCCGATCGCGACGGTGGTTGCGAACGGTGTGGGGAAGTGGGATTCCCCAGCCCAGTTTCAAGACTCGCCTCCTGCTTTAGGGAGCGTCCTTCCCGACGAATACTCAGCGGGGCGAACAGCTGTCGACTACCTGGTCGCTTCTGGTCACACCTCGATCGCACTGATCGGGCGCCACCCCGCTCACCTGGACCCTGAGGTTTCTGTGACGATTCCAGCACGCTTTGCGGGGATGGATGAAGCGATGGCAGCGGCCGGACTTAAGTTCGTTGCGGACGAATCCGTGCGTGAATGGGAGCCTGCGGGCGGGCGCCGGGCGCTCCGTGAGATCTTAAAGGTGGCATCGCCAACTGCTGTGATTTGTGCGAATGACAGGATGGCGTTCGGTGTTTACCAGGAAGCAGTACGTAAGGGCCTCAGGATTGGTGTGGACTTGTCCGTGATCTCTTTCGATGATGAGGCGCTGGCGTCCTACCTGGAACCGGGGCTCACGACCATCAGGATTCCCTACAGGGAGATGGGGGAGATCGCGGTGCGAATGGCGAAATCGGGGCGCTTGCGCGATGAACTTATCCCTATGCCGTTGGTTGAGCGCCATTCAGTGGCGTTCCTGGAGGTGTGAGGTGAGCGACCAGGCTGGCGTTGTGGTCGGCGAACCCGGCCGGAAAGAATGGCTGGCGCTTGCGGTCTTAGCTGCTGGGCTCGGAATGATCGTCCTGGACGGGACAATCGTCGGGGTTGCGCTCCCTGACATCATCCGCGACCTAGGCATGAGCCTTGGGGATGCGGAGTGGGTCAACAGTCTTTACGCGGTCGTGGTTGGGTCACTGTTGCTTGCGACCGGCTCCTTGGCCGACAAGCTGGGGCGGCGCACCCTGTTCATTGCAGGCATGGTTGTTTTCGTCGGTGGCTCCATGTTTGCGGGACTTATCGACACTCCCGCAATGCTGCTCGCGGCCCGCGCAGTACAGGCTGTAGGGGCGGCAATGATCATGCCTTCCACGATTTCGACTGTGAATGCTGTGTTCCGCGGTCGGCACAGGGCAGTGGCGTTTGGGATCTGGGGCGCGGTCCTCTCTGGAGCCGCTGCGATTGGGCCGCTTGCTGGGGGAGCCTTGACCCAGTGGGCGTCGTGGCGGTGGATTTTCTTTGTCAACCTGCCCATCGGGATAGTGCTGGTTGCCGCAGCATTCGCGTTCGTGCCTGAAACGCGCGGGAACACCAGGCCCGGTTTCGACTACTTCGGGCTGTTTCTCTCCGCGACCGGTCTTGGCACCCTGGTGTTTGCAATCATTGAAGGTCCGCAGTACGGGTGGTGGCATCCGCTTGCGGACCTGAGTGTCTTTGGGATCGAGTGGCCGCAGTCTGCTGCGTTCTCAGCTGTGCCAGTCGCACTGCTTGTGTCTGCGGTCAACCTCAGCGTTTTTGTCTGGTGGGAGCTGCGCCAACTCCGTTTGGACCGGCCTGCGGTCATGGACCTGCGCTTGTTCAAGCTCCCCACTTTTTCCTGGGGAAACCTGACGGCAGCAATGGTTGCGGTGGGGGAGTTTGCACTCCTATTTGTGCTTCCTCTTTACCTGGTGAACGCTCTGGGACTGTCGGTCATGCAGGCGGGCGTGATCCTGGCGGCGATGGCTGCTGGGGCGTTCACGGCCGGCGGCATGGCCCGGCACGTTGCTGCCCGGCTTGGCTCACCTGGGACTGTGATCTTGGGGCTAACGCTTGAGCTGCTCGCGGTGCTGGCGCTCAGCTTCGTCGCAGGGCCAGAGACTTCTGGGTGGGTTCTTGCGATTCCACTGGTTTTCTACGGCCTTGGGTTAGGGCTCGCGTCCGCACAGCTGACCGGGACTGTGCTCCGGGATGTCCCCGTGGAGCAGTCGGGGCAAGGGTCAGCGGCTCAGTCAACTGTGCGTCAGGTTGGTTCAGCCCTGGGGACCGCGTTTGCGGGAAGCGCCTTGGCAATGACTTTGTCGAAAGCTCTACCAAGCGCTCTGGAGCGCGCTGGTTTCAGCGGCCCTGGAATGGAGCAGTTGGCGGAGGTCACGCGGCTTTCGGCAGGGTCCAACCTGGCGGCATTGCGCGCCGACACCAGTGCTGAAGGCGTTCGGACTGTGGCAGCTCTAGTGGATGGGTTCGCTGAGGCAAGCCGTAGCGCAATGTTGACCTCCACTGCCTTCTTGCTGATTGGTTTGGTGGGGTCAGTGGTCGTTTACCGAGTCGCTCGCTCTGAGGAACCCAAGCCTGCAAAGAATCGGGATCAGGGGGAGAAGTGAGGCCCGGGCAAAACACGGTGGGACTTGGAACCCGCATAGTAGACCGCCTTACTGAACTCACTCATCCGGTTCGGCGCGTGCGACGGGCTTCGCGCGGCGGGACGCCGGAGTTTGACCTTGCGTACCTTCGGACGGGCCCAGAAAGCCTTGTTCCTACCGTCATAATCCCCGGAGGCCCGGGCTTGGCATCGACCCTCCCTTACGGGAGCGTCCGCAGGCAAGCTACGGCAGACGGGTTGGACCTGATCATGATTGATCACAGGGGCGTCGGCCTGTCCCGCTCTGACCTAGAAGGGAAACCTCTACCCGTTTCGGCGATGTGGGTGGATGACGTGCTGGACGACATTGCCGGCGTTCTTGACGCAGAGGGAGTGGAAAAAGCAAACATTGTCGGGTCCTCGTACGGCTCCTACCTGGCTTCAGCTTTTGGGCAGAAGTATCCGGAGCGCGTTGCAGGGATGCTGCTTGACTCCGCTCTCCAGTCGCCGCGGGACATCGAGATTGAGCGAGAAACCATCCGGGGCCTGTTCTGGGACTCTGACTCCGAGATGGCGTCGATAGTGCGTGAGCTGGTTGAGTGTGGTGAGGACCAGCGGGTCTTATTGGACGTGATCCGCGCCGGTTTCGAGCTGTGCGGGCCAGAGGCTGTCTTGGCGATAATGCGCCTGCGGCGGCGGGGCAGGAAGGGTCTCGCGTGGCGGGCGCTTGCTTCCTATGCAGCCCGGGACGCTTCGATCAAGGGGATCCCGGACTACTACGAGTTCGCGAGGACAGGGGCCATCGGTTTCCGGGAGCTTGATTACGGTGCAGTCCCAGACGGGCTGCCGTTGGACCCCGCGCTGACCTACTCGCAGCTTGCCGGTTACTTCCCTCCGTTCGATGGTGAGCGGCGTGACCTGGTCGCGGCGGCGGAGCAGTTCGACTGGCCCCTAGTTCTGCTGTCTGGTGACCGCGACATCCGCACTCCTGCAGCCATCGCGCAGCGCACGGCAGAGCTGGCGCCCGACGCCGCGTTTGTACAGATACAGAACGGTCACAGCGCTCTTGACACTCACCCGGTCGCGCTGCTGAAAGCGGCTAAGTTGCTGGCTGCTGGCCGGGCGCGGGAACTGCCGGCATTGGGGGCGGTGCTTAGTCGCCTGCCTAAACAGGGAGGTGGGGCACTTTTTGCACGAGCCGTGTGCCTCCTGGCAAGAGCCTCCAAGGTAGGGCTCTAGAGTTTCCAAACCCAAACTGGGGCTGGCCTTGCCTTTGCTCAACGTTGCCTGCGCTTTAGGTCTGGCCACGTTGTGCCGGCTCCCCACTCTTTTGTCTTGTTTTGGGTTTTGGCTGCGTGTCCCTCCCGTTTCGGCCGCGCATCGTCACCGGAAACGTGAATCAAGCCGCCCAAGACTGAGCACGATGCGCGGCCGAAACGAGCAGGGGCCGTGACGACGCGCGGCCGAAACGGGAGGGACACGCAGCCAAAACAAAGGGGGGAGGCCTACGGCTCTGGGGTGGCAACGTCCTTCGGTCGCTGGTCGTGCACCGCTTCCAGAGCGGCAGCGTCTTCGGGGGTCATGCCGTCGATGGGGCCACCGTTCCAAACCATGTCGCCACCAAGAGCTTCCAGGATGGGTTGACGTTGCCCGCGGGCAAGCTTCGCCCCGTGCACCAGGGATGCCGGCGCCCACATCGTCGCGAAGCTGTCATGCCAGCCCTTGCCGGTGTCGGTGCCCTCAAGGGCACGCTTCAAGGTTTCCGGGATGGTCTTCAGGTGCGGGGTGAACGCGTTCGCTAGGACCGCAGCCTTGATTTCGCGTTCCGTTCCCGGCACAGCCACCACGACTTCGTCAACGTTCCCAAGGATTGCATCCGAGAGGTCCTGGGCTTCAAGCATCAGGGTCCCGTTCGTTGAACGCGGGTTGCATTCGATCGCCAGCAGTTCGCCGTCGTGGTCGACAAAGTCGAAAGACAGTTGGCCAGAGTAGTGGGGGTCCAGCTGGTCCACAATCTTCTGGGTGTATTCCAGAGTCTTTGTGGAGTCATCCGCAACGAACTCGATGCCTGTCGAGTGAGCCCACTGTTCTGGGGCGCGGTAGGTAACCATTGAAGTGACCTTCCCGTCCACGACTGTTGCGTAGGTGCAAACCATGGGGCCGGAGATGAACGGCTGGATGATCCAGGGCTGCTCAGGGGTCGGGTGGCAGTCCTCTACTTTCATCGCTCCTTCCAGCGGGCCCGTGTTGGTGAGCAGGGCAACGCCGCCGCGTGAGAACGCAGCGCGGGCGAAGTACTTTGGGAACCTGTCGATTGCGGCCTGCAGACTTTCCGGGTCTGTGGCAACCACGGTCTCCGGGATCGGGACACCGGCGTCCTCGCACAGCCTTTGAAAGCTGACCTTGTCGTGAAGGACCGCCAGCTTATTGAACGGGCCCGTGTAAACCTCAACGCCAGGGACCAGGTCGCCGCGGCGGGCCGCAAGGTAAAACGCTTCCTCGAACGTAGGGATGATCAACTCAATGTCGTTTTCGGTGACGTAGTTGTTGACGTCCTCGATGAACTGGTCGGTGTCGAACGTCGGGGACGCCGTGACCGTGTGACCAGCCGCGTATTTCGAGTGACTGCCCATAGCCCCGTCGTAAGTGTCGGAGGCAAAAACGGTGTGACCCGTGCTGCCGAGCTTCCGCACCAGGTCAAGGGCGAAAGGGTTTCTGGAACTGGTGACAAGGATGCGCATCGCTGGCCTTCCGGTCGGGCTTCGTATCTGGTTGGGACCCACTTTGGGTCGCTCGCACCATGGTCCCGCAATCCTGCCGTCGCCACCAATTGTGACGGCGAGTTAGTCAGGTTTTGCGCTGTGCTTCGCGCCGGAGAGCGTTTGCCAGGAAACCGGCAGGGTGCGCCCAGGGACTCCAAGGTCCAGGTGCGACACTGAAATGGGAGGGTTGTCTCAGCTTCCCTCGCGGCCTGGAGGGAGGCAGGAACACGTTGGGACAAGAAGCAACACCGACTAAGGAACCGCTCTGGGTGGTGACCGGGGCTGGAGGTTTCTTAGGAAACAACCTGGTGGGCCTATTGCTAACAGAGGGGGCGCACGTGAGGGCGGCTACGACTTCGTGGATGTGCGTGACGTGTCAGCAGGAATCATCGCAGCAGCCGAATTCGGGCGCGATGGGCGAACCCACATTCTTTCCGGCCGGTGCGAAACGGCACACAGGATGGTCAGCGCGGTCGCGAACGCGAAGGGTCGGCATGCACCACCGAGGCTGCCGTTGTGGCTCTTGAAAGGCTTCGCGTCACTGGCCGAGTTCATTTCCAACAAACGTGGCACGGCTCCGATTGTCACCAGCTACTCTCTCGAGGTGCTTGGTGAACCGGGCGACTTCTCCTCGAGAAGGGCACAGGAAGAGCTGGGCTACACGCACCGCCCCTTCAGACACACACTGAAGGACACCTTGGAGTGGGTTGAGAGGTGAGGATCCCCGGGTGAGTTGCGTAGGCTAGACGCAGCCCGCGGTCGCGGGATGAACCGGTGAGAGAGTGAAATAGTGGTCGCCCCCTGCCTGATTCCAGAACCTGTCAGTGTCGAAGAAAAAGTGGAAGGCGGGTTCTTGTTGTCAGAGCGCACCCGCATTGGTTGTGAGTCCGGATTGTTCCCAGAACTAAGCAGGCTCCAGGAGCGGTTGCGAGCAGCTTCAGGCTTTGAACTGCCCCGCGTCACTGAACTATCCCAGGTTTCCACTGGAGAAGGAGTCATCTGGTTGGCAGTCGACCCCGCCCTGAGGGAAGAGGAATACCGGCTCGAAGTGACGCCCTCGAAAATCACCGTCACCGGGGGAAGCGCCGCGGGCGTTACCCGGGGCTGCTCAACGCTGGTTCGCATTTTCCCAACCCAGGTCTACAGACAGGCTCCCGTAGTGACCGCGCCGTGGGTCGTTCCCACGCTGACTATCAAGGATTGGCCTCAGTTTTCTTGGAGGGGCCTACTGGTGGATGTGGCGAGGCACTTCCAACCCAAGCGAGAGCTCCTTCGGATCATTGACCTAATGGGCGTCCTGCAGCTGAACGTCATGCACTTGCACCTGACTGATGACCAGGGGTGGCGCATCGAAATCGACGGCTATCCGAAGCTGACTGAGACAGCATCGTGGCGGAAAGAAAGCCAGCAGGGCACTAGTGATCGTTTTGATGGGCGCCCTCACGGCGGCTACTACACGCAAGATGACTTGCGAGAGATCGTTGCTTACGCGAGCGAGCGTCACATCGACGTGATGCCCGAAGTCGACCTCCCGGGGCATATGGAGGCCGCAATCGCGGCCTACCCACAGTTTGGGACTTCCCGGAAGCCGGCCGAGGTGCGCACTAAGTGGGGGATCTCGAAGAACGTCCTCAACCTGGACCCCGAGACCGTGGAGTTCGTTGAGGAGACCCTGCGCCAGGTGACAGAGATCTTCCCGTTTGAGTTCATTTCCATCGGTGGAGACGAATGCCCGACTAACGGGTGGGAAGCGGACCCGGGCACGCAGGCGCGGAAGAAAGAACTGGGGATCGAAACCGACCGTGACGTGCAAGCCTGGTACACGAAGCTTGCGACGGACCTACTCGCTGCGAAGGGCCGGCGCACTATGGCGTGGGACGAGGTCCTGACCGGCCCTGTTGATGACTCTGTCTTAATCGCGGCTTGGCGCGGACAAAAGGCCATCGACGTTGCCCTCGCTCGGGGGCTCGACGTCGTCGCTTGCCCGACAACCCACTGCTACTTTGACTACCGCCAGTCAGAGTCGCCAGAAGAGCCCGTCCCCGTCGGGATCCCGATCGACCTGGAACGCGTCTACTCCTTCAACCCGGTGCCAGAGGGTGGGGAGGAACCCGGCCGGGTTCTTGGGGGTCAAGCGAACGTGTGGAGCGAGCACCTGGACTCCTCCCGTTCCTTTGACTACGCAGCGTTCCCAAGGCTTGCCGCACTTGCGGAGGTGCTGTGGTCGGGGCCGGGCGGCAACTTTGAAGAGTTTGAAGAACGCTTGCCTTCCCTGCTTGCGCGCTTGCAAGTAATGGGGGTTGACTACCGTCCCCTAGATGGTCCGCTCCCATGGCAGAAACGCCCAGGGGTGCCCGGCTACTTCGGGACCTTGGAAGGCCACCGGGAGTGGTACGCCAAGCAGACAGCCGACCTGGTCGTCAACCCTTAGCAGGAGCCTGGCTCAGGGGGAGTTGAAGCAAGAAAGTGGTTCCTTGCGCCCCGGTTGCTTCCACCAGGGCAGCGCCGGAAAAGCGTGAGGCGACGTCACGGACTAGCGCCAGCCCTAAACCAACGTTGCCGGTGCGAGTGTTGCCCGGGTCCGGGGAGTTCCCTCGAACAAAGCGGGCAAAAAGAGCTTCGGGGTCCGGCCCAGAGATTCCGGGACCCTGGTCACTCACCCTGAACTCGGCGGTCTTTGAGCCCGGAGGTGCTGAGAGGGAAAGGAGAACCTGCCCGCCTTTGGGGCTGTAGCGGATGGCGTTGTCCAGCAGGGCAACGAGCGCTCGCACCACCGCAGTCTGGTCGGCCAGCACCCACAGGTCTGGGGTCTCTTGCAGAAGCAGGGTGATCCCCTTCTGCTCGGCTGCAGGGCTGCAAAGTCGGAGCGCTTCCTGGCAGCAGGCTCCCCCGTCACAGGGGGCTTGCGACTGCGACACTCGCGACATTTCTGCGGCCACCAGCAGGTCGGAGAGGACTGCGTTCATGGCGTCCGCATCTTTTCGAAGATCCTCGAGCGCCGCAGTGACGTCACCGCCCTCCGCTTGTCTGTGCTGGGCAAGCTGGATGCGGCTATTCAAAGTTGTGAGCGGGGTACGCAGTTCGTGGGAGGCATCAGCCACGAAAGCCTTCTGAATCTCTAGGGCCTGCTCAAGGGGCTCATTCGCCTTCCTTGTCGACCACCAGGCGACAAGTGCGACAAACAACACTGCGACCAGGGCAAGCAAAAGGATCAGGGGAAGCAGGTCCCCAAGGTCAATGACGCGGTCTTGCCAGCGGCCCTTGTGACCGCGGCCTCCCTGAGACCCGGGCCTACCTGGAAGGACACGGGATGCCCGCCAGGCCAGCGCAACGAGCGCCGCAACCAAGACTGCGATAGCAGCGGCTGCCGCGCCACCTACGGCAAGCGCAACCTTGAGGGGAGCCCGGTTTTGGGGGCTCTGCTTCGGGTGAGACGACTTGGGGGTTTTGGAGTTGGTTAGTTTCACGGGGCTTGCCCGCCAATCTGGTAGCCGCGGGAGCGCACGGTCCTAATCAGGTTAGGTTCGCTTTTCTTGCGGATGTAGTGAACGTAGGAATCGACGGTAGCGGGGGAGGTACCTGTTGGGAAGCAGGCATGGAGAAGCTCCTCGCGGCTAAAGACGTGGTCAGGGCTAGAAGTGAGCGTTTCCAGGAGCTTCGCTTCTGTTTCTGTCAGGTCCAGGGACTCCCCGTAGGGTCCGACCAGGGCCGCGTTCTCGACAACAAACGTCCACTCGCCAATGTCGCGGCGCTGGGTTTGGCTGCGGTATCCGCGAAGAAGAGCGCGAAGCCTAGCTTTCAGTTCCTGGAAATCGAATGGCTTCACCAAGTAGTCGTTCGCGCCCCCGTCAAGACCCTCAACCCGATCCTCGACCGAACCCAGCGCGGTGAGTAGCAGGATCGGGGTTTGCAGCCCTGCGCGCCTCACCTTCGCAACCAGCTCTGTCCCACTCATCCCTGGGAGCCTGCGGTCGAACAGCATCAGGTCAAAAGGGCGGCGAAGGGCAAGCCGGAGCGCCTCCTCGCCCGTTTTCGCGTGCGCCACCTGGTAGTTCGTCGACAGGACTTCAACAGCGATCGCGGCGGCTTCCGGCTCATCCTCAACGAACAACAGGGTCGGCAGGGCGGTTGGCAAATCTGGTTTCTCCACGTTCCAAGTATGGGCGTCGGCGTAGTGAGACGCGCCTCAGTCTCCCGGACCGGTTTTCTTGGAGGTTTCTTGGAACCGGCTTTTTAGCGTTACTAGCGATCGCGTTGTAAGTGCGGAAGAAAGGCTCACGGTGAGCGAGAACAACGAAAGAAAAGATGTTGAGACGAAGGTTCAGGACCTGGAAGAAACAGAAGTGCTGGCGGTTGCTGATGATGAAGTAGCTGCCGAAGAACAGAAGGCACCTGAAGGGAAGAAGGCTGAAGCTGTTCCCGCTTCGACAGCTGCCTCTAGTGGGGAAAAGCAGCCCTACTCCAGGAAGATGGTGCTGAGCGCTTTCATCCTTGGGATTGTTGGCACTTCACTTGCGGTCTTGGCACTGCTGGTTGCCATCGTCGGGTTCTCTGGCGGGCGCGGTGACTACGGACATTACCGTTCCGGGACAGTAGTGGAAGAAATGGAGATGCGCACTGACCGCTCAGGAAGGGGCGGCATGCGTGAGCGCGATGAGGTCGTCATTGAGCGTTTCAAGGAACGGGATGGGAGTCGTGGGGACGGGACCCGCGGGGAACGTTTCCGCGAACGCGAAATCCTGGAAGAAGAAGTGACGCAGAGCAGCTGACCGCAACTGAGTCGCGCCAGCACACCTAGTAGCCGCTCGCCTACCCAGCCCCTAAGGTTGGAGGGCGAGCGGCTACTGCTTTCTGCCGCGAAGGTGGGAGGACACGTGAACAAGGTTGGAAACCGGCCCAGACGGTTGCTGGTATTGGGAACAGCAGCGCTGGTAGCGCTCGGCCTGTCCGGATGCGGAAGCGACGCCAAGAGTGAGGGCGCAGGTGGAGAAAAACCACTGGTTGTCGGCATGGAGCTTGCCTACCCACCGTTTGAAACCAAGGACGAAGCAGGGGAGCCATACGGGGTCAGTGTCGACTTCATGGAAGACTTTGCTGCCGCCTACGACTACGACCTGGTCATCGACAACATTTCCTTTGACGGGCTGATCCCCAGCCTCCAGTCAGGCAAGGTTGACGCAGTCATGTCGTCTATGACGATCACGGAGGAACGTCAGACCTCCGTTGACTTTTCCGATCCTTACGCGGAAGCGCAGCTAGCGATCCTGGCAAACAGCAACTCAGGGATCACTTCGATCGAGGACCTGAACGCTCCGGGAATGAAGGTCGCGGTGAAAACAGGCTCTACAGGGGATGTGTTCGCAACCAAGAACTTACCTGAAGCTGAAATTGTGCGCCTGGCAGATGAGAGCGCATGCGTGACAGAGGTCGTGCAGGGGAAAGCTGACGGGTTCCTCTACGACCAACTCACCATCTACCGCAACCAAGCACGCAACCCGGAGGTGACAGACGCGGTCTTTGTCCCGTTCCAAGAAGTGGAGTACTGGGGGATCGCTGTCGCAAAAGGTCACGATGAACTGCGGGAGCAGCTAAACCAGTTCATTGCGGACTACGCGGAAGACGGAGGGTTCGCCAGGCTCACAGAAAAGCACTTGTCAGAAGAGAAGCAGGCGTTTGACGACCTTGGGTTCACGTGGTTCTTCAACGTCAGCTAGCAGCGTGGTTCGTAGCGATCCCGGGAAAGAAGCCGCCAGCACTTAAAGTTGCCCTCAACTACCTCTTAGTAGTGACTGTGGTTGTCGCGCTGTTCTGGGTCTCGCTGCTGGGCGCCGGCGTAAGCCTAGATTTCAGTTTCGTCTCCGAATACCGCGTGCGGCTGGTCGCAGGGTTCCTGATGACCCTGAAAATCTGTGCCGCCTCCGTCGTGCTCTCGCTAGCAATCGGACTCCCGGTGGCTCTTCTAGCAGACTCGCGGATTCTGCCGCTTCGCTACCTGGCCGACTTCTACGTAAAAATCATCCGCGGCACGCCGCTGTTGGTGCAGATTTACCTCTTCTACTACATCATCGGAACCGCGTGGGGCGTCAACAACAAGACGGTCGCGGGGATCCTGATCCTCTCCGTCTTCACCGGCTCCTACGTCGCGGAAATCATCCGCGGATCAGCATCCAGCCTTGACCAAGAACAGCTCGATGCTGCAGACGCAGTGGGTTTCACCCGAGCCCAGAAGGTGCGCTACGTGGTGTTCCCGCAGATGGTCGCCAGGACACTGCCGGCACTCACCGGACAGTTGGCATCCCTCATCAAGGACTCATCCCTGCTGTCCGTGATTGCGATCATTGAGATCACCCAGACCATTCGCGAGATCACCGCAACCAACTACAACTTCTTTGGCGGCTACATCTTCCTAGGGCTCCTGTACCTCTGCCTGACGCTGCCGCTGATGCTTGTCAGCTCTTACTTCGAACGCAGGTTCGCGTATGCGCATTGAGTTAGAAGACCTCACCAGAACCTTCGGGACGCAGACCGTGCTGGACGGTATCAGCTTTGATGACCAAGTAAGCACGCTCGCGGTCATCGGTCCTTCAGGCGGCGGGAAATCCACGCTGCTGCGAATCATTGGTGGGCTTGAAGAACCCACGTCCGGAACTGTCACCGTTGGAGGGCAGCAGGTGCAGTACAGGGCGCGTTCCCTGCCCTCCTACAGGGCGGGCCTGGGGTTCGTTTTCCAGCACTCCGGACTGTTTGACCACTTGAATGCGAAAGAGAACATCGCACTTCCACTGCGGGTCGTGCACGGGGTGGCGCCGGAAGAGGCCGAGGGAAAAGCTATAGAGCTTCTGCGCCGTTTTGGTCTTTCAGGTGAGGCAGACAAGCATCCCAGGCAGCTTTCCGGCGGGGAAAGACAGCGGGTCGCTATTGCCCGTGCGGTTGCTCCAGGCCCCAAACTGTTGCTGCTGGACGAACCGACCAGCGCGTTGGACCCCGAGTTCACGGCAGAAGTCCTGGACCTGGTCGCCTCGCTCGCGGACGAGGGCACGCGGCTGATCATCGTCACCCACGAAATGGGGTTTGCCCGCAAGGCCTGCCAGAAGGTCGCCTTCTTGAACCAGGGAACAATCGCGGAATACGGAGACAGCGAGCAGGTGTTCTCCTCGCCCACTTCTCCTGCTCTGCAGAGGTTCCTGTCCAAACTCAGCCAATGGAACTGACAAAAGAGTCGCCTCTTTTGCGCCGGTAGGCTAAGGATCGTGAAGAATTGGGAGTGGCAGCCAACTGACCCAAACACCGCGGTTCTTGGGGACAACCTCCCGGTGCTAGAAAGCCTGCCGGACGAATCCTTCCAGCTGATCTACATCGACCCGCCTTTCAACACAGGGAAAACACAGAGCAAGGCAACGCTCAAAGTGACGCGTAGCGAGACCGGCACCCGAACCGGCTTCAAAGGCAGCTCCTACACTGAGATTCGCAGCAACGCCCTTGACTACAACGATTCGTTTAGGGACTACTGGGCCTTCCTGGAACCGCGGCTTCGGGAAGCCCACCGCGTCCTAAAGAAGAGCGGGACGCTCTACCTGCACCTGGACTACAGGGAAGCCCACTACGCGAAGGTCCTTCTGGACGGCATTCTTGGGCGCGAATGCTTCTTGAACGAAATCATTTGGGCTTACGACTACGGCGGCAAAGCGAAACGCAGGTGGCCGGCGAAGCACGACACCATCCTGGTTTACGTGAAGGACCCGAAGAACTACTACTTCGACTCGTCCGCGGTTGACCGTGAGCCCTACATGGCGCCCGGTCTGGTGACTCCTGAGAAGGCTGCGCGAGGCAAGCTCCCGACAGACGTCTGGTGGCACACGATTGTCCCGACCACAGGAAAAGAAAAGACCGGGTACCCAACACAAAAACCCTTAGGGATCTTGCGGCGCATTGTGACTGCGTCCAGCAGGCCGGGGGACTGGGTGCTGGACTTTTTTGCGGGCTCAGGAACGACGGGTGCGGCGTGTCTTGAACTGGACCGCAAGTTCTTGACTGTGGACCAAAACCCTCAGGCTCTCCAGGTCATGGAGAGAAGGCTTGGACCCGGGCTACAGGTCGTCGGCAGCGACAGCAAAGGTATCGCAAGCGCTTAGGGAACCCTGCATCATCCCAATGGTGAACCAACGCTGGCGCTGCTCGCTAGAGCCATGCGTCCAAGTGTGCGGGGTGACCTGCCCCTGGAAGGTCTCTTGAATGTGGTCGTCCCCGACGGCGGCCGCCGCAGAAAGGGCGCTGCTGATCTCAGCCTGTGTGGGCTCTTTGAGGTAAGCGACCCCGTTTTGGTCGTAGGCCTTAGATGCTCCCTGAACCCACATGCCCGCATAGCAGTCGGCCTGCAGCTCTAGTCGCACTGATCCTGAGGCAGTGCCCTTGTCTGAGGTGTACTGCTTCTTCATGGTGCCCAACTCGTTTTGGATGTGGTGCCCGAACTCGTGTGCCACGACGTAAAGCTCAGCTAGCGGCCCCCCGTCGGCCCCATATTGGGAGGTGAGTTCGTTGAAGAAGGAGGTGTCAATGTAGACGCTCTGGTCTGCCGGGCAGTAGAAGGGGCCTACTGCTGAGGTTGCGGGTCCGCACGCGGTGTTCACGCTGCCCGTGTAAAGGACCATGCCGGGCTCGGTGTATTCGACGGCGGCCTGGGCCGGGAGTGTCTGCGACCAGTAGGCGTCTAGTGAGTAGGCGGTTGCTTGCATCCGGCAGTCCACGTATTCGTTGGCGTCAGCACCGGTCAGACAGTGTTCCAGGCTAGTGGTCTCACCTGCCGGGGCGTGTTGCCCTTGCTGAATAGAAGTGAGCCCCGCATCGATCAGTGGCGTGGGATCCCCGGTGAACAGAGCCAGAGCCAGATAGACCAGTAGGCCGACGCCGCTTACTCCACCGACAGCCATCCCGGCTCTGCCGCCGCCTCTGCTTACGCGATTCCCTGAAATGTTCGCGTTCCGGTTGAATGTCATCGTCTGCTCCGACCCGTGTTGCCGCCTAGTCCAAGCTAACGATACTTGCGGCAACCACAGGTCGAAGGCAACTCTAAAGCTGGCTAAGCAGCGAGAGGTGAGCGGACCTTGTTGCCCTCTTCGTCCCAGAGCCCACTGCTTCGGTACTTGTGGGCACCGGGAGGGTTCGCATCAACAACGCCGGCGCTTTGCATTAGGGCGAAGCAGCTGATTGGACCGACCGACGCGAAACCTTGCTCCCTCATAGCTGCGGACAGCTGTCTTGACTCTTCGGTGTCTTTGGGTAGTTCCCCACTTTTCGAAAACTCAGGGCACTTTTCCGGCTGAAAGGACCACACCAGGGTCGGGAGCCCTCCGCGCTCTCGCAGCCGAACCGTGGCGGCAGCGTTTTGTAGGACTGCTGAGAGTTTCCGCCGGTTCCTGATCACCTTCTCGTTTTCCAGCAACCCTTCCAGTTCTTCTTCTCCCCAGGTTGCAAGCACGTCCGGGTCGAAGTCAGCCAAAGCTTCTCTAAGTGCCTCGCGGCGCGCAATCACAGAGCTCCATCGGAGCCCCGCCTGAAAGGTCAGCAAACTGAGCAGCTCAAACAATGCATGCTCGTCAGTGATCGGGTCACCCCACTCGCTGTCGTAGTACTCCACCAAACCGCGGTTTGTTCTCACCCACTCGGGGCGTCTTTTCCCATCCGCGCCCAGAACCGTCGGGTCCTTTGGTGCAAGTGATGGCAATGTCTCCAAGTTGTTTCCCATGGTTGCTGGCTCCTCCCAATACTCTTCCTTGGACTTTTCTTCCTTGGGCTCTTTCCTCGTATCTTGCTTACCCAGGCCGTTCCCTGCCGGAGGTTGTGCCGTTCCTGTGGAGAAGGGCATGCTGAACTCCTGTGGAGAAGGGCATGCTGGACACCTGTGGAGAGTCGTTGGCGCACGCACCGGTCTCCCAAGGCGCCTGTCTCCCTAGGCACGTGCTTGGGGTGTAGGCGCGTAGTTGGGGTGTTAGGCACGCGGTTGGGGTGTTAGGCACGTGGTTAAAAACGACGTCCCCGGGCCGTTCTTAGGACCCCGGGCGGTCCTTAGCCTGGGCGCGCACTTCAGCTGCTTTTCTCTTGCCGCTAATCTGAGAACCTCAAAACGAAAGGGCCTCAGATGACCTCACAACGCCCAACGCTCGCCGACCTGGTGAAACTGCTGGACGCAGAAGCTCCCGAGCCTATTGCGCTGATCCGCAAAGAGGGCGCTGACCAGGTGGATGTTTATGCAGGGACTCTGGGGAGCGCCACCTCGGTCGCTCAGATTCCCCTTGTCGCAAAGGATGTGATCGCGGCGCTGCCGTACCACCAGATCCGTGAGCGCGGGTTCGACGCGATCCTGGATGAATCCCAGTTGCTTTACCTTGAATCCGACCAACACTGGAAACTGCCACTGGAGGAGCTACTAGACCTGCTACCTACTGACTCCGTGCCCGTGGAGGACCTGGGGTTCACCACCAACGACCAGGAATACGCAGAGACTGTCGAAGAGATCATTGAGAACGAAATCGGTGGGGGCGCAGGCGCAAACTTCGTAATCCGCAGGGATTACCTAGCGAAGACTGAGGTGCCTGTGCGAAAGGCGGCCCTCACCTGGCTGAGGGAGCTCCTTCGCGGTGAACAGGGGTCCTACTGGACTTTTGCGTTCATCACGGACCAAGTGGCGCTGGTGGGTGCGTCGCCGGAACGCCACGTCTCCGCCAGTGGTGGCAAGGTCCTAATGAACCCCATCTCCGGGACCTTCCGCCACGGTGGCACAGAGAGCAGCGAAGCAGAACTGGTCGCGTTCATAAAGGACCGGAAGGAAAGCGAAGAACTGGTAATGGTGGTGGATGAGGAACTCAAAATGATGAGTGCCGTCTGCCCGGGCGGGGGAGTGATGACGGGCCCCTTCCTGAAACCGATGTCCCGGGTCACCCACACGGAGTACCTCCTAGAGGGACGCTCCGACCTGGACGTCCGGGAAATCCTGCGCCTCACCATGTTTGCCCCAACGGTCACCGGCTCGCCGATGGGAAGCTCATGCTCGGTCATAGCGGAATATGAGCCGAGCGGGCGCGGCTACTACTCCGGGGTCCTTGCGCATTTCCACCGCACAAAAGACGGCTACGACCTTGACGCACCCATCCTGATCCGCACCGCTGAGATCAGCCCCGAAGGGGACATCAAGATCAGTGCGGGCGCAACACTAGTGCGCCACTCAAGCCCTGAAGGTGAAGCCTTGGAAACCAGGGTGAAAGCCTCCGGAGTGCTCACCGCTTTGGGTCTCTTGGAGGCAGCACCCAGAGCTGGCGGGCACCAACAAAGGCTTGCTGATTCCCCGGAAGTGCAGCGCGTTCTTGCTGAGAGGAACCAACACTTGGCGCCCTTCTGGAGGGACGCTCAGGCGCTGGAGCAGACCGCGGTGCCTGTGGAGAAGACCGCGATTGTGGTTGACTGCGGGGACGACTTTAGTGGGATGCTCGCCCACCAGCTCCGCCACCTGGGCTTCACGGTGGCCGTTCAGCCTTGGGACTGGCCACTTCGTGCGGATCAGGCAGACCTAGTCATCTTCGGTCCGGGTCCCGGCGACCCAACAGACGACAGCGACCCCAAGGTTCAGCGCGTTCGTGAGCTGGTGAATGCCAGGATCGAAACAGGGAAACCTCTGCTAGCAACAGCCTTTTCTCACCAAGTGCTAGCGCAGATGGCAGGCCTGGACATTAAGAAACTCGCTTCCCCGCGCCAAGGAGAGGCCATAGAGGTTGATGTCTTCGGGGAACCATCCCTTATCGGTTTCTACAACACTTCAGCGGCACAAGGTGCGAACGGGGAGAAGACCCCTCAGCTGAACCTAGAGATCCAGGCGGAACCCGAGACCGGGATCGTGAACGCGCTGGTTGGGCCGCGGGTCGCATCTATTCAAGGCCACCCGGAATCGGTGCTCTCCCTCGATGGGTTAGAGACCCTCAAACGCGTCACTGACGCTCTCCTTGACGGCCTGCCAAGGTAGCCTTGGCAGGGACCCAACTTGAGAGCGAGGCTGCCTTGACACTGACTGTCGGCGAAATAGCGGAATGGATGGACGGGTGGTATCCGCCCTCTGCTGCCGCGAACTGGGACAGGGTCGGCCTCATTGCAGGACGTAGAAACGCCTCCGTAGAGCGCGTGCTCCTAGCCGTCGACCCCGTCGACGTCGTCCTTGAACAAGCCTTGGAAACCCGGGCGGACATGGTGATCACCCACCACCCCCTCTATCTGCGCGGCACATCGTTCGTTAGTGACGACGACGCCAAAGGGCGCCTAGTGAGTGAGCTGATCCGAAACGACGTTGCCCTCTTTAACGCACACACGAACGCTGACGTCACTCCGCTCGGGGTCGCTACCTCGCTCGCGGACCTGCTGGGACTGGTGGACCAAACGTTTCTTGAAGCCCATCCCTCAAACCCTGGCTGGGGCTACGGACGCGTAGGTCGGCTAGCCCAGCCGCTCTCGCTGCTCAACTTCTCTCAGCTGGTTGCGGACAGGCTTCCCGCGGGACCCACGGGGATCCTGGTGGGTGGCGACTTGGAATCCAGGATTCAGACGGTCGCTGTGTCAGGCGGCTCGGGTGATTCTTTCCTTGAAGCAGTTCGCGGACTAGACGTGGACGCGTACGTCACCGCGGATTTGCGCCACCATCCCTCGTCCGAACACTTGGAAGACAAGGGCCCCGCACTGATTTGTGGCTCGCACTGGGCAACGGAATGGCCGTGGCTCCCAGTTCTTGCTCGCAGACTTGCCCACCACGCGGCGTCGGTGGGACAGCCTCTAGACGTAGAAGTCTCCATGCTGGTGACGGAGCCCTGGGCTTTGCACCTGAAAACGAAAGGGTAGGGCGTGAAAGCAACTCCGAAGCAGCAGGCGGAACTCCTGGCGCTGCAACAAAGCGATTTGCAGTTGGCGCGTCTGGCGCACGCCAGCAAGAACCACCCCTTGCGGGCGAAACTCAGCGAGTTAGAAGGTCGCGCAGCGGACCTGGAACGGTTCGTGGTAGGCCAAAGCACACGCATTAAGGACGCAGAAAAGCAGGCACAGGAAGTAGAAGACCAGGTAGGAAGGGTCCGCGGCCGAAAGCAAGTGCAGCAAGAACGCCTTGAAAGCGGGCAGGTTGGGATCCGCGACATGAGCGCCGTCGAACACGAAATCCTGCAGATCGGGGCCCGTCAGGACCAGCTTGAAAGCGAACTACTAGAACGCATGGAAGCTATCGAGGCGGCGCAGGCCCAGGTTGAGGCCGCAAAGGCACAGATCGAAGCGCTGAAAGCGGACGAAGCTGAAACCACCGCTCTGCTCAACAAAGAACTAGAGGCCCCTAACCAGGAAGCGGAAGAGACCAAGGAACGCATCGCGGCACTTCGCGGCTCTCTGCCTAGGGAAATCGTTGGTGAATACGACAGGCTCCGCGAACGCCAAGGCCCAGTCGTGGTCCTTCAACTGAAGGACGGGATGCTGGTGAACTCACCCGTTTCCCTGTCTAGGGACGAAATGGACCGGGCGCTGACCACCCCAGAAGATGAGCTGTGGGTCAGCGACGAAACCGGCTTCCTGGTCGCCCGCACCGCGAAGTGACTTTCGTTCCGGCACTTCCTTGGAAGCTCTCCCCGAACTAAAATAGGGCCTGAGTGAGTTGGCCAGACGGCCGCGGCAAAGACACGTTTTTGCTGAGGAACGTCCGGGCTCCACAGGGCACAGTGGTGGCTAACAGCCACCCGGGGCGACCCGCGGGCAAGTGCAACAGAGAGTAGACCGCCGCCGTGTGCGGTAAGGGTGAAAGGGTGCGGTAAGAGCGCACCAGCGGGCCAGGCGACTGGTTCGGCTAGGTAAACCCCACTGGGAGCAAGGTCAAGCAGAAGGCTAGGCGGCCCGCCTAAAGCCTTCGGGTAGACCGCTAGAGGCTTGCGGTAACGCAAGTCCAAGATGAATGGTCGTCACCGGCTCCGGTCGGTACAGAACCCGGCGTATCGGCCAACTCACTCACAGGCTTCAGGCTCAGCGTCTTGCGTCTGGTGTTTCCGGTTCGGCTGCAACTCGCAGCCGAACCGGAAAGTTGATGACGTGCCTGGGCCTACTCTGTTTAGGCTTTCTCTGCCTGGGCCTTCCTCTTCTGTTCTTGGTCTGCGTAAACCGCTGCGCCGATGATGCCAGCAGCGTTGTGCAAGCCGGCAGGCACAATCTCAGTCCCTTCAAGGTTGATCTTGTCTAAGAACAGCTTGTGGTTCTTCGAAACCCCACCGCCAACAACGAAACGCTCAGGAGTGAACAGCATTTCCAGGTGCCTGTAGTACCTGTCAAGACGGTCGCCCCACTCATCCCAGTCAAGCTTCTGCTTCGTCCTTTGACTTGCTGCGGCATGCGTTTCCGCGTCCCGGCCGTCAAGTTCAATGTGACCAAGCTCGGTGTTTGGGACCAGCACGCCATCGTGGATGAGTGCGGAACCGATCCCGGTTCCAAGGGTCGTGACGATCACCGTTCCGTCCACGCCCTTTGCTGCCCCGAACGCACACTCAGCGACCCCTGCAGCGTCGGCGTCGTTGAGGACAACGACGGGGCGGTCCAGGTAGCGTTCGTAAAGATCGACAGTGTCGGTCCCGACCCACGCCTGGTCCAGGTTCGCCATGAAGCTGATGACGCCGTGACGCATGGGAGCCGGCATTGCGATCCCAACAGGCGCGTCCTTCGGGGCATCAAGCGCATCAACTATTTCCCGGCAGGTCTTCGCAACCGCCTCTGGCGTTGAGGGGACCGGGGTGGCGATGCGGATGCGGTCTCCAATGAACTCGCCCGCATCCAGGTCGACTAGAGCCCCTTTGACTCCAGACCCGCCAATGTCTATTCCAACGCCGATCCGTGCCATGAGAGAACCCTTCCGCAGTAGAGGTTTTGTTAGGGGAGGGTGAGCACCCTCGCTCCATCTTCAGTTACCACAATAGTGTGTTCGAACTGGGCCGTCGCCTTTCCGTCCGCTGTCACGACCGTCCAGCCGTCATCCCACTGTTTCCAATCGATTCCGCCAAGGGTGAGCATCGGTTCGACCGTGAACACCATGCCCTCTTGCATGATTTCAGCGTGGTCAGGTGCGGCGTCGTAGTGGGGGATGATCAGCCCGGAGTGGAACGCTTCCCCGACACCGTGGCCCGTGTAGTCCTCAACTACCCCATAGCCGAAGCGCTTCGCGTACGCGCTGATGACCCGCCCAATCACGTTAATCGGCCGGCCGGGTTTGATCGCTTTGATGCCGCGCTCCATCGCCACCTTGGTTCGCTCAATCAGTAGCGCGTTCTCTGGGCTGGCGGTTCCTGCAACGAACATGGCGCAGGTGTCGCCGTGGACCCCGTCCTTGTACGCGGTCACGTCAATGTTGACTATGTCCCCATCTTCAAGCACCCGATCATCTGGGATTCCGTGACAAATCACTTCGTTGATGGACGTGCAAATCGACTTCGGGTACCCCATGTAGCCCAGGGTGGACGGGTAGGCGCCCGCGTCCACCATGAACTGGTGCGCAGCCCTGTCGATCTCATCAGTCGTCACGCCAGGAGCGACAAGCGACCCGGCGTACTGCAGTGCGTCTGCCGCGATCTTGCCTGCCGCCCTGATCTTCTCAATCACTTCGGGTGATTTGACGTCCGAGGTGGTGACGACCTCTGGGCCACTGTGGAACATGTATTCGGGTCGAGCTATGGACGAGGGCACCCTTAGCTGGTGGGACACCCGCCCCGGGGTGACTGGCTTACTGCTCACGAGTGTTCTCCGAACCTGGGAAGGACCCGTCCTGGACCGACTCCACGTAGCGCGTCGTCGCCTGCTTCAACTGCTCCCCAACTTCCCCGAAACGCCTCGCAAAGCTTGGGCTCCAATCCGTCATACCAGCCATATCGGACCAGACCAGAACCTGGCCGTCGCAGTGCGGCCCCGCGCCGATCCCGATCGTGGGGATCGCGAGTTCGTTTGTGATTGTCTTTGCGAGGGAGGCGGGAACCATTTCGAGGACCAGTGCGAAGACGCCCGCGTCAGCGAGAGCCGCAGCGTCCCCGACTAAAGCGCGTCCAGCGTCGCCGCGACCCTGCAGCCGCGGGCCTCCCAGAGCGTGCTCTGACTGGGGCGTGTACCCCAGGTGACCCATCACGGGGATTCCGCCCTTTGTTAGGAAACGCACAAGAGGAGCGTATTCAGCGCCGCCTTCAAGTTTTACTGCGTGGGCTCCCGCCCGAATGAGGTCTGCCGCAGTGTCGAAAGCGCGTTCCTCGCTGGCTTGGTAAGACCCGAAGGGAAGGTCCGCGACAATGAGTGCGCGATTCGTGGATCTCGCCACAGCACCCGTTGCCCGCACCATGTCTTCCACCGAAACGTTCAAGGTCCCCGGGTAACCAAGGATTACGTTGCCTAGCGAATCCCCAACCAGCAGCATGTCGACACCAGCAGCCTCAAAGATCGGCGCGGTGAGCGCGTCGTAAGAGGTCAGCATTGAAAGACGCCGCCCCTCCTCTTTCGCAGACTGGATGTGGTGCAACCTAACTCGCCGCATTCTCGCGGCCCCTTGGTCGCTCATGTTCTCCACCTCTCAGGCCCGTTAGGCCGCGGGCCAGTGTTCCTTCCTGATCCTAGCTGCAGACCTGCAGGTGAACGGGTGGCGGTCAAGGCCAGGAACGCTACTAGAGTGGTGAAGGTTTCGGGTGCCTCGCGCCCCGAGTAGTTACAGCAGGTTGATGGGGAAGTGATGTCGGAGCTGGAAGATCTAAACCAGGACAGTCTGGATCCTCGTGATTCGGTCGCGGTAGAAGCGTGGGCGGGAAACGCGGCAAAGCTGATTGAACTGGCAACAAGCCAAAGCGAGCTGCGCGGCTTGAAAGCCCCCATCTTTGGGGAGCCTTCAGCGCTTGTGGCAGCGAACCGCACCATCGGAAGCCTTTTACCCAAAGAACGCGGCGTCGCCGGAAAGAACCTAGGGACTGCGCGGGGGAAACTACAACATCTCTACGACCAGCGTCTTAGTGAGCTTGAGGAACAAGAACGCTGGGAAGCTATCTTGTCTGAGGGTGTGGACGTGACGCTCCCGGCCCGCCGGACCCCGCAGGGAGCGCGCCACCCGCTGTCACTTCTCATTCAGCAGATTGAGGACTTTTTCACCGCGCTTGGTTGGGACATTGCAGAAGGCCCTGAGCTGGAGCACGAATGGTTCAACTTCGACGCCCTCAACTTTGACGCCGACCACCCGGCCCGGCAGATGCAGGACACCTTCTACATTGACGGGAGAACCGTTGGTGGGGAAGCGGTGGAGGACGGGAACCTGGTGCTACGCACCCACACCTCGCCCGTTCAAGCACGCGAAATGTTGAAGACCGGTGCGCCCCTCTACATCGCTTGCCCCGGCAAAGTCTTCCGTTCGGACGCTCTCGATGCGACCCACACCCCGGTGTTCCACCAGGTTGAGGGACTCGCCGTTGATAAGGGCCTTACCATGGCGGACCTGAAGGGCGTGCTAGACCACTTTGCGAAGGCCATGTTCGGTGAGGAAGCAAAGACGCGGCTGCGTCCCTCGTTCTTCCCCTTCACGGAGCCCAGCGCGGAGATGGACCTGTGGTTCCCCCAGAAAAAGGGCGGGGCGGGTTGGATCGAGTGGGGTGGTTGCGGAATGGTGAACCCCGCCGTCCTAGAAACCGTGGGGATCGACCCGAACGAATACACCGGTTTCGCGTTTGGGATGGGGCTTGAACGAACCTTGATGTTGCAGCACGGGATCGCTGACATGCACGACATTGTTGAGGGGGACCTACGCTTCTCCTCGCAATTCGGCCTTTACGGGAAGGGGAACTAGCCGTGCCGTACGTTTCAAAAAACTGGCTTTCAGAGCACACGGACGTGCCCGCTGACGCTTCAATAGAGGACATTGCGGCGGCGTTGGTTGCGGTTGGGATCGAAGAGGAAGAGATTTTCCCGGCAGCGGTGACTGGGCCTCTTGTTGCGGGTCGTGTCCTGGAGTTCCAAAACGAGGAGCACAGCAACGGCAAGACCGTCCGTTACTGCCGCGTGGACGTTGGGGACTACAACGATGCACCCGGCACCGGCGCGGAACCATCTAAGCTTCCCAGCCGCGGCATTATTTGCGGGGCCCACAACTTTGAGGTGGGGGACACGGTCGTCGTAGCTCTGCCAGGTTCGGTTTTGCCCGGACCCTTCCCGATTGGCGCCCGTAAGACTTACGGCCACGTCTCTGACGGCATGATCGTTTCCGAACGTGAACTGGGCCTGGGTGACGATCACTCCGGGATCATTGTGCTGGGCGAAACCCTGGACATCGGCCAGGTGCCGGAGCCGGGAGCAAACATGATTCCGCTGCTTGGCCTGGGCGAAGAAGTCCTTGAGGTCAACGTGACTCCCGACCGCGGCTACTGCTTCTCAATGAGAGGCCTTGCGCGCGAATACTCTCACTCCACTGGAGCTACTTTTGTTGACCCGGGACTGCCTGAAGCGCTAGAAAACCCGCTTCCTCACTCCACCGAGGGTGCTTTTGAGGTTGTGGTTGACCCGGAGTCTGTTCAGGAAGGACGCCCCGCCTGCGACCGGTTCGTAACCCGGATAGTTCGCGGCATTGACCCCGCGGCACCCACGCCGGCCTGGATGGTTCGCCGGCTCGAGCAGGCGGGAATGCGTTCACTGTCACTGCCGGTAGACGTCACGAACTACGTGATGATGGACCTGGGCCAGCCCCTTCACGCCTACGACCTGGAGTTCGCGCAGCCTCCCTTTGTTGTTCGCAGGGCTAGAGAAGGGGAGATCTTCACAACGCTTGACGATCACGACCTCACTCTTGCCGCAGGTGACATTCTGATCACCGACTCTCCGGACGGAGCCCAAGGCTCCCGCGCTGTTGGGCTTGCTGGGGTTATGGGCGGGCTGGACTCGGAGGTCAAAGAAGGCACGACGGACGTCGTGATTGAGGCAGCACACTTCGACCCGGTGTCTATTGCCCGTTCTGCTAGGCGCCACAAGCTCTTTTCTGAGTCCTCAAAACGTTTCGAACGCGGCGTGGACCCCGAGCTTGCGCCCATCGCTGCGGCTCGCACTGCCGAACTGATCGCCAAGTACGGGGGCGGCACCATCGACCCGGCAGGATTCGACTTCGATGAGGTTAGTCGCCCCGAAACCTTAGTCTTCCCAGTTGCGGAAGTCTCCCGGGTCGCCGGGCTAGACCTGAAGGGCAGCGAAACTGCTGAACTGCTCCGAAAGATCGGCTGCACAGTTGAAGAGTCCGGCGACACGTTGCTGGTCACGCCGCCAACCTGGCGCCCCGACCTGACAGGGTCCGCTCACCTGGTTGAAGAGGTTGCGCGCCTCTACGGCTACGACAGGATTCCAACCAGAATCCCGCGCGCCAGGGTCGGGACGGGGCTCAACCCGGCTCAGAAGCTCCGCCGGGAAGCCGCAGCAATGCTGGCCGGTCAAGGCTTAGTTGAAGTTCTCTCCTACCCGTTCGTCGCAAAAACTTACGACCGGCAAGGCATCCCGGCAGGCGACCCACGCAGGAACGCAATCCGCGTCGCCAACCCCCTTGCGGATGACGCAGCGTTCCTTCGAACCTCCATCATGGATTCCCTCCTTGAAACCGCAGAACGGAACGCATCGCGGTCGGTAACTCCCCTGGCACTGTTTGAGTTGGGGCAGGTCGCAACCGCCGAGGGGACCGTGCCCACCGAAATCATCGGGGTGGGGGAGCGGCCCAGTGACGGGGAGGTTGAAGTCCTGTTGGCGGGCGTGCCCGACCAACCCTGGCACGTTGCGGGTCTCATGGGTGGGACACACGCCCCTCGCAGCGGCGCGGAACTGGACGCAGGCGAGCCCGCAGGGCCGGCCTGGCGGTGGTCTGACGCGATTGAAGCCGCAAGGGCGGTTGCTGGGAGCGCAGGGGTCCGACTTGAGCAGACACGCTGGTGGCTTCCTGAAGCTGTGAAGAAGAAGCCCGGCCCGCCCATGCCACCGCGCGCTGAAGACCCGATGGAGACGGCGCCGTGGCACCCAACCAGGTCAGCGATCCTCTTCGTGCGCAAGGGACGCGGACTGGAAGTTGTGGGACACGCGGGGGAGCTTTCGCCCGCGGTGTGCGAGGAGTACGGGCTGCCGAAGCGCAGCGCCGCCTTTGAGTTGAATCTGGACAGGATTGCCGCACTATCGCCGGAGTCTTTCTTGAAGGTCCGCCCCGTCTCCTCGTACCCTCCCGCAAAAGAGGACTACGCGGTCGTTGTGAATGAGGACGTCCCCGAAGCAGATGTTGCCGCCGTCATCAGGCGGGCTGCAGGGAACCTGGTTGAGAGCCTGGTCCTGTTCGACATCTATCGCGGCTCCCAGGTGCCCGAGGGGCAGAAATCCCTCGCCTACTCGCTCACTCTCCGCGCCCCCTCAGCCACGCTGAGTCCGGAAGAAGTGGAGTCGGTGCGCCGGAACGTCGTCACTGCCTTGCAGAAGCGCCTGGGTGCGAAACTGCGCGACTAATCAAGAACTCCGGCGGGAAGCAGCTCCCCGCCACTTAGACAGATTCAAGTAAAGAACAGGAACGGACTCACAGTGAGCATAAAAGCAGACCGGGTTGTACTCGCATACTCCGGGGGCCTCGACACTTCGGTGGCCATCGGCTGGATTGGAGAACAGACAGGGGCGGACGTCATCGCGGTTGCGGTTGACGTCGGCCAGGGCGGTGAAGACCTGGATGTGATCCGCCAGCGAGCACTCGACTGCGGTGCCGTGGAAGCCTACGTGGCTGATGCGAAGGAGGAGTTCGCAGCGGAATACTGCATGCCAGCGCTGAAGGCGAATGGCTTGTACCAGCGCGCCTACCCCCTGGTTTCTGCGCTGTCCCGCCCGCTGATCTCCAAGCACCTTGTGAAGGCGGCGCGCGAGTTCGGTGCGGACACCGTTGCGCACGGCTGCACGGGTAAAGGCAACGACCAGGTGCGTTTTGAAGTTTCGATCACCTCGATCGGACCTGAACTGAAATGCATCGCGCCGGTCCGCGACCTCGCCCTGACGCGTGACGTTGCGATCGACTACGCAACCAAGCACAAGCTACCTATCGAGACCACGCGGTCCAACCCGTTCTCGATCGACCAGAACGTGTGGGGCCGTGCCATCGAAACCGGGTTCCTAGAAGACATTTGGAACGCGCCAACAAAGGACGTTTACAACTACACGGATGACCCGACGTACCCGCCGCTTCCGGACGAGGTCGTGATCAGCTTCGAGAAGGGCATCCCCGTCGCGCTTGACGGGCGCAGGCTTTCCCCGCTGGAGATAATCCAGGAACTGAACCGCAGGGGCGGAGCGCAAGGTATTGGGCGGATCGACATTGTCGAAGACCGCCTGGTCGGGATCAAGTCTCGCGAAATCTACGAGGCCCCGGGCGCCATGATCCTCATCGCCGCGCACCAAGAGCTTGAAAACGTCACTGTGGAACGCGAGCAGGCGCGCTTCAAGAAAAGGGTTGACGATCGCTGGGGCGAGTTGGTTTACGACGGGCAGTGGTTCTCACCCCTGAAGAAGTCGCTAGATGCCTTCATCGACAGCACGCAGGAATACGTGAACGGTGACGTCCGAATGACACTTCACGGTGGGCGCGCAACAGTCACAGGGCGGAAGTCGGACAGCACCCTTTACGACTTTAACCTTGCAACCTACGACTCTGGCGACACTTACGACCAGTCGAGTGCTCGCGGGTTCATCGACATTTACGGGTTGCCCGCAAAACTTGCGGCCGCCCGCGACGAACGGTTTGGGCAGGGGATCTCCCTCTAGGAGCGGCCTTCTGTGCGGTGCCCCTTGGGGAGCGGTGACACGCCCGAAGGGGCACCTCTGGGCCAATGGTCCCGGAGG
>ERZ1032852.75-NODE-75-length-28401-cov-13.432724_pt1 | contig 28401 bp, 23 predicted proteins | sample MGYA00516689_ERZ1032852 | MGnify/ENA primary metagenome ERZ1032852 (study PRJEB33719, sample SAMN04262499) | wastewater metagenome | biome: rural village; feature: composting latrine chamber; material: composting feces with ash | place: El Salvador | collected...
AAAAAACTAGCACACTGTTAATTGTTTTTGATAAAAGGATGCTTTTTCTTAAAGAACAACGGGGGATAAAAGATGGTGTTGGCAGATAACTCTTTAGAAGTAAGCATAAAACAAGTGACTGTTGCTTTCTTATAATAGATATATTTACTATAACTTTTTTTTGCAATTTGCAACCAACAAGTAATAATAATATATTTGTAAAAAAAGACTCTACATTATGATTCGAAAATTAAAATACGCAATACTATCCGACATTGGCACATTCGACCTTAAATATTATGAAAAGGAAAAAGAAGAGGACCTAATTAAGTTTTGCACCAACCATGGCATCACCTACCTGCCCGACAAAAGCAGAAAGTTTGCATATAAATTAGTGAAAGGTAATTTTATAAAAACAGAGATTAGCGAACAGTTCAAAGTCAACCCATACGACTTAATATTCGACAAAGAAACTATCGACAAATTCAAAGAGGTAGACCACAACGAGATACGCTTCATAATGGAAAACAATCTTATAAAAGGAGTTGTGCATATAGTAGACTACAACAGTGACTTCATTGGTATCGAATTATTTAAATCACTTCTTCAGTTTGAGCAAAATCTCAGAGAGCTTCTCATTAAAGAAAAACAAACAAACAGAGATTTTATCGATTGGGTAAGAAAAAGAGCTGAAAAAGATGAAAAGAAAAGAATAAAGAAAGGAGATAATACAAAAACTCATTGGGAGAAAAGGCTTGAATATATAGAACCACATGATGAAACGAAGAGAGAGGAAAGAATAGAGGAAAGAAAAAATGCAAGTCCGTTTCAAACTTTTTATTTACGAGAACTTCTGCACTTTGCAACAAACATAAAAGTACTCCATAAAGATGACTTCCCACTAAATGACATCGGCGATATTAGAAACCTACTTGCACACAATAAAGATATAACAAACATTAAGGAAGAAGGAGGCGATACTGTCGTTTATCATTTCAAAGGATTAGAAAAATTTGTCAACCAAATGAATCTATTTTTCAAATCGTTTGAGGTGCTAGAAGATGCTCTACGAAGTTTCGAATAAAAGAAAAGTATTATATATAAAAATACTGGACAAATAATGAACCAGCTTTTTTTATATGCCTTATTGGCAGTATTCCACAAACTATGTAAGTAACAAATTGAGGGGTTAAATCTCCGAGTTGCAAAAGCTGCCTTAAAGGACTTTGTTGACAAGTGGGAGGGCAAGAATAGTTATGCCGTCAAATCCTGGCAATACAGCTAGAAGGATTTAACAGTTTTCTTTGACTTCCCTGTTGAAATAAGAAAAATCATTTATACAACAAAACCTCATTGAAAATCTCAATTAAAAAATCACGAAATAGACTAAAAATAAGCTTTCTTATTCAACAGATGATGCCGTTATAAAGTCTGTGTACTTGGCAGTTAGGTAAACAACAACAAAAAATGGACAATACCAATTAGAAATTGGGGAGTAGTATTAAACCAATTTTTAATTATATTTGCAGAAAGGGTTCAACTTTAAAGTCAAACCCTTCAATTATTACTTACACTTATCGAGATAGCGTCTCTTTTTCACTTTAATCCATTTTAACACGAACATAAAAACATCAACCCACCGACAACTTAGCCGCATCATGCCACATATAGTTAGGCATTGGTATATGCAGTCGCCAGTTGATGCTCATGGGTTGTGAGCCATACGAATTCATATAAGTAGCCTCACCAAGAAAAACATACCTCATGGTATTACCATATTCGTCTTTTGGCTTCTCTCTCACAAAAAGCAAAATACGCTTTCCATCCTCTTTATGAGTAATATACGAAAGCCCTTTTCCACGGTCAGGTCTTGCAGAGTTTTGTGTTTGCCAATGAAATTGTGTATCTGTTACAGCATAGTCGTCATACATTGTAGTTGGTGAGAAATCCTCTTCTGATTTAATTAAGTTTATAAATAACAACTCTGTATTCAACTCCTCATTAAATGCAACACCCTCTCTACTTGGATATTTCCAATCGAAAGTGCTAAAACCGAAAGCAGCTATTATTTGGTCTCTTGTATATCTAGAATGTACTTTCAAAGGTTGTTCGTATGGAAGATAGATATCAAACTCCTTAAAATCTACCCTATCTATTAATAGCTCCATGAGTTCTATTATCTCGTCAACCATAACCTTGTTTGCACCAATTGCTCTTATACTCGCCTCCAAACTATCAAACCCGCCTGCAGTTTGCCAAACATCATAATGGAGCATCAAAAGCATTTTCTTTTCTGCATCATCAAAAGCATTTATATTTATATTAAATCCTTGCTTGGCAAGGGTTAGTATAAAACTAAAATAGCTCATAGAGTTGGTCGAAAGCCATTTGTTGCTAATAGCCGAAAGTATTTCCTTTTCATTATCAGACTCAAAACTATCAATCTTTCCTGCTTCTTGACACAACCTCTTCCAACCACCTCGTTTATAAATAAACTGAACTGGTATGTGATACAACTCTATGAAATTCTTCAGCGTTAAAGGCAACGTAGTTGTATGTTCAAACTGCTGAATTTTCTGTATCAATTGATTCCTACGATGACTAGTAGCCTGTGTAATATTGTCAAGAATAGATTTCTTTGCTTGTTTTTCTAAAATAATAGAACAGCCCAATGGCAAATGCGGAAAATCATCTTCCAACTCCTTCTTCACCGATGTTGTTGTTTTACCAATTAATGCTCTAAATTTATTCTCAAAATTATACTCTGGGCGTGCATTACCCACAAAGTCCAACACCGTAAGGCTCTCTTTGCCTTCTGTCAGCCTTAACCCTCTACCCAATTGCTGCAAAAACACAGTAAGACTCTCTGTAGGTCTCAAAAACAGCACTGTATCTATTTCAGGAATATCCACCCCCTCATTAAAAATATCCACCACAAAAAGATAGTTTATCTCCTTCTTCTTTAGCTTCCTTCTCTTCTCATCCCTATCAAAACTATTCTCACTCGTCAAATAGTCAGCCTTAAACCCTGCAAGCGTAAACTTTTCTGCCATATACTTAGTATGAGCCATAGTAACACAAAAACCCAATGCCCTTACATCATGTTTATCCTTTGTGTACTTTTCTAAATTGGCGATAATCTCCCCTACTCTTCTATCATTAGTTGTATACAAATTACTCAACTCACTTGCCACATATTTACCTCTCTCCCACGAAACATTTGATAAATCGATGCTGTCAGTTATACCAAAATACTGAAACGGACAAAGCAACTTTCTGTTCAATGCCTCTGGCAGTCTAATTTCTGCTGCTATTCTGTTGTGAAAATCCTCCTGTATATCTCCGCCATCCATCCTTTCAGGTGTAGCCGTTAAACCAAGTAATACTTTTGGCTTGAAGTAATTAATAACACCACGGTAACTCATAGCTGTTTGATGATGAGCTTCGTCTATAACAATATAGTCGTAGTAATCAGCACTTAAACTCATTAATTCAAGTCTATTGTTAAGCGACTGAACAGAAGCAAACACATGCCTAAAATTGGCAGGTTCGATGCCACCCACCATCAGTTCACCAAAATTATTATCTTTTAGCACACCCCTAAATGTTAGCATACTCTGCTCCAATATCTCCTTCCTATGAGCCAAAAACAGCAACTTTGCCGTATCGTTGTTTTCCTTAAACTGCTTATAATCGAAAGCCGACACCATTGTTTTTCCTGTACCTGTAGCGGCAACAATCAAGTTTCTGTTTCTATTATGAACCGTACGCTCCACCTCCAATTTCTCTAATATCTCTTTTTGAAAAGGATATGGTTTTAAATCGAAAAAGGCAGTAGGTGAAATATCAATTTTAGAGATCGAACCCTTTCTTAACGACTTTATTAACTTCTCTCTGTGTATCTCATCATCAAAGCAATCAAAATCAGTACTCTCCCAATAAGAGTCGAATGTTTTCTGAAACTTATCAATTATATGGCTTACCTCTTTGGTTGTCACTTTCAAGTTCCACTCTAATCCATCCGTTAGTGCCGAACGAGAAAAATTGGAAGAACCAATATATCCCGTATGAAATCCCGTATTTCTATAAAACAGGTATGCCTTTGCATGCAATCGCTCATTACCACTGTTATACGATATCTTCACCTCCGTATTTTTCAATTTCGATAACAGCTGAATAGCTTTATAATCCGAAGCACCCATATAAGTTGTTGTAATAACCCTTAGCTTTCCACCCCTATTGGTAAACTCCTCCAAAGCCTCTTTTAAAATGATAATACCTTTAAACTTAATAAACGACACCAAGAAATCAATCCTATCGGCAGATAGTATCTCTTTCTTCAACTCACTCTCGAGCGACAATCCAACATTGCCACCCGTAAACAATTCGCTGTGCGTCAATCGTGTATAAGGTGTTATCTCTTTCAAGTGCAAATCGAGGTCAGAAAAATGAGCATCCACTTTAGAAAAAACAGCCTTCAATATCTTCCCCTCTGTCTCTACAAGATCATCCTCAAACCCCTCAATCTTCAACTCATCTTTCAGAAACAGGATAATTCTATTGGCAATTTCTATCTGCTTTTCAAGCTGATGTTCACCTCTAATAGTAGATAAAGCACCTTTAATAGATTGTCCCAAATGCTTAGAGAGCAATATGGCAGCCTCTGCTTTATCAATCCGGTTTTTCTTTATGTAAAACTCGTCATGGTCTAGTTTCGATATTTCACTCTCAACAAGTTGCGTCACCAACGCTTCGTATATTCCTTCATTCATAGCTTCATTATTTCTTTTACAATTGGTATATCCGCCTCCGCCCAATCTAGCCTGTCAAGCTCATCCCGGTTCATCAGCACATAGCTGTTGTGCTCCTTCAACTTCAAATCACCACAGAGGTAATGGGCAGTGTAGGGTATTAGCTCTATGGTAAAGCAGGGGTATTGGTGTATGGATGGGGTGAGCCTCTCCTGCACCTCTATCTCTATGCCTAGCTCCTCGCGTATCTCGCGTTTGATGCACTCCATCTCGGTTTCGGTAGGTTCTATCTTGCCTCCGGGAAACTCCCACTTCATGGGCATACTCATTGTTCTACTACGCTGTACTGCTAGTATTTTACCGTCTATGGTGATGATGGCACAGGTTACTTTTAAGGGGGTCATTGTTGTGGTTTTCTATCGTTGATTATCGGATATTGTATCTTCTATGCTCAAAGTTAGAAAATAACGGTGAACAAGCTAAAGAAAAAGAGATATATCTATTCCGCTTAAGAGCAGAAAATGCTGGAGCGATATGCTATAGCTATCAGGTATTATCAGGGTTATTTAGACGAACTATATAATAAATAACATGAAAAAAGAAACTTTTTATTTCTCGCACAACTACAATGCGAGGAATAATATTAAGGTGAAAAAACTAATAGTAAAGCATGGTTTTGAATGGTATGGAATCTTCTGGGTATTAATAGAGAATTTGTATCAAAATGCGAACGCATTGCAACCCGAATGCGATACCAATGCTATAAAGGAAAGTAAAGTAAAAGGAAACAATAATAGCAAGAGTAAGAGTCTGTTTAATTTAAAAAAAGCTTTGCTCGATTATGGTTTTCAGGAAGAGTTGGTAGAAGAGTGGCTTTCTATTCGAAAAAATAAAAGGTCGGTTAATAGTGAGTTTGCGTATAACTCTTTTATCGCACAGGTGGAGCGGTCCCGCGTCGAAAAAACGGAATGCAAAGAGGTGGCATGCAAATAATGTTATGACGAGAAATGCATGTTTTCCGAAATCGTCTTTATTAATACGTAGCTTTGTACTGTAACTCAAAGGTGGAAAAACAAGTGAAACCTTTTTTATTGCAAACTGCTTCTCGCACTGTAGATTGAAGAGTGTAATGTTGAAAATTGAATCTACGATGAAGGAGGTGTTAAGCGTTCTTTGAAATAATGGAAATTTGAAATAGAAGAAAAATGCAACTCTGTTAGCCATGAAGATAGAGTTGCAAACTCTTAGAGATAGATAAATTATTTTTTAGTATAAACATCTTTGGTGTTAATTTTCTGCTAGTTGTTTTTTTAATTCATGGGAGGTTCGGATTTTAAATGTCAACTGCTTTTATGTTGTCAAGAGATGATCGAATTCTAAATGTAAGCTGCTTTTTAGAATCTGAAGCCACAAAAGTGGCAAAACAATAGCAAAAAGAGATATTTGAGTGCTTTTGAGAACAAAATGCAAGTTGACATTTTCCATAAGCAGAAAGTATATAACTAATGAAAAAAGTGCTTTGCACCTTAAACCTGCCTAAAAGTGCATTAAATGGCTTTATTTTACTCTAAAAAAGAGTGCGACAACTAAAAAGCAGTTCACAATGAGCTGAAGCAGAGGTGTAGAATTGTAAATGTAAGCTTACTTTTAGAATAAGCCAAGTTGTCGAATTTTAAATGTGAACTGACTTTTAAAAAACGAAGTTTTAAATACACTGACTGCTAGACAGATATGATTTTACAAGATAAAAAACCTAATACTTTGAAACAGACACACTATGAAAAACAGACCACAATGAACAGTAACTTTAACTAGAAAGAGGGGATGCATCTCTTAAACTTTATGTGCCAAAACACAAAAAACGGGTAATGTTTTACCCACCTGTCCATAAATTAAGAGGCTACTCTTGAAACCATGCTTCAAGCCGGCTGTAGCGTGGTGATGGATAATCCTGAATTGTTAAATATTAAAATTGATACCAAAATGAGCTTTTAAAAAGGATCTCACCTGATGAGATTGAAAAATCAGGAGTTTTCTGTTTCTTTTAACGGAATTATTAGTTTGCTTGACAAGGAAGAAATCACTGTAGAGTATGTGCAAAAGGCACTTGACGAGGCGTTAGACGAAAATGCAAAGTTGGTTGAATTGAGAAACATGAGATGCAAGAGCTGGTCAATGCGGACTTGGAGCCGCAATGCCCTCTATAATATTTTTACTATATGCAAGTTCTTTATTCTTAGTTCTTCGCTTTTAATTTCTTATGCGTCACGCATCAACTAATTTACAGCAAAAAAAAGATTGCATTAAATAAAAATAATCTCTATCTTGCATTCTACTACAGCATCCCAGTTGTGCAATGCACTGAAATGCACAAGATTGGCCAATAGATGAAGTAATAATACACTAAACGAAAATGACAATGAGAAAAACAATTCACACCTTATTTATTTTAATACTCTTTTCGTCGACTATAGCCACTGCCAGCACCCACAACAGTGCAGGCAACACAAACAATGCACAGCAAGATAGCAAGGGTGTGACAGGGCTATTGCTCGACGATGAGTATGCCCCCGGAACGGTGCTATTTAAAGATGGTGCAACTTCGCGACAGATGTTCAACTATTTTATCGACTTAAACCAAATTTCCTTTATCAACGAAAGTGGCGATACGCTGGTTGTGTCGGACCTGAGCGATATTAATTTAATAACATATGCCGATAGAGTATTTATTCCTCTCGACAAAAGAAAGGTGGCAGAGGTGGTGAAAACTTTTGACGATGAAGAGACAATGCTTTTGCTGCAACGCGAAGGCAGGGTGAGTAGAGTGAGCGATTCGTCGGGTCCGTATGGCACATCGACAGAGACAACCTCGATAAGCAGGCTAAACACAATGCATGAGTGGGATATACATCAAGAGTTGGGAGCCGAAAGTATGTATGAGCGCTACACCAAAGATGTGTATCATGTAATGAAGCTTGGGGTGCCACACAGAATTAATAACCTTAGATCGTTTAGGCGTGTTTTTAGGTCTAAATGGGACGAGATAAAGGCTTATGACAAAGAGCATAAACCTGATTTGAGGAAAGAGGAGGATTTGATTGCGTTGTTGGAGTTTTGTGTGGGGAGAAAGAGTGAGGAGTGAGGGGTAAGGAGTTGAACGAAAAAACGAAATCACGAAAAAACGAAACAACAAAACAATAAAAAAATGAACAGACTATTCTTAACCATCATCTCCATCATAGCCATGCTATCGGGCTGTGGGCGTCCAGCAGCAACAAGTGTGTCATCGCCCAATGGAAAAATTAGCCTAGACTTTCACGTAAATAAAGACGGGGCAATGCTGTATGAGGTGCAGGTAAACAACAAACCGTTTATATTGCCATCGAGGCTTGGTTTTGAAGAGCAAACGGGCATGGCGTTGGCAACCCTTTTTGATGTAATGGAGGTGGAGTTTGCCAAAGAGGATGAGACCTGGACGCAACCATGGGGCGAGAACAAAACAATTAGAAACAGGTACAACGAAATGGTGGTTCATCTAACCAACATTGATGCAAATCTTACGATGCGCTTTCGTCTGTTTGACGATGGGTTGGGCTTTAGATACGAGTATGGGTATGCCACGGATGGAAGTACTTTGCTGTTGACTGACGAGCTGACCGAGTTTAACTTTGCGCAGAATGGTGTTTCGTGGTCTATTGCTGCAGATTTTGATACGTATGAACTGCCCTATCGCACCCTGCCAATAGACCAGGTGGAGGATGCTAATACGCCCATAACGATGAAGACGGAGGATGGTGTGTATGCAAGTATTCACGAGGCGGCGTTGGTAGATTTTCCGGAGATGACGTTGGTAAAAAAGGGCAACATGGGGTTTAAATCTAACTTGGCGCACTGGCCCGATGGGGTGAAGGCGCGCATAGAGGGTGGAACTTTTGTAACGCCTTGGCGCACCATCCAGATTGCCAACGAGGCAGTGGGATTGATAAACTCGGCATTGATACTAAACCTAAACGAACCGTGTGCCATTGAGGGTGATTTAAGTTGGATTCGCCCCATGAAGTATGTGGGCATTTGGTGGGGAATGCATTTGGGTATAGAGAGTTGGATGATGGGCGACCGTCATGGAGCAACTACCCAGAATGTGAAAAAATATATCGATTTTGCTGCGGCAAATAATATCGACGCTGTATTGGCAGAGGGATGGAACCAGGGATGGGAAGGTTGGGGCGACCCTAGCCAGGTGCCTTTTAGCTACACCAAGCCTTATGCCGATTTTGATATGGAGGAGCTGGCAAGGTATGCTGCCGAGAAGGGTGTGGAGCTTATTGGGCATCACGAAACTAGTGGGCATATCGACAATTATGAGCAACAGATGGAGGAGGCTTTTGCGTGGAGCAAATCGCTGGGCATCAATAACATTAAGACTGGTTATGCGGGTGGTATAACGGGTGGACAGCAGCATCACAATCAGTTTATGGTGCGCCACTATCGCAAGGTGGTAGAGCGTGCTGCAGCGCATAGGTTGAGCATCAATGCACACGAACCTATCAAGCCAACGGGTATCCGTCGCACCTATCCCAATATGATGAGTGCCGAGGGTGCAAGGGGCATGGAGTGGAATGCTTGGAGCGAGGGAAATCCGCCTCATCATCATGTACTGCTACCTTTTACACGCCTATTGGCAGGACCTATGGACTATACGCCGGGAGTGTTTGATATTTTATTTGAGAAGACACGCAACCTACCTCAACGCAAGAAGTGGAACCCCCAGGACAAAGGCAATAGCCGTGTGAATACTACATTGGCAAAGCAGGTGGCAAACTGGGTGGTGCTATATTCGCCAGTGCAGATGGCATCGGATTTGGTGGAGCATTATGAGGGGCATCCCTGTTTTCAGTTTTTCCGCTATTTCGACCCCGATTGCGATTGGTCGGAAGCCTTGCAAGGCGAACCGGGTGAGTTTATTGCGGTGGTGCGCAGGGCAAAAAACAAATTCTTTTTGGGTGCTACAACTAACCACGAGGCGCGCACATTGACCATTCCGCTCAACTTCTTGAAGGAGGGTGTTGCATACAAGGCTATTGTATATGCCGATGGCGATAATGCTGACTGGGAGACCAATCCGCTAGAGTATAGAATTGTGGAAATGCTGGTTGCATCAACCGATACGCTATCTGTAGAGATGGCTAAGGGAGGGGGGCAGGCTGTGTCGTTTGTGCCTGTGGAGTAGGAGCTGTAGTTACAAAAAACCAATGGTCAATGCGGACTGAAGCCGCAATGCCCTCAACAATCTTTTTGCCTTATGCAAGTTCTTAATTCTTCATTCTTAGTTCTCCACTTTTAATTTTTAACCCCGTGGAATAAATCAAAGATTTAATGCATAGCATTATTTCATGGGGTAAACTTTTAACTCTCAACTATTTGTCCCAAGGGCGCTGTCGACGCGACTGCCCCCTGTTTTTTTGCGACAAAGTGAGCCACATATAAAACACGGCAACACCAATAAGTGGAAGCAAGAGGATAACTAATGTCCACATAATTTTTTGCTCTATAGAGCACTCCACCCTTTTGAAGAGATGGTAGATAGCAAACAAATCGACTGCAATAACAAGTAGAAGGTATATTAAATTGTTGTGTAACATAGCTGTATTGGTATTAAATGGTGATGAAACTTACTAACTCTCCTGACGCGGATATCAATAGTAAAGATAGTGAAAAGTAGAGATATAAAAAAACACGAAAGAGATTTTTAAATCAATTTCGTGCTTTTGCAATTATCAGCGGAAGCGGAGGGATTCGAACCCTCGGTACAGTTGCCCGTACGCAAGTTTAGCAAACTTGTGGTTTCAGCCACTCACCCACACTTCCTTCAGTTTGTTGTTGAATGCTGAAATAATTTCGGGTGCAAATATACAAGATTGTTTTTGACTTTTCAAACAAAAAGAATGAATAATTTTTCTTGTTCGGTTTTTATGGGGTTATAGTGGTCTTTTTGAGGGTTTTTGTGGGTGAATACCATTTTCTTGCAAAGCGATAGATTTTGAAGGATATTATTTATCTTTGCAGATTAATCGATGCGAAATCTCTTTTAGGGAGATAGAGCTAAAACATCAACAAGTTACTACTATGGCAAAAGGTAAATATAGAGGTCTTAAAATTTTTGCAGCTATCACACTCACACTTGTGGTGATAGGGCTGGCATTGGGTTGGTATATCCGAAGTACTGTTTTTAAACCACTGAGCATGACCGAAACTGCCTATATATACATCACTCCCGATACCGATTATGAGGAGGTGGCGGCACAAATAAAAGAGAAGGCGGAGCTGCCATCAGAAAAGATTTTCGATCTGTTGTCTGAACGTATGAACTATCCACAGGGCGTGAAAAGTGGACGCTATGCAATAGAAGATGGGATGACTGTTCCTGAGTTGATAAGAGCATTGCGAGGTGGCAATCAGACCCCTACAAGGATTACCTTCAACAATATGCGCACCATGGAGGATTTGGCAGGAAGGATATCGGAGCAGTTGATGATAGACAGCCTATCACTACTAACGGCGCTGAAGGATACGGCTATTATTACTGAGCTGGGCTTCGACGATATGACTATTGTGGCAATGTTTATACCAAATACCTATGAGGTGTATTGGAACACAAGTGTGGAGCAGTTGCTTGGTAGAATGCACAGAGAGTACAATACTTTTTGGAACGAGAGCAGAAAGGCGAAGGCTGAGAAGATTGGGCTGAAACCGATTGAGGTGTCAACTTTGGCATCGATTGTGGAGGAGGAGGCTATGTATGCTGACGAGTACCCAATTGTGGCGGGGCTCTATTTGAATAGGTTGAAACGTGGACAGCGCCTGGAAGCAGACCCAACGGTGAAGTTTGCTTTGCAAGATTTTGGATTGCGTCGCATTTTATACAAACATTTGGAAGTGGAATCTCCCTACAATACTTACAGAAATGATGGGTTGCCTCCGGGTCCTATCCGCATTCCGTCTATTAGGGGCATTGATGCCACCCTATCGCCTACTGATCATAACTATTTGTTTATGTGTGCCAAGGATGATCTATCGGGGCGACACAATTTTGCAACTACCCATGCACAGCATGTGCGGAATGCTAGAAAATATCAGGAAGCGCTGAATAGATTGAAAATATACGAATAATTATTCCTAAAATCCTACTTCATCCGGATGCGGTCCCACTCTCATATCTTTATTGAGTTGATTAATTGTTTGCATATCCTGATCGGTAAGCTCGAAGTCGAAGATGCTGATGTTCTCTAGCTGTCTAGCAGGGTTGGACGATTTGGGTATTACAATCAATCCACGCTCTATATTCCAACGCAACACTACTTGTGCAGCCGTTTTAGAGTATTTCTCGCCTATCTCTTTAAGCGATTGTTCTTCCAGAAGGTTGTTTTTGTTGGCACACAAGGGACTCCACGACTCAATTTTGATGTTGTGTTGTGCAGCAAAATCCACCATGGGTTGTTGCGTCATGTAGGGGTGCAACTCTATTTGATTGACAGCTGGCACCAGCGATTTGAGGTTGAGTATCTCTTGCAGGTGATTTTGTTGATAGTTGCTCACTCCCACTGCCCGTGCTTTGCCTGTTTGGTATATCTTCTCCATTTGGTTCCACACCGACACATATTTATCTTTGATGGGCCAATGCACCAAGTAGAGGTCTACATAGTCTAGTCCTAATGTTTGAAGGCTTGTCTCGAATGCTTTTTGAGCATTATCGTTGGCAATATCGTCGTTCCACAGTTTTGTGGTAACAAACAGCTCCTCGCGACTGACACCACTCTCTCGAATGGCACGACCAATGGGCTTTTCGTTTTCGTAAATCATGGCTGTGTCTATATGACGATAACCCAAATCAATTGCTTTTCGAACAGAATTGTATGCCTCTTTGTCGTTGTCCATGCGAAAAACGCCCAATCCCAATGCGGGTATCTCTATGTTGTTATTTAGTTTTCTGAAATCCATATTATTCTTGTTTTATCTGTTATTATTCTGTTTATACTATATAGATAGAACAAGGAAAGTAGGAAATAGTTGTATTGGAATTAGTGATGCGTGATCGGTAATTCTTAATCAGTAATGCGTAATCAGATGCATAAATCTAAAAGATTATAGAGGGCATTGCGGCTAGAGTCCGCATTGACCATTGATTTTAAATAATACATAGACAAATTACACTATAAAAAATCCTCGTCAGTTTTATCAATCAAAAGTTGATTTGTAATAAACTCAATATCATCCCTTTCAATATTTAAAACATCTAATCCATACTTTAAATTAACCAATGACCCATTCCTTTTACCGATATAATCAGGATAAGAAGAATACTCCCAATCTTCAATTCTCTCTACTATTCCTGCTAACAGTGGGTTTTGATGAATATACATAAAGCAGTTAAGCAAATAATCGTTGCCCTTCATATTTAGCATAATAGACTTAGTGCTGTGTGCAAACAGTGAGCCTTTTCTGTTTTCTTGTCGATTAATGGCCTGACTATAAGAACTTAGCATCACACCTATATTAAACGATAACATCTGCATAGAAATACCTCCACTCTTTATTTCTATTCCTTTATCGTTCGCACATAAAAGAATGTGAAAATGATTGGGCATTAAACAGTAAGATAATATGTCAGCATAGGGCAATACATGTTTACGAATTTTTTGAAGAAAGTAGATGTAGTTCTCTTTTTTATAAAACATCAACTCATTACATCGATTGTAAACATGGTAAATTGCATCTAATTCATAACTCATACTATTGATTTTAAAAGTTGTGTAAATTATGCAACAATGATGCAAAATGCAAGATCTTGCAAACACTTTAAACAATGCACAATGCGGGCTCTAGCCGCAATGTGCTCTATAACAGTTGACCCCATTAATAATTAATTACAATTACCTACTCCCCATTAGTAGGATGTTCCCTATCATACCCCTTCAGCTTCTCCATTACAATGGCTTTGTCTTTAGTAATTTGAGCAATAAGCGGATTAACACCAGCAAACTTAATATCGGGGCGAACAAAGGCTACAAACTCTACGGAGATGGTTTTGTGATAGAGGTCTTCGTCAAAATCAAAGATATTGACCTCTACACTAGTTTGTGCATTACCATCATCATCAAATGTGGGACGATTGCCAATATAGAGCATGCCTTTGTAGGTGCGCTCTTCGATATGAACCCTTACAGCATATACGCCGTCAACGGGTATTACCTTATAACGCTCGGCAAGTTTGATGTTGGCAGTGGGAAAACCAATGCGACGACCCATTTTATAACCCTCGATAACACTGCCAGTAATGGTGTAATTGTATGACAGGAAGGTGTTTGACAGCGATATATCGCCTTGAGAAAGTAGGTATCTTATTTGTGATGAGCTCACGGTTTCTTTGCCAAATGTGTAGGGAGTGGCTTGAATAACATGAATGCCAACTTTCTCACCATAAATCTTATAATCGTCGAAGCCCTCTGCACGGTTTTTACCAAAACGGTGATCGTAACCAACAAAGAGGGTGTGGATGTTGAGCTTGTCTTTTAGTACTTGCTGAATAAACTCTTTGGCTGTGAGTTGAGAAATTTGGCGTGTAAAATCGAGAACTATGGTATTGTCAATTTTGGTTGTAGCCAATTGTTCTATTTTTTCATCGAAATCGCACAGTAAAGGGGGTTGATAGTTTTTGTCTAACACTTTGCGTGGATGCACAGGGAATGTAATTACTGCAGACTCGCGTCCCAAGCGCTGTGCATGGTCATCAACTTGATTGATTAGGTGGCGATGCCCCAGATGAACCCCATCGAAGAAACCCATTGTGGCAACCATGCCTGGGCTTGGTGTATCGTTGTTTAAATCTATTATTTTCAAAACTTATAATTTAAAAAAGTTGCAATGCCTCTATGTAGAGCATAATTTAAAAAAATGAATATCGATTGTTTTAGCAAAACTACTCATAAAAGCAATCAATAGTTGTCTATTTTTGTAGAAGTCACTAAACAAACAGCACTCCCCTCTTTTTGTTGCAAATATCGCAGTTAATTCTTAAATTATCAATATCTTTGCGTTATATTATACGTTCAACTTTAGTATAATTGACTGAGACAAAAAGAGGTATCAATAAAAACTACTTTTAATGATATTGAAAGAACTGAGGGCTTTTTTCAGTATTGTAGTAACAAAGCTTATAACAAACTTATAAAAGCTAAGTATAGATGTAGGTTAAGAACAAGAAGTTGAGTTATATTGATTGACGATACTACATTTGGCACTCTTTTTGTACTATCTATTTTATGAAGAATAGATTTTTATATCTATATTTACAAATGCCTTGCAAGGGGTATAAGCTACTAAATGTGACAATAAAAGACATTGGCAGCATATTATTATTTTAAAAACTTACGAATGAAAGAAAAGAAACAGTTACTGGATAACATAATTAGCGGAATACAAGAGAAGAAGGGTAAAAACATAACCACTATCGACTTGAAGGGTATACCAGGAGTAATATGCGATTACTTTGTGGTGTGCGAAGGCAACACACCCACACAAGTTGCAGCTGTGGCACAGTCTGTGGAGCATGTTGTGAAAACAAACACACAGGAGAGCCCCATTAGAGTGCAGGGGCATCAATTGGCAGAATGGATTGCTATTGACTATGGCAATATAATGGTGCATATTTTTGTGCCCGCAATGAGAAGTTTTTACAACATCGACAACCTGTGGTCTGACGCCAAAATAGAGACAATACCCAACGAAGAATAAAAAACTTATTTAACGCAGATTTGTTACACTATAGGACAAATTACAAATTATAGCATCTCAATTAAGAAGAATGGATAAGAAAGATCTGAACAAGAAAAAATTTAGCCCAAAGTTGGGTAATAAAAATAATAAACCTCCTTTTAATCCCTATTGGATTTACACCATAATAATATTAGGGCTTCTGGGCATGTTCTTCTTTGGCGGGAATGTCTCGGTAAAAGAGGTTACATGGTCACAGTTTCAACAATATGTAAACGAAAACAGAGTAGAAGAGGTAGTTGTTTATACCAAAAAAGAGACAGCAAAGGCACTTGTGCGAGAAGGCTCGGTGAACCATATTTTTAAAGAAAATGCCGATAAGGTAAAAACCAATCCTAGTATTGTTGTTACAATTCCTTCTGCTGACAAAGCAGCTGAATTTCTCGACAAGATGAAAGAGGAAAGGGGCTATGATATTGAAACATCGTTTGACTCCTCATCAGAGCTTAGCAGTATATTAATTGGTTTTCTACCTTTTATATTACTTATAGCTATTTGGGTGTTCTTCATTCGCCGTATGTCGAAAGGCGCTGGTGGTGGAGGTGCTGGTGGTGTGTTTAATGTAGGAAAATCGAAAGCACAGCTTTTTGATAGAGACTCTGCCATTAAAATTACATTTAAAGATGTAGCGGGCTTGTCGGAAGCTAAACAAGAGGTGCAAGAGGTGGTTGAGTTTTTGAAACAACCAAAAAGATATACCAATTTGGGTGGAAAAATACCTAAAGGGGCACTGCTTGTAGGTCCTCCAGGAACGGGTAAAACATTGTTGGCAAAAGCTGTTGCAGGTGAAGCCGATGTTCCATTTTTCTCTATCTCGGGGTCAGACTTTGTGGAGATGTTTGTGGGTGTGGGTGCATCTCGTGTGCGAGATCTGTTTAAACAAGCAAAGGAGAAGGCTCCAAGCATTATATTTATTGATGAGATTGACGCTGTGGGGCGTGCACGTGGCAAAAATGTGAATATGGGCTCGAACGATGAGCGTGAAAATACACTGAATCAACTCCTGACCGAGATGGACGGTTTTGGTTCAAATAGTGGTGTTATTATATTAGCAGCTACCAACCGTGCCGACATTCTTGACAAAGCGCTGCTAAGAGCAGGACGTTTTGACAGACAGATACATGTCGACCTGCCAGACCTAAACGATAGAAGGGAGATATTTAAAGTTCACTTGCGTCCAATTAAGATAGACGATTCGGTTGATTTGGATTTCTTGGCGCGTCAAACTCCAGGTTTCTCGGGTGCAGATATAGCAAACGTATGTAACGAGGCTGCACTGATAGCAGCGCGTGAAAAGAAATCTTTTGTTCAGGGCATCGATTTTATGAATGCTGTGGATAGAATTGTGGGTGGACTAGAGAAGAAAAATAAGATAATTACGGTAGAGGAGAAAAAGGCTATAGCTATACACGAGGCGGGACACGCAACATTGAGTTGGATGCTAGAACATGCTAACCCACTTGTGAAGGTTACTATCATTCCGCGAGGAAAAGCATTGGGAGCTGCATGGTATCTGCCCGAGGAGCGACAAATTACTACTAAGAACCAAATGCTAGACGAGATGTGTGCCATATTGGGTGGACGTGCTGCCGAAGAGGTGTTTCTTGGTGAGATATCGACGGGGGCAATGAACGATTTGGAGCGTGTTACAAAACAGGCAAATGCGATGGTTAGCTATTTGGGTATGAGCGATAAGCTACCCAACCTATCTTACTACGATAGTGGTGGACAGGAGTGGAACTTCTCTAAACCTTATAGTGAAGAGACTGCAAAGGTGATTGATTCTGAAGTGAAAAAACTTATTGCTGAGCAGTATGCAAGGGCTAAAGAGATATTGAGAGAGAATGCCGAGGGGCATGACAAACTTGCTAAGTTGCTTATAGAGAAAGAGATTATCTATGGAAATGACTTGGAGGAGATATTTGGCAAACGCAAATGGGTGTCTCGTACACATGAATTGCTAAGGCAAGATCAAGAAGCTATTCAAACAGCGGATGCGCTACAAGGCTCATCATTTACTGAACCTAAAGATAAAGGTGAGATATTTATACACGAAAGTGATAATGATGAGAAAAAGGAGGACAATACAGATGCATCTAATAAAACAGACGATACTGTAGAGGACAACCATAATAAAGAAAATCCTCAAGCGAATCCTAAAGAAGAGTAGAAGAGATTGTGTTTGCACAAAAAAGCAATAGTACAAAGAGCCACTGATTTCAACTAATCAGTGGCTCTTTGCTATTCTATTTATGCGTTATAAACAGTTTCTATGACTCTTTTTCGAACTTTATTGTTTAAGGTGTGTTATATATGGTAGTAATCGATCGATAAATTGCTCAAAAAACAAACAGATGAAAGTACTACATTACCTACTTATTGGAATAGTGTCGTTGGGAACTATTTCTTGCACATCACCCAATGCAGAGAATGAAGAAGATACTAATGAACTTATTACTAACACAAAAAATATTGAAACTATGAAATTTGAAAAAGTAGCTTTACCTTACGCAACAGATGCGTTAGCACCAGTAATTGGAAAAGAAACAATAGAACTACACTATGGTAAACACCATCAAGCGTATGTTGACAATTTGAACAAATTGATTGTAGGTACAGAATTTGAAAATGCAGATTTAGAAACTATCGTTAAAAAGAGCGATGGCGCAATCTTTAATAATGCAGGACAAACATTGAATCACAATATCTATTTCACATCATTTAGCCCTAATGGCGGTGGAGAACCACAAGGTAAATTGGCTGAAGCTATTAATTCTAAATTTGGATCGTTTGAGAAATTTAAAGAAGAATTTGTTGCAGCTGGTTTAGGTGTATTTGGTTCGGGATGGGTATGGTTGGCTAAAGATGATAAAGGCAACCTATCTATTGAAAAAGAGCCTAATGCAGGTAATCCATTGACAAAAGGATTGACTCCAATATTAGGACTTGATGTATGGGAACACTCATACTACTTAGATTACCAAAACCGTAGAGCAGACCACTTGAAAGAGGTTTGGAAAATTATGGACTGGGAAGTTATTAGCAAACGCTACTAATAGATACTAGCAACTATCGTCTAATCCGTTAACAGGATTGGATAACAGATAAATAAAAAGGAGAAGCTTTGAATTAAAGCTTCTCCTTTTTCTGTTTTTATGTAGCTTAGAGCGATCAGCGGTCAGCGGTTCTTCATTCTTAGTTCTTAATTTTATTCACTCGCTACCAAGCGAATCTTTAGCGTGGTGATACTAACGGCAATCAAACCCCAGACGATGCAATCGTGCGGGAGCACGCACAATTAAGCATTACGCGTCACGCTCCACTAATTTCTAAAAACAATGGTCGATGCGGACTAGAGCCGCAACGCCCTCTATAATCCTTTTAATTTATGCAAGTTCTTTATTCTTAGCTCTTCATTCTTAGCTCTTAGTTCTTAGCTCTTCGCTTTTAATTTTTAATTTTTAACTCTCATCCAACATAATCCCCGATAGCATACGCCCCGAAACAATTGATTGTCGACGGGCCGAGAAAAAAAGCTCTTCCTCATCGAAAGTACACAGTGTGGATGTTTCGATTTGTTGTGGATCGACACCCAATCGAACCAGCTCATTACGAGAGAGATGCTTTAAATCGATATGCCATTTGTTTGTTTGCTCATTGACAAAGGTAACTGTCGATAAATCGAAGCCTGCTTCATTGAACTCGGCAATCAGCTCATCGCCTACTTCGTAGTTCTTCTGAGAAATGGAGGGTCCAATAGCACCTACAATATGAGTTGGATTGGTGTTGTAGACTATTCTCATTTTAGTAATAGTATTCTCTATAATACCACCAACCAAACTTTTCCAACCTGCATGGATAGCTGCAACAATCTGTTTCTCTTTATCGTATAGTAAAACAGGGACGCAGTCGGCAGTGGTGGCGCATAGAAAAATATTTTGAAGATGTGTGATGGTTGCATCAACCCCATAAAGAGTGTTGATTTTATGGGATGGGGAGGCGCTCATCAATGCCTCATCAATAACTAATACTTTGTTGCTATGGGTTTGATGTGGAACAATAAAACTGGAGATATCCATATACCACATACGTGCTAGAATCTGTCGGTTTTCATAAATATCGAGGGGGTCATCGTCAGAGTAGTTCCCCAAATTTAACGATGAGAAAGCTCCTTTGCTCACGCCACCTTTACGAGTGGTGGAAAAATGCGCTATCTCTGGTTGTTTATTTAAGATGTCGAACTGTAGTAGGTTGCTATATTCTGGATGTTTTTTCATATAAAAGACGCTATTAAAGATGCTAATGGCTACTCGTCGTAAAAGGAGTTTTCTTCATCATCAGTATCATCTTCATCTGGTTGATCATCATCTTCGTCATCATCAAACACAACAGATTGAATATCGAGATTGCGATGAACAAGTGAGTCTCTTTCTTGCTTCACCTCTTTTAGTTGTACTATCTCGTCGCTGTTTAGCTCTTTCCAAATCAAATCTTTTAGCTCGGTAAGACCTGTATTGGTTACAGCTGATATAAACACATAGGGTATATCTGGTAAATCTTTTGAGATTTCCTCTTGCAACTCATCGTCGAGCAGGTCGGTTTTTGAAATGGCTAGCAGTCGTTTCTTATCAGCCAACTCTGGGTTGTATTGTACCAACTCGTTGAGCAGGATGTTGTATTCTGCTTTAATATCGTCTGCATCGGCAGGAATAACAAAAAGCAGGAGTGAATTGCGTTCGATATGTCGTAAAAATCGAGTACCTAACCCTTTACCTTCGCTTGCCCCCTCTATAATACCAGGAATATCTGCCATTACAAACGACTTGAAGTCACGATAATTCACTATTCCCAAATTGGGCACAAGTGTAGTAAACGGATAGTTGGCTATTTTGGGTTTGGCTGCTGATACTACTGACAGCAAAGTAGATTTGCCTGCATTGGGGAAACCTACTAAACCTACATCAGCTAGCAACTTCAATTCAAAAATAACATAACGCTCCTCATAGGGTTCTCCGGGTTGAGCATAGCGTGGTGCTTGATTGGTAGAGGTTTTGAATCGAGTATTCCCCAATCCTCCTCTACCACCTTTCATTAATACTACCTCTTCGCCATGATCGGTTATGTCGCAAATATATTCGCCTGTTTCGGCATCGTATGCTATTGTGCCACAAGGCACAGGGATAATTTGGTCTTCGCCTTTCTTGCCATATCGCTTTTGACCACCACCAGGCTCGCCATGTTCGGCTCTTATATGGCGCTGAAAGCGAAGGTGTAGTAGCGTCCAATAGTTTCTATCTCCACGCAATATAATGTTACCACCATCTCCTCCGTCGCCTCCATCAGGTCCCCCTTTAGGAATATACTTTTCGCGTCGAAAATGCGAAGAGCCACGCCCTCCCTTGCCAGAGCGGCAATATATTTTTACATAGTCAACAAAATTTGCTTCAGCCATAGTAGTGTTTGTTTTTCGTGGAGTTTAACAACAGGATTAAATCCTCTTATTATATTTTGGTGTTTAAACTATCAACCACCTTTTCTATTCTAGAAAAGATCTCTTCAACAGTTCCCATACCATTTATTTTAATCAGCTTTCCTTGTTTTGAGTAAAACTCTTTCAATGGAGCTGTTTTTTGGTAATATACTTTTAGTCTCGATTTAATTGTTTCGAGATTATCGTCATTGCGTCCCATCTCTTTTCCTCTATTGAGTAGACGCTCTACAAGCTCGTCGTCGTCAACATCGAGCCATAGTACAACATTGATGCTTTCGTTTTTTTCTGCTAGCATTTCATCCATTGCTTCTCCTTGCCTCAATGTGCGAGGGAATCCATCAAAGATGTACCCATTGCTAGTGGGGTTGTCAGCAAAAAACTTGGTTAATATATCTATTACTACGTTGTCAGGAACAAGCTGTCCTTTTGATATATACTCATCAGCAAGTTTTCCGAGTGGTGTTTGCTTTCTTATTTTTTCACGGAGCACTTCACCTGTGGAAATATGCGTTAACTTATACCTATCTGTCAGTTTTTGACCTTGTGTGCCTTTTCCTGATCCAGGAGCACCAAATATTATAATATTGAACATAAAAAATAATTACTGTTTTGTTAGAAACACAAAGATAGATAATTGTTTGCTTAGTAGAAATAAACCGTTTAACTTTATCTCTTTAATATATCATTTTTATGATTTGAACTAAAATCATGCAACAAACGTTTATAATAGACACATTAAATTAATAAATTGACATGAAAAAAGAAGATTTTAGACAAAAAGCTCATTCAGTATTAGATGAAATAATAGACAGCATTGCCGAAATGGAGAAAAAGGCTAATGAAGTTTCTGACGATATGAAAGAGGAGTACAACGAAAGAATAGCAAGACTGCAAGAGATTAAGCACGACTTGACCAAAAAGTTGGAAGATTATGAAGGAATGACCGAAAATAGATGGGATGTGGTGAAAGAGAGCTTTGAGGAGTTTCTAGTGAGAGTAAATAAGGCTTGGAAAGTAAGCTATAGGAAAGCATCGTCGGCATTTAAAAAGTAAACTCGGGATTATCATTGAGTATTTAATTGCTATAAAACAAAAAAAGTCTGGTGAAGTAAAAACATCAGACTTTTTTATTCAGCATGGATACTTGCTCATAGTTTTAACCGCAAAGGGTGTAAAGAACGCTGATTGATTAATGACGCATGATTGGTAGAAAGTGTACACCCTTAACTCTTCATTCTTTTGTTCATATATGCATATAAAAAAAGCGTACACACTTTATGATTAAGTACATACGCTTTTGTTAAGTGACCCCGCCAGGGTTCAAACCTGGAACCTTCTGATCCGTAGTCAGATACTCTATTCAGTTGAGCTACGGGGCCGTTCTTTGATTTTTGCAACTGCAAAGATAGTACATTTTATAAAAACTACAAACAAAAACTGAATAACATTCTAATTAATTTTTATTGCAAAGGGTGATAGTATCATTTTCTAAATCTAAAACCTCCTTCTGAATAAGAGTGCGCACCACTGTAACCACCTTATCACTATCTGTAGTAGAATGCTTTAAGCTATCAACTAGTTCATTTAATCGAAAACTCTGTGTGCTGGAGAAGCAACTTAATAGCTGCTTTTTAATTTCTTCAAATTCATAATTGGTAAGTCCTGTTTTGTTTTTTTGCAAGCAAAAATCACAAATCCCACAGTTTTTTGTTTTTCGTTCGTCAAAATATGTAAGTAATATTCTGCTTCTACAAGCGTCTTCTCTTTCAACATAATCGATCATTGAGCCTATTCTACCCTCGAATCTCTTTTTTCTCTTCTCGTAAACATCTTTGGGAATTCGAACAAACTGATTCTCTTCTCTTGAGACTGGATAAACAATGAATGCAGTTTTCTTTTGGGGTACATAGTTGATGTATCTAGCTTTTGACAGGGTGGTAAGCATTTCATAAACCTCTTGTTGCGTTTTATTTATCCGCATCCCTATAAAGGCTTCGTCTATATAAACATTGTCTGTAAATAGCCCTGTATAGTTTCGTAATATTACTTGTACAAGCTCTTCATAATCTTTGGTGAGATGCAGTGTGTAGAGCTCGTTGCGGTATACTCTAAACATCATTCGTGAACCACTATCAACCTCGTCGGTATATTCGATATAGCCTGCAAGCGAAAGTATATTGAGTGCATGGTGTGTTTGCAAAATAGAGAGGCGAAATGTTTTGCAAAACTCATGTAAATTAAAATCAAGTACCAAGCCTGCGCCAGATCCTGCAGCAATTTGATAATAGTTTGCCAAGCATTCGTAAACACGTAGTATAAATTTTTTTTCTGGAAAAGAGTTTGTTATGCGCTTCTTTAGGTTTATAATATCTTGTTTATTCCAAAGGGTAACTGCAAACGATTTTAACTCATCGCGCCCTGCCCTACCGGCTTCTTGATAATACTCTTCCAAGGAGTTGGGCAGGTCCATATGAACTACCAGACGAACATCGGGTTTGTCTATACCCATTCCAAATGCATTTGTAGAGACAATTACACGACAGGTATTGTCTTTCCACTGGTTTTGTCGTAAGGTTTTCACTTCGTTGGAGAGACCTGCATGAAAGTGGCTCGCCTTGATACCTTTTCTAACAAGTGCGTCTGCAACATCTTTGGCGCCTTTACGACTGCGTACATATACTATGGCAGTGCCAGGCACAGAGTTGAGTATGTGTATCAGTTCTCCTATTTTGTCTTCGCTGTATCTAACTACATAGGATAGGTTTTTCCGCTCGAAACTCTTGCGGAAAATATTGTGTTTCTCAAAAAGCAATTTGTTTTGAATATCTACAGCTACTGCTTTGGTAGCTGTTGCTGTAAGTGCCAATACTGGCACACCTGGCAGGTGTGTGCGTATATCTGCTATATTGAGGTAGGAGGGGCGAAAATCGTATCCCCACTGCGATATACAGTGCGATTCGTCGACAGCTAGCATGCACACATTCATTGCACGCATCTTAATTAAAAAAATTTCTGAAGTGAGCCGCTCGGGGGAGACATAAAGAAACTTGAAATTGCCGAAGATACAGTTTTCTAAGGTGGTAATAATTTGAGCCCTACTCATGCCCGAGTAGACATAAGCAGCCTTGATGCCTCGCTCTTTCAGGTTGTCGACTTGGTCTTTCATCAAGGCAATTAATGGGGTGACAACTATGCAGATACCCTCCATTGCCATTACTGGCACTTGAAAGGTGAGCGATTTGCCACCACCAGTAGGCATGAGCCCCAATGTATCATTGCCATCGAAAACAGACTGGATAATCTCTTCTTGTAATGCCCTGAATGATGTGTAACCCCAATACCGCTGTAAAACTTGATGAAATAGTTCAGACTGCATAGTAGACTTCAATATTACTGGAAATGTGTTTTCAAAATACTTATCGAGTAGACAATTTTATATCTTTAATCATTAATTGTGTAAACGCTTTTCCACTGTGTCTGTTTTTTTCTATAGTGTAACAAATATCAATAGGTTGATACTGTTTTAGCTCTTTAAAAAAGTCGGAAAACCCAAAAGCTATAGCCTGTATGGGCTTATCTATTGTTGCATCTACAACTTCCATTTTTATGTGTTGCAAGCCTCTACCAACCAATTTACTACCACCATCGTCAACCACTCCTCGTGTTAAGAAGACAGGATTACTGTTATCGGGTCCGAAGGGTGCAAACTTGGCTAAACCTTCGACAAACTTATCGGTAATGGTAGATAATGATATCTCTAAATCGACAAGCAATTGTGGACGAATGGTTCCCACCTCAATCTCGTCGAATGAAATGGCTTCGAAGCGTCTCTTAAATTCTGGAAGATTCTCTTCTTTGAGCGACAATCCTGCAGCATAGGTGTGTCCGCCAAAGTTCTCTAATATATCGCGGCATGACTCTATCGCTTTATAAACATCGAAACCATGAACCGAACGGGCTGATCCAGAGATCATTCCGTTTGACTTGGTTAAAACAATTGCTGGACGGTGATAACGCTCGGTAAGCCTTGAAGCGACAATGCCAACTATACCTTTGTGCCATGTTTCGTTGTAAACCACTATTCCTTTAAGCGATTCGATATTGACATGATTGTCGATATAGTTGATAGCTTGTTTTGTTATTTTTTTATCGAGCTCTCTCCTATCTGCGTTGTACTGGTCTATGCTCTTGGTTTTTATACGTGCCGATGTCATGTCTGGAGATAATAGTAGTTCTACAGCCTCTTTACCATTCATCATACGACCCGAAGCGTTGATTCGTGGACCAATTTTGAAGACAATATCTTCTAATGTAAGCTGTTTTCTGCCCAACCTACATATGTCTATTATTCCCTTCAATCCGAAGTTGGGATTAGAGTTGAGCTGTTTCAATCCATGATACATAAGTATGCGATTCTCTCCCGTCATGGGAACTATATCGGATGCAATACTTACTGCTACCATATCAAGCAGACTGGTAATTTCTGAAAGAGGTAAATTGTTGCGAATGGAGAATGCTTGCACAATTTTGAAGCCTACTCCACAGCCTGACAATTCGGAATAGGGATAAATAGAGTCGACTCTTTTGGCATTGACTACTGCTACTGCTTTTGGCAGTTCATCATCGGGCATGTGATGGTCTCCAATAATAAAATCGATGCCTTTCTCTTTGGCATAATCAATTTTAGTAATTGCTTTTATACCACAGTCGAGAGCTATAACAAGTTTAACGCCTGTCTCTTCAGCATAATCAACGCCTTGGTATGAGATTCCATACCCCTCGTCGTATCTATCGGGGATATAATAATCTATATTATTTGTAAATCTGCGTAAAAACTTATAAACCAATGCAACAGCTGTTGTTCCGTCCACATCATAATCGCCATAGATGAGTATTCTCTCTTTGTTTCCTATTGCTTTTTCAATACGCTTAACAGCAAGATCCATATCTGGGTATAGAAATGGGTCGTGCAAGTTTTTCAAGTCAGGATTAAAGAAATCAAAAGCCTTCTCTTTCGTATCTATATTCCTTTGTACTAGCAGCTTGGCTAAGTGAGGATCAATTCCTAATTCGTCTGTAAGTCTCTCTTTTCTATCCTGTTGTTCATTTGTTAGGGTTAAAAAATTCCATTTGTTAATCATTATATATGTTGTTGTTGTTTTCTTCTGAATGACCCTCTGCAAACGCTTATGCATGAGTCGTAATGCATGCTATAAATCACTCTATATCATACAAATTAGATTATCCTATATAAGCCATCCGTGTTGGATAGCTTTACTTTGTGGGTATTCTAATATGTAAAGATAGTAATTTATTCTTTTCAATCTATTTCTTTTTTATTAAATAGTGTAATGCAAGAGGCAAACAGACGATGAAATGAGGGTTTTTGGGCTAAATAAAAGATTGACGATAGCCTCTTATTATTTGGTCAATGAAGGTAATCTTAGATAATTTCACATTAATTACTTACACTGCATTTGCTTTGTTTTATATATTGCAGAGTTCTATGTATTTTTGCAGATTAATTATAAGATTATGAAGATAGCAGCATTAGTATCAGGAGGAGTAGACAGTTCGGTAGTTGTGCATCAACTAAAAGAACAAGGATACGATCCAACAATTTTTTATATACAGATTGGGATGGAAGACGAACATGGTTTTGTTGACTGTCCAGCAGAAGAGGATATAGAGATAGTTAGCTATATTGCAAAGAAGTATGGTTGTAAACTAGAGATAGTGTCGCTTCATGAAGAGTATTGGGCAAATGTGGTGAAGTATACAATCGAAAATGTGAAGCGTGGCTTGACTCCCAACCCAGATATGATGTGTAACAAATTGATAAAGTTTGGTGTATTTAACGATAAGTGGGGACATGAATTTGATAAAATAGCAACAGGACACTATGCTACGACAACAGAAAAAGATGGATTAACCTGGCTCTCTACTGCCAAAGATAAAGTGAAAGACCAAACCTATTTTTTAGGGCAAATAGATTATATGCAGGTTTCGAAACTAATGTTTCCTATTGGCAGTATTGATAAAAAGGAAGTTAGAGAAATAGCAAAGAAACAACACCTCCCTTCGGCTGCTCGCAAAGATAGTCAGGGTATATGCTTTTTAGGCAAGGTTAATTATAACGACTTTATCAAACGCTATTTGGGTGAGAAGAAAGGGCAAATTGTAGAGCTGGAGACAGGCAATATTTTAGGAACTCACAAGGGGTATTGGTTTCACACAATTGGTCAGCGAAAAGGGCTGGGATTGAGTGGTGGACCATGGTTTGTAATTAAAAAAGACATTAACCGCAATATTATTTATGTATCTAAAGGATACAAAACACAACATCAATATGGACACGAGGTGAGTCTTTCTGGCTTTCAGTTTATTACCAAGGATGTATGGAGCGACTTTGATGATGAGAAAGATATCACGTTTAAAATTCGTCACACACCAGAGTTTGCTAAAGGAAGAATTACAAAGCAGGGCGACTTGTACAAAATAATATCTAATGAAAAGATACAAGGAATTGCTGCTGGTCAATTTGGGGTTGTATATGATACTGATGAAAACATCTGCTTAGCAAGTGGAATGATTATTTAGTGCAATCATACAAAAACAGAAGGTTAGAAATAATAAATCAGTTAATAGATAATTTAGAGAATAGATGTTTGATTTTAGCGCAATTCAATTTGTAGATGTAATAGAGTTCATCGGAACTTTTGCATTTGCCATTAGTGGAATTAGATTGGCATCAGCCAAAAAATTTGATCTATTTGGCGCTTATGTTGTAGGATTGGCTACTGCCGTTGGTGGAGGTACACTTCGAGACTTACTGTTGGGGGTGACTCCTTTTTGGATGAACAATACATTCTACTTATGGTGTACCCTTTTTGCTTTGATTTTTGTGATGATTTTTCATAATCACCTCATACGACTCGACAGTGCATTTTTTGCTTTTGATAGCATTGGACTAGCATTGTTTGTAGTGGTAGGTGCAGAAAAAACACTTGGTTTGGGCTTTGCACCATGGGTAGCCGTAGTTATGGGAACCAGTACTGGAGCAGTGGGTGGCGTGATACGTGATGTGTTGATAAATGAAATTCCTTTAATCTTTAGAAAGGAAATATATGCCTTGGCTTGTGTTATTGGGGGTATAGTGTTTGTAACACTTTCGCAAACAACCAATTTAAACGTAATTTTTGTAGAGCTCTCTACAGCTGCAGTTGTTATACTTGTTCGTTTTCTTTCAGTTAAGTATCATCTGTCAGTGCCTGTACTAAAAGGTGAAAGAAAGGATATTCTTAAGCATTAAAATATATTATTAATATAAACGAGTAAAGCTACAATATC
>ERZ1032852.76-NODE-76-length-28342-cov-12.883091_pt1 | contig 28342 bp, 26 predicted proteins | sample MGYA00516689_ERZ1032852 | MGnify/ENA primary metagenome ERZ1032852 (study PRJEB33719, sample SAMN04262499) | wastewater metagenome | biome: rural village; feature: composting latrine chamber; material: composting feces with ash | place: El Salvador | collected...
ATACTTTTTTATTAAAACCTCTTGCTATTGTAAATAAAAAATCAATTACATTTGTGCATATAGTTTTTTAATTAAAGATTGAATTACGAAATTTATTACTTCCATTGTGACATGTTTTTTATAAATAAGATGAGGTTGTGCTTAATGTGTTAGAACTAAAACATAGATACCTATCATGCCATGAAACCCTGTCGAACACATTGATGGGATTTTTTTAATTTATTTGAGTTTGTTGCCTGTTTGTGCTGATATGCTTATGGTTGCAAAGATACTCTATAAAAGATAAGAAAATGATAAGTGGCGCTGCTTTAACTAACAATAAAGGAAGAGGAAACATTAATAATGAAAATTAGCTAGAAAAATGGGACACACTAATTATATAGAGCCAGCAAATCACCTTAAAAATATTTCGGAATATTATCTCTCTGTTAAGTTGCGAGATATTGCTCAGATGAATGCTGAAGGTAAGGATGTTATTAATCTTGGTATTGGAAACCCCGACTTGCCACCTTCTGAATATGTAGTTAATGAATTATGCAAAGCTGCTGCACGCAGCGATATTCACGGGTATCAACCATGCACAGGAATACCCGAGTTAACACAGGCTTACTCAAGTTGGTACAGCAGGATGTATGGTGTTGAGCTTTCTTCTTCAGAAATTCTTCCTCTTGGTGGATCTAAAGAAGGAATTGTGCAGGTTTCATTGACTTTTCTTAATCCAGGAGACGGTGTTTTGATTCCTAATCCTGGACACCTCTCGTATACATCTGTGTCAAAACTGATGAATGCCAATGTTATTCCATATGATTTAATTGAATCTGATAATTGGCATCCTGATTTTGAGGCACTAGAAAAGATGGACCTTTCAAAGGTAAAACTTATGTGGGTAAACTATCCTAATATGCCTACTGGAGGCAATGCAAGCATTGAACTGTTTGAGAAATTAGTTGCATTTGGTAAAAAGCATTCAATTATAATTTGTCACGATAATTCATATAGTTTTATTTTAAATGACAAGCCATTAAGTATTTTCCAAGTGGATGGGGCAAAAGATATTTGCATTGAATTAAATTCTATGAGCAATTCTCATAATATGGCAGGATGGCGGATGGGTATACTTTCATCCAACGAGCAATTTGTAAAATGGGTTATAAGGGTGAAAAGTAATACAGATTGTGGTCAGTTTAAACCTTTGCAAATGGCAACTATTAAAGCACTTGATACTCCAAAACAATGGCACGAAAATATGAACTTGCTCTATGAGCAACGTAGAATTTGGGCATACAAAATAATGAGTATTATGGGCTGTACCTATTCTACAAATCAGTCAGGGCTATATGTGTGGGCAAGAATTGCAGATGATGAGAAAAGCAGCCAAACTTTAGTAGACGACTTGCTGCATAAAGCATATGTTTTTTTAACCCCTGGTTTTATATACGGCAGTAATGGAGATAGATACATTCGTATGTCATTGGGCAGTTCGGCTGCAACTATAAAGGAGGCTTATGAACGAATAGCCGATTTTTTAGTAAATAGAAGCCATTTAAAATAAACTATGGAGGTAGAATCAATTCTTTTGCCTGGTGTAGATGTGAAGCGACCATTAGTAATTTCGGGACCATGCAGTGCAGAAACAGAGGAGCAGGTCATACAGATTGCTAGAGAGCTCTCTTTGATGGGAGTTAAAATATTTAGAGCAGGTATTTGGAAACCACGTACCAAGCCGGGAGGCTTTGAGGGTGTAGGATCTGTTGGGTTTAAGTGGTTGCAAAGGGTGAAAGAGGAGACAGGGATGTTTGTTGCCACAGAGGTAGCAACCAAAAAACATGTGATTGAAGCTCTTAAAAATGATATAGATATGCTTTGGATTGGGGCTCGCACTACAGCTAATCCATTTGCAGTACAAGAAATTGCAGACACTTTGAAAGGCATAGATATTCCAGTACTGATAAAAAACCCCGTAAATGTAGATTTAGAGCTCTGGATAGGAGCTTTTGAGCGTCTTAGTAATGCCGGCGTTACTCGCTTGGGTGCAATTCATCGTGGTTTTAGTACAGCAGACAAGAATATTTATCGCAATCTTCCAAAGTGGCATGTACCTATCGAATTAAAAAGGCGTTACCCTGATTTACCTATTCTTTGCGATCCTAGTCATATTGGTGGTAGTCGCAACTTAATAAAAACAATTTCACAACAGGCAATGGATTTAAATTTCAAGGGTTTAATCATTGAGACGCACTGTAATCCTGATAAAGCTTGGAGTGATAGAAACCAGCAGATAACGCCTAAAGAGCTAAAGAGGGTTTTGCAATCGCTTGTGATAAGAGATAAAACTCAATTAACCGAAGATTTAGCTAACTTTCGAGTTCAAATCGATGAGATTGATAATAGAATTCTTGATTTGCTAAGTAAGCGAATGCGTATTTCATGTGAAATTGGGGAATACAAAATAGAGCAGAAAATGCCAATCTTACAGACTAGTCGTTACAACGAAATATTGACAAAAAGGATTGAACAGGCTAAAAAGATGGGGATGTCTGCAACTTTTGCTAAAAGACTTCTTGAAGCTATACATGAAGAGTCTGTTCGACAACAAATGGAGATAATGCAGAAAGGCAATAATGAGAGCGCTTTAGAGTAGTATTCGAATTATTGTTGTGGCAATGTCTTACTGTATTCTATAATTATCTTCTATCTAAACTTTTCTTCCTCTCAATATCTCCCTCTTTCCAGGGGGTCCAGGTAGTCTTTCCATTTTGTAGCCTGAACTTTCAATCATTCTTCTCACAACTCCCTTTGCACAATAGGTAGTAATGATTGCATTCTTGTTGGAAAGTGAAAACAGCTTATCAAATATTTGCTGTGTCCACATTTCAGGTTGTTTTTCAGGAGCAAAAGCATCAAAATAGATAACATCGTAGTGCACAGTGGTATCTAAATTGTTAGGATTGCTTATATCTGTCTCTATTTTACGCAAAGAAAAGTTTAGAGTTATGTCTACCTCTTTACCCCATGGTGCTTTGTGTAAATCTAAGAATTGTGTCACTCTTTTTTTATCCGTTAGTTGCTCTGCATAATTTAGTTGCTTTGCACTTTCAATAGCTAGTGGATAAAGTTCTAGAGAGGTGTATTTTACTACTTTGTTTGTTTTCTCCGACTCCATTAAAGTTAGGAAAGTATTGAGTCCCGTTCCAAATCCTATTTCTAGTACATTTATCTTTTCTAATTTGCAAGCGTTTAGTCCTGTATCGATATACACATGACGCGACTCTTGAATAGCTCCATGTGTTGAGTGGTAATGCTCGTTTAGATGCGGCACATAGAGTGAGTGAGAACCATCTTCTGTTGTAATAAGTTTAGTCTTCAACTGAGAATTCATAAATAGGGTGTTTGTTTGTGAGTTAAAAAACAAATGTACGAATTCTTGCCATATAGATTGCTAAAAGTGTAATTTTTGCTAAATTTGCATGTTGGAAGATATACAAAATAAACAATCCCATTATTTAATGAAATATTATATATATACTTTTTTAGCACTACTGTTTGTGGTTGGTTGTAATTCTGTTGGCAACAATAAGCCAACAGTGTCTGTTACTATTGAGCCACAACGTTATTTTGTAGAGATGATTGCAGGAGATAATTTTAAGGTAAACACAATTGTTCCTGCTGGCACAAGTCCTGAAACATACGACCCAACTCCATCGCAAATGGTGGCATTGAGCAAAAGTGTCCTCTATTTTCAAGTAGGTCACTTAGGGTTCGAAAATGCCTGGGGGAAAACTCTAGCAGAGAATAATGCAGAAGTAAAAGTTGTGAATACTTCTTTTGAAATTATTTTGATAGAAGGTGATAGCTCAGAAAACATAATTGGTGATCATAAGCATGATGATGATGATGGTCACAATCATTCTGGTGTAGATCCTCATATATGGAGCTCGCCTAAAAGCGCCCTTTTAATGGCTGAAAATATCCTCAATGCATTGGTTATGGCGGATGTTGAAAACCAAAAACTCTATCGTGAAAATTTTGAAGTGTTGAAAGAGAAGATATTTGAAACAGATAAAAAGATTACTGCATTGTTGGAAAATGTTCCAGTGAAATCTTTTATTATTTACCATCCAGCACTATCTTATTTTGCACGTGATTATAATTTGACTCAATATAGTATTGAGTTTGAAGGGAAAAGTCCATCACCGCAACAGCTTAAACAGATGATTGATTTGGCACACGAAGAGGGAATAAGGACCATTTTTGTTCAAAAAGGTTTCGACTTGAAGAATGCTGAGTCGCTTGCCAAAGAGGTTGATGCTTCAATTTATTCAATCGATCCTCTATCGTATAATTGGAGTGAAGAGTTGATCAAGATTGCTGAAATCTTATCTAAAAATGAATAAAATCATCGATATAGTTAATGTGTCTGCCGGTTATGATAATAATCCACGGATAATTAAGAATATTTCGTTTTCTGTATATCAAAAAGATTTTCTGGGTATTATTGGACCTAATGGTGGAGGTAAGACTACATTGCTTCGTACCATAATGGGGTTAATAAAGCCTACAGAAGGTAAAGTGTCTTTTTACAACTCAAAGGGTAATAGTGTATCTAAAATCAATATTGGTTATTTACCTCAACTTAATAAAATTGATCGAAAATTTCCTATCACTGTGCATGACGTGATTTTGTCAGGGCTATCAATGAGTGGCAAGTTGCCATCGTTTGCACTTTCCTTTAAATATAGAGAGAGAGTGCAAGAGGTTGCAGAACAAATGGGGGTTGATCAATTGCTGAAGCGACCCATTGGTGAGCTGTCGGGTGGACAGTTGCAAAGGGTGTTGCTAGGACGCTCTATCGTTGATAATCCCGTATTGTTGATATTGGATGAACCCATATCATATGTAGATAAACTTTTCGAAACAAATTTCTACAAAATATTGGATGATATAAACAGTAGAATGGGTATTGTATTGGTTTCTCACGATATTGGAACTATTTTATCGACAGTGCGAAATGTGTTGTGTGTAAACGAAACAGCACACTATCATTGTGGAACTGAAATCTCTCAAGATTGGCTGAATAAAGCTTACGATTCATGTCCGTTTGAAATTGTTGGACATGGCGATGTTCCTCACAGGGTGTTGAAGAAGCATCATTGAGAGGCATATCTAAACTGCATGTAAGTAGATGACTGCTAAGTTTATTATTCATTATTACATTTAAATATCCACTTAAATGTTAGAGCCTATTTTAATTGTTTTTGCTGCTGTTTTACTCATAGTTGGTGTTGTTGGGTCGATACTTCCTGTATTGCCAGGTCCACCACTATCATGGCTAGGCTTGCTGGTACTTAAGTTTGTTCCTTCCGCTAGTTTAAAGCTCTCTTGGTCAGTAATTATTATTATTGGTTTGTTTACACTAGTTGTTTTCATTCTTGATAATTTTCTACCACTATGGAGTACTAAAAAAATGGGTGGCAGCCAAAAGGTTGTTTGGGGTGCTGGTATAGGCTTTCTTGCAGGTTTTTGGTTTGGTCCTTTAGGTGTTATCTTTGGTCCTTTCGTAGGGGCACTTATTGCTGGAATCATTTCAGGATCGCATCTAAAACCCGCACTGAAGCATGCCTCGGGTGCATTTATTGGCTTCTTTACAGGTGTTGTTCTTAAGTTTATTAATTTAGGTGTGATTGTTTATTGGTTTGTTAGGGTGTTGGTATAAGTTCAGCTTTTAGTGAAAAGGTTTAAAAAAAGACGCAAGCATTTCATTTAAGAAAGTTTTGCGTCTTTACGATTTTTAAAAAAACGGGAAATAGTCTTCGCCTTTAGCTGTATTAAAGCATTAGTTATAACCGTTTACTTTTGAAACTCTTTCTTTAAAATATATTCTGCAATTTGCACAGCATTCAGTGCAGCACCTTTTTTAATTTGATCAGACACACTCCAAAAAGTTAGTCCATTTTCATTGGTTAAATCTTTTCTAATACGTCCTACAAACACCTCATCCTTACCTTCTAAGAATAGTGGCATTGGATACTCTTGTTGCTCTGGATTGTCCATCAATATAATTCCGGGGGCATTAGCAAAAGCTTTTTTTGCCTCTTCCACTGAAATTGGGCGCTCTGTTTCAATCCACACCGACTCAGAGTGTGCACGTAGTACAGGAACACGAATACATGTAGCACTTACTTTGATGTTTGAATGCATAATTTTGCGCGTCTCATAATACATTTTTAACTCTTCCTTAGTATATCCATTGTCTGTGAATGAATCTACTTGGGGTATTAAATTGTAGGCCAATTGGTAGGCAAATTTAGAGACAGTTGGTTCTTCGCCACGTTCTATTTGTGCATATTGTTCTTTCAGTTCATCCATACCCGAAGCACCCGCTCCTGATGAGGCTTGATAAGTAGAAACATGCACCTTGGAAATGTGTGATAGGTCTTCTATAGGTTTTAGTGAAACTACCAATTGTGTAGTAGTGCAGTTTGGGTTGGCAATAATGTTGCGAGGGCGTATCAAAGCATCTTCAGAATTAAGCTCCGGCACTACTAATGGGACATCATCGTCCATGCGAAATGCACTAGAATTGTCGATCATAATAGCACCATGCTTTGTAATAGTTTCTGCATACTCTACAGATATACTACCTCCAGCTGAAGCAAAGGCTATATCAATGTTTTTGAAGTCATCGTTATGTTGAAGCTCTAATACTTTTAATTCTTTTCCTCTAAAGCTGTACATTTGACCAGCACTTCGAGCCGAACCAAATAGCTTTAAACTTTCTACTGGGAAGTTTCTTTCAGTTAGTACACTTAAGAGTTCCTGCCCAACAGCTCCGCTGATGCCTACAATTGCTATTCTCATATTTTTATTTTTTGTGTTTGATGATTTTTTAATACTATATGGGAATTGAAATTCCCTACTCAGTAAATATATAACAATTTATTGAATTATATTGTTGAGTAACCATTTAGCTTAAATTAAGTAGATGCTATAATTCAAAAATCTTCCCTTCCTCTGCCAATTCAGTGTTGTCAAACACTGCTTTAGCCTCTTCCAATAGTGGGTTCAAGTTTTTATATCGAGATGAGAAATGTCCAATTACCAATTTCTTTACTTCAGCAAGCTTTGCTATTTCTGCTGCTTGTTTTGCGGTGGAATGGCCGGTTTTGGCTGTTCTTTCTATTTCTGACTCAGAAAAGGTAGCTTCGTGATATAAAAGGTCCACACCTTTTATATGAGGAACTATCGATTCATCATAAGCCGTATCAGAGCAGTATGCATACGATCGTTGAGGACTGGGTGGGGAAGTAAGTCTATCATTGGGCACAACTTCTCCTTTAGCGGTAATGAAGTCTGCTCCATTTTTTATATTATTTATTTCACGAATAGGGATATCATAATAATCAATCATCTCACGTTTAATATGTCTCAACTTTTCTGTCTCTTTAAACAGAAATCCTGATGTGGCTATGCGATGTTTCAATGGAAATGATGAGATAGTGATTGATTTGTTTTCATAAATTAAATTATAGCCTTTTCTCTTTAATAATACCAAACGTACATTGTAAGAAAGGTTTTTGCAGAAGAAGTTTAGAAACGGAGTTAGAAATTGCTCTATTTCTTGGTGTGCATAGATGGTTAGCTCTGCAGTGCGCCCTAGTAGACCGAGTGATGAGATAAGACCCGGAAGTCCAAACACATGGTCGCCATGAAGGTGCGATATAAAGATACTGTGGAGCCTGCCCATGCGAACACCTAACTTTCTCATTTGCAGTTGCGTGCCTTCGCCACAATCTATCATAAATAGTTTGCCATTTACATCTACCAATTGAGATGAGGGGTTGTGCATAGTAGTGGGTAGGGCTGATCCACAGCCTAATATTTGGACTTTGAATGGTGTCATCTTTATTTCTTATTCTTTTTAAGCTTCACCAATTTAGTTTGCTTATTGCTCAAAAGCAAATAGTGTGGTGTGCAATTATAACTACTCTAAACAAACTATGTGAAGCTATTGTTCTGATAAGTAGGTTAAAACAGGGTAGTGGTCTGAGTATCTCACTCTATCCACTGTAGTTTTGTATGCCTTTAGGTTTTTGCTGTGCAGTATATAATCTATTCTAAAGAGGAAAAGATGCTCGTGATAAGTTATTCCTGGTCCAAATCCTGTTGAAGCATAAGCATCTGCAAGGTTGCCCCTCATTTTTTTATAGGCATAAGAGATGGGCATATCATTAAAATCGCCACATATAATAAGCTTATCGTACTCTTGTTGGCTGATATAGTCTGTTATTTGCTGCACCTGTGTAGCCCTTTTAGTGTATCCTCGCCCCATCCGTCTTTTTATGTTTGATCCTACTTCTAGAGCAGTTGGGTAATTCCTATTTGAGAGGAAATCACTATAAAGTTTTTTATCCGATGAAGATATTTTATTTGACTCCAAGTGGTTGTTTGATATTAAGTAGGTTTCCCCGTCTATATCGATTGTGTATATTGCCGCTCCATTATACGACGATTTGAAGGTGAACTCGTGTGTGTGTGTGATTGGAAACTTAGAAAAACATGCAAGTCCGTAGGTGTGATACTTACCTGAGTACTCTAATCCTGTTATGGAGCGATAAGGGTATTTGCTAAGTATTTTATTTACATCTCCTTGTGTGAGTAGCGATTTACCTGTTTTACTTATCATATACTCTTGCAAACAAACAATATCGGCATCTGTTTTAGCTATATACTCTAAAAGAGGGTGTGCTGATTCCTTTTTTGACTCTCTCATAAAACCCATCACGTTGTATGTGAGAACTTTTAAACTCTTTTCAGGTACTGTTTGTCTTTTCAGGTTTAACGGAAAGAGTGTAGTGATTGGCTTGTAGGTGATAACCAATGCAACACCAATAATCAATGCCACCTTCCATTTGTCAAGTAACAACCATAATATTAGGCAAATAATATTAGTAGTGAGAATGATAGGAAATGCAAGGCCAACAAATGAGAATATAGCAGTACGGTGTGGCGATACATACCATGCCATAAAAGAGAGCAAAAGCAATAAAATAGACACAATAGTTATAGCAAGGAAAAGTAGTTTTATAAATTTTCTTATCATAATAGTTATGATCGTTGTCCTTTGTTATTTCTTGCTGGCATCGAATAATTGACGTTTTTCTTCAGATGTCAGACTACCATATCCTGATTGTTTCAGCTTGTCTAATATGCCATCTATATTTTTAGATTCTTGAGCTTTCCTATAGTTGTAGTCGTAGTCGCTCTCGGGTTTTTTGTAAACAACTTTATGAGCTCCTTTATACTTTCTCTTTTTAAATAGGTTTGCAATTTTGTCTAAAACACGGCTAATAGGCAATGTTATATCTTTACCTTTACGGTATTGGGTTGCGAAGAGATATCCTGCAATAGCTCCTCCTATATGGGCAACATGTCCACCAGGATTGCTGCCACTACTTAACGAGAAAAAGTCGATAAAAAACACGGCTATGGCTATATATATAATTTTTACACGTCCCAGCAGAAGAAGATTGAGTGTTGCATCGGGTCTGTAAAATGCTGCTGCCATTACGATGGCCATTACAGAAGCCGAAGCCCCAATCATTAAGCTGTGTCCTAAATCTAAATAGTAGGGGATAGTGTTGAACGCTAAAATATACAACAATGCTCCAGCCAATCCACCTATTACATATAGGCTTCCAAGTGTACGTTCGTTGAAGTAGGTTGAAAATATTTTTCCAAACCAATAGAGCCATAACATATTGAAGAGGATATGAAAAAAGTCTACATGAACAAACATATAAGTGAGTAGTGTCCAAAACCTAATCAAAACTCTGTTGAGTTGAGATGGCACTGCTAAAAATGATATTAAATCAAGTGACTCTAATCGAAATAGGATAACTATAACTCCTACTGCATTTATAGCAAGGAACATGGCGATATTTATGAAAATGAACTTCATAAGTACGTCGCCCTTATTAAAAGTACGTTTTATGTTATCTAAAATATTGGACATGATGTGTATTTTTCTTTCTATCTTTCTTTTTCCAGTACAGTATCATAAATATACCAAAAATCATACCACCTAAATGTGCAAAGTGGGCAACATTATCTCCTGGCAAATATGCTAATCCCAAGATTAACTCGATAGCACCATATCCAATTACTAGCCATTTGGCTTTTATAGGGAATGGGAATGGGATAATATAGAGAGGTATATTGGGGAATAACATGCCAAATGCTAGTAGTATACCGAATACAGCTCCCGATGCCCCAATTGTGCCAGTATTCAACAATATATTCAGTGTGCCTTTTGCAGCATCTGTATAATTCATACTTTGATCTAGCAAACTACCTCCTTGAGCTATAACATCAGATATTGCTTCTGGTGAAAGACCACTTTTAACTGAATAGATGCGAAATCCTATGATTATCATTTGGATAAGGGCAGCGCCTATACCTGTAATAAAGTAATATGTTAAAAATCTCTTAGGACCCCATATTTGCTCTAATAATCTACCAAACATAAACACCGCAAACATATTGAAAAAAACATGACCAAAAGAGTGAGGGTCGTGTAAAAACATGTAGGTGAAAAACTGATAAATTCTAAAGTTGGGTGATTCGAAATAATATAGTCCTAGATAGTTTGTAAGGTCAATTCCCCTTTGCATAAGAACCATTTGTGCTAACCAAACAATGATATTGATGATTAGAATATTCTTACATACATTCGGAATTCCGCTTAAAAAACTCGATCGAGCTTGTTGCATTCGTTGTTTTATTTTGTCTGTTTGTGAAACAAAAATACAGATTATTTCCGTTAAACGCCTTGTTATAGGGTATTATTGAGTTTTTTTTTGAATTTCGAGATGTTTTTTCACTTATTTCTTGATTGTTGTTGATTTATAATCTATATTTGACATTCGAATAATGCTAATCCTTAGTGTTATATGTTTAATTTATTATCATTTTCTTATGAATAAATCAGAATTAGTAAGTGCAGTAGCTCAAAAATCAGGATTGAGCAAAGTTGATTCGAAAAAAGCATTAGATGCAGTATTAGAATCAATAGATGAAGAATTGAAGAATGACGGTAAAGTTGTTCTAGTAGGTTTTGGTACATTCTCAGTAACTGAGAGAAGTGCACGTAAAGGTATTAATCCACGCACTAAAGAACCAATTGACATTCCTGCAAAAAAAGTAGTTAAATTTAAAGCAGGTTCTCAATTGAGCGATTTGTAAAAAATACTTTTATTGAGACTCATTTTAAAAGGGGCAAATGAAAAATTTGTTCCTTTTTTTTGTTTCTTCTTTACTAATAAAGTAAATATGATAGATAAGTTTTATTATTCTACTATTATCTAGGTTTAGCTACTTGACCTATGCATAAATAAGCTCTTTTTTGCCGCAATTTTTACTATCTTTGCAATTCTCTGTTTTTTTAAGAGACTAGAACCAAAGTTTGTTGATTGCAGTAGACTGATTATTAACCACTTTAAGATAAATGTGATTTATTGATGATTAAGAAAAGCCGTTTTTCTCGTGTATTAGACAAAATAGAGGTTGTAGGGAACAAGTTGCCACATCCCGCTACTCTCTTTTTAATGATGGCAGTAATTGTAGCTCTTCTATCTTTGTGGGCATCAGCTGTTGGATTAGAAGCTACACACCCAGCAACTGGAGAAATAATTGCTGTGAGGAACTTGTTGAATGCTGATGGTCTGCGATGGATTTATATGAATGTGGAGAGTAATTTTGTAAACTTCCCACCGTTAGGTTTAGTGTTAGTTATTTTGATAGGTATTGGGGTTGCAGAAGGTTCTGGACTGTTCACCGTGTTGGTTCGCCAATTGGTGTTGGGTGCTCCTACAAAGCTGATTACAGCTGCTATTATTACGGCGGGTATATTTTCTCACCTTGCTTCTGAAATTGGCTATGTAATTCTTATTCCTCTTGGAGCTATGATTTTTCATGCTCTTGGTCGACATCCAATGGCCGGATTTGCTGCTGCTTTTGCAGGAGTGAGTGCAGGATTTGGGTCTAACTTCTTGATTGGTTCTGTTGATCCTATTTTGGCTGGTCTCTCTACTTCTGCTGCACAAATTATCGATCCCTCAATGAATATTAACCCAATGGTTAACTATTTCTTTATGGTGGCAAGCGCTATTATGATTATTATTGTTGGTACTTGGGTTACGGAAAAAATTGTAGAGCCTAGGCTAGGGGAGTATAAGGGGAGTCAGAAACCCCTGGATATAGAGCAGATAACTCCACTAGAGAAGAAGGGGCTGCGATGGGCTGGTGTTGGTACACTTATCTTTATTGGGATAATGGCGATGACTATTATCCCTGAGAATGGATTGCTACGCGATCCTATTACTGGTAGTGTGTTGCGTTCTCCATTTTTTTCGGGTATTGTAGTTGCATTAACGTTGCTATTCTTTGTGCCAGGTATCATGTATGGTATTGTAGTGAAAACCATTACAAGTGATAAGGATGTGGTGACACACATGACCAACTCTATGAAGGGAATGGCTGGTTATATTGTTTTGGTATTCTTTGCAGCACAGTTTATTTACTGGTTCAACTACTCAAACCTTGGTTTGGTACTAGCTATTGATGGTGCTGAGTTTTTGAGCCATGTGGGCTTCACAGGAATTCCACTTATTCTAGCTTTTTTATTGCTATCATCTGTCTTAAATATGTTTATGGGAAGTGCTTCAGCCAAGTGGGCTATTATGGCTCCTGTGTTTGTACCAATGTTTATGATTTTGGGATATCATCCAGGATTAACACAAGCTGCTTTCCGTATAGGTGATTCGGTGACGAATGTTATAACTCCGATGATGAGTTACTTTGCACTAATTGTGACTTATGCACAGAACTATGATAAGAAGAATGGTATTGGTACAATTATCTCTTTGATGATTCCTTATACTGTTATATTCTTACTAGTATGGATTGTGATGATGACGATATGGATGCTACTCGGTATACCTTTGGGTTTTGATGGTCCTATCCATCTGCCAGCCATGTAAAGTGTTGGCTATATTGATAATATTGTAAATGTCGCTAATAAAGCTCTTAGCTTAGTCAGCGACATTTGCAATATCTGTCTGTTTGTTACATTTTTTTATAGTGATTTGGGAGAGTATGGATAAAAAAATAGACCAACTCGGCCGAGCTGATCTATTTTTCCCTTTTGGTTAATTACTGGTAATTAGAATAAGGTAAAAAAGATTGTTTTAGGTTATCGTTGCAAAGATATATCACCCGAGCGTATATGCCAAATATAAAAACATGTTGTAAAATAGTGTTATACAACACTTTTATTTAAATATCTGCTTCGTAGTGTATTTTTATATATTTAAACTTAGCTCTTTGTCTTATTGTCTCTTCACATTGCTTGAGTATTGTTCTTACTTGTGCTATTGGATAACCCATTTCCATTTTCAAAAGAATTTCTCTTATATAGTATTGTTGAACCCTTCCTACTGCAGGTATTGCAGGTCCTAATACGCGCTGACCCAGTGTTTTTTTGAGAAGTTCTGCAAGGTTGTTAGCTGCTTCAGACACATTACTCTCATACTTGTAGCGTAGCTTAATTGCAATTAACCGATAGTATGGTGGATACTTAAACATTTTTCTTTCTGCTAGTTGTGCATTGAAAAAGCTGAGGAAGTCATTGTTTTTGATAAAGTCAAAAATAGGTTGGTTAGGATTAGAGGTCTGAATCACCACTGTACCTGCTACTCCTTTTCTGCCTGAGCGCCCACTAGCTTGAGTTATCATCTGAAACCCTTCTTCGTGAGATCGAAAGTCAGGAAAGTTAAGTAAGCTGTCTGCTTGGATAATACCCACTACGCGCACATTGTCGAAGTCTAATCCTTTTGATACCATTTTTGTTCCCACCAATATTTGTGACTTGCCTTGTGAGAAGTCATTTAGTATTTGTTCGTATGATGTTGCTCCACGTGTTGTATCTGTATCCATTCGAGTTACTACAGTATCGGGGAAAAGTGTACTCACCTCTTCAGCCAATTGTTCTGTGCCGCTTCCAAGGTGTTGTAACTTACCTTCTGTGCATTCAGGGCATTCAGTTATTACAGGGTAGGCGGCATCGCAATAGTGACATTTCAATCTGTTTTGATATTTGTGATAGGTGAGTGTCACGTCGCAATCATGGCATTTGGGTGTGTAGCCACAGCTGCTGCACTCTAAAATAGGGGCAAAACCTCTTCGGTTTCTGAAAAGGATAACTTGTTGTTTGTTTGTCAGTGCATCCTCTATTTGCTCTATTAATAGAGGCGAAAGCAGTGTTTTCATTATTTTTCTCCGTCGTAGATCTTTCGTATCAACAAGAGTAATTGTTGGCAATGCCATATTTTTGTAACGTTGGGTAAGACTTACTACTCCATACTTGCCTGATAGAGTGTTGTAGTACGACTCAATGGAGGGGGTTGCTGATCCCAGCAATGTTTTAGCATTTTGAAAATGGGCGTACATTATGGCTGTGTTCTTGCCGTGGTAGCGAGGCGATGGGCTTGTTTGTCTGTAGCTTTGATCATGCTCCTCGTCTATAACAACTAAGCCTAAGTTTTTAAATGGCATGAATATAGAAGAACGAACCCCTATAATTATTTTATAAGGATTGTCTGAAATCATCTTAAGCCAAATCTCAGCTCTTATGTTATCGTTTACTTTAGAATGATATATTGCCAGGTCATTGCCAAACACCGCTTGTAATCGACTTGTAAGCTGCGTAGTGAGTGCTATTTCTGGTAGCAGGTAGAGTACTTGATACCCTTTTTTTATAGCATCTTTCATCAATTGAATATAAACTTCAGTTTTACCTGATGATGTGATGCCATGTAGCAAGCATACATCTTTCTCTTCGAAAACTTTTTTTACCTCTTCGTATGCCTCTTGTTGGTGGGGTGTTAGTTCTTTTGTATAGTCTATTTGAAGCTCTTGTGTGTTAAGTCTAGAGGCTGATACTTCGAACTGCTCTAATATATCTTTAGCAATAAGGGCAGATAGTATAGACGGAGCAAATGTTTCATCCATTAAGAGCTCTTTTCTACTAATAGATATTGTTTTATGCTCTTCCAGATATCCCTTAACAAAATTGTATAGCTCTAGTTGTTTCTTTGCACGATTAAGAACCTCATCTGCTGATGATTGATTGAACTCTGGATGAATACGAATATGTTTCTCTATTTTTTGTTTATATTTTTTGCTTATCGTTTGACTAACTAACACTACTTTTTTTGATGATAAAGCATTTATATGAAAATGAATATTTTTATTGTTTAGATTTTTTGATAATTCAGCTATTTGTTGGGGACTTTTTCTATCATACAGATAGTTTACTATATCTTGTTCGGTAGGGGTTAGCTGAGTATCTAGTTTCTCATGTTTTGGCGAGAGAGAAACATAAGCTTTGCTTTCTAATTTTAATTGTGATGGTAGTGCTGCATTGTACACATCGCCCATGGGTGCCATGTAATAAAAAGAAATCCACTGCCACAGCTTCAATTGGTGTTGATTCACAATTGGGTATGAATCGAGCTGTGAGTGAATTTCTTTTAATGATATATGTTTGGGCCTATTTTGATGAATCCTTAAAACTATTGCCGTATAAAACTTATTTTTTCCAAATGGGACGATTACTCTATGCCCTGGTTGGATTGATCTTTCTAAATCTTTAGGAATTTGATAAGTATAGCTATCAGCAAGAGCTAGCGGTAAGATTACATCGGCAAATAGTGTCATCTGTTATAGATAAACTGTTGCTTGAATAGACCAAAGTCCATCCTTGTTATTGAAAGCATCTTTCCATTCAGGTTCGTTCACAGAGTAGTTATCAGTCAGGGGTATTCCATAATTGACACCTACTGCTAATTTTTTAAATAGCTCTACTCCTAGCCCCAAGTTTACTCCTGCTTCAAAAGACTTAGCTTTAATCTTGTCAGAAACTGTTTCAAAATCATCACCACCACTTATATGGAATTTTGCATATGGTCCTCCCATAACATATATCTTAAGTGGTGAGATTAGTCCAAATTTGTATTTGAGATTTATGGGGACATCTATGTAGTGGTTAGTCTCTTCAACTTCTTGCCAAAAACTACCATTATCTTCAATTTTCATTTTACTGTTGTTATACAAGATGGAGGCTTCTAGACCAAGGTCCATTACTGGAAACATTATCTCAACCGTGGGTCCTATTTTAAAGGTGTTTAGATTTTCAACCTCAATTGCATCTTTAGAAAAAGATGCTTTGTTTAATCCTACTTCTCCTCTCAATCCGAATCGAACTTGTGAGTAACCTGTAGTAGCTATTGTGCTAAAAGCTACAATAAGTGCTATTATAAATAAATTGTTCTTTTTCATGTTAATTCTGTTATTTGTTCAACATTCATAGATCTTCTTTTCTATATAACAACAAATGTAGTAGTTAATGTTTCAGTATTTGCGATTTTAACTAAAATAATTATTAAACAGTTCTTATAAAAACTATGGGAAACCCTTAAAAACACTATTGTTGAAGGTGATTTTCAAATTTAATGCTACTATAAAATAAAAACAGCACTAACCAATTAAATGGATAGTGCCGTAATTTATTGTTTTACACTTTCTTTGTGTGTGTCTAAAGTCGCTTAGTCTCTAAATTTAGCATTCAAGAACTCATAGTTCAAGCGAGCAATATTAGTGATTGAAATGTTTTTAGGACATTCAACTTCACAGGCACCTGTATTGGTACAGTTACCAAAGCCTAACTCATCCATTCTTGCAACCATCGATTTTGCTCTTCTCATAGCCTCTGCTCTTCCTTGCGGAAGCAGAGCCAATTGTGTAACTTTAGCAGCAACAAAAAGCATTGCCGAGCCGTTCTTGCAAGCTGCTACACAAGCACCACATCCAATACAAGCTGCTGCATCCATTGCTGCCTCTGCATTGTGTCTTGGAATTGGTAATGAGTTAGCATCGGGTGTTCCTCCCGTGTTTACCGAAACATATCCACCCGACTGAATAATTTTGTCGAATGCAGTACGATCTACCATTAAATCCTTTATTATAGGAAATCCTGCTGAGCGCCATGGCTCAATAGTAATAGTATCACCTTCTTTAAATTTACGCATGTGTAACTGACATGTAGGTATATCTTCATCTGGTCCGTGTGCATATCCATTGATATACAAGCTACACATTCCACAAATACCTTCACGGCAATCGTGATCAAAAACTACAGGTTCTTTACCCTCGTTGATTAACTGCTCGTTTAAGATATCCATCATCTCAAGGAAAGAGTTTCCTTGAGAAATGTTTTTTAATTCATGTGTCTCGAAAAAGCCTTTGTCTTTTGGACCTTTCTGACGCCAAACTTTAACTTTAATATTTATATCTATATCCATGATTGTTTATTTTTTACGATTTATAGTTTCGTTGTTCGCGAACGATGAATTCATATTCTAATGGTTCTTTATACATAACAGGTTCTTTGTCCTCGCCCATGTATTCCCAGCAAGCAACATAAGCAAACTTGTCGTCATGACGTAAGGCTTCACCTTCTTCAGTTTGGTGTTCCAATCTGAAGTGTCCACCACACGATTCTTCTCTATTTAAAGCATCGCGAGCCATCAATTGACCAATTTCAAAATAGTCAGCTAGGCGTAAAGCTTTCTCCAGCTCTTGGTTTGTTGTATCTGCAACTCCTGGAATGCGAACATTAGACCAAAACTCTTTTTTCAATGCATCAATTTCTACAACTGCTCTTTTAAGACCTTCAGCTTCTCGAGCCATTCCAACATCATTCCACATAATATTGCCAAGTTTTTTGTGGAAATAATCTACAGAGTGCTTCCCCTTTATGTTCATTAGTTTTTGTATGCGAGCTTCGATTCCCTTCTCTGCTTGTTCAAACTCAGGGCTATCAGTGCTAAAGCGTGGCACATTGATTTGATCTGCTAAGTAGTTTTGAATAGTGTATGGCAATACAAAATATCCATCAGCCAAACCTTGCATGAGAGCAGATGCTCCTAATCTGTTTGCTCCGTGATCGGAGAAGTTAGCTTCGCCAATTGCAAACAATCCAGGTATTGTGCTCATCAAGTCATAATCAACCCAAATACCACCCATAGTATAATGGGTTGCAGGGAATATCATCATTGGAGTCTTATATGGATCGTCGTCAATAATCTTTTCATACATTTGGAAAAGATTGCCATATCTTTCTTCTACAACATCTTTGCCTAAACGGTTTATGGCATCTTCAAAGTCAAGGTAAACAGCAAGTCCTGATGAGCCAACACCATAGCCTGCATCGCAACGCTCCTTAGCTGCACGTGATGCAACATCGCGAGGCACTAAGTTACCGAATGCTGGATATCTACGCTCTAAGTAGTAGTCTCTGTCTTCTTCTTTAATATCTGTAGGCTTTAGCTTGCCTTTTCGGATAGCTTCTGCATCCTCCTTTTTCTTTGGTACCCAGATGCGTCCATCGTTACGTAGTGACTCGGACATCAAAGTTAGCTTAGATTGAGTTTCACCATGAACAGGTATACATGTTGGGTGAATTTGTGTCATACCAGGATTTCCAAACATAGCGCCTTTTTTGTAGCACTGCCATGCAGCAGAACCATTTGAAGTCATAGCCATGGTAGAAAGGAAAAATGTGTTACCGTATCCACCTGTTGCAATAACAACAGCATGAGCTGCAAAGCGCTCTAACTTTCCTGTTATAAGGTTGCGTGCAATAATACCTCTTGCACGGCCATCTATTATAACTAAGTCAATCATCTCGTAACGAGTGTACAGATTTACTTGTTTTTTCTCAACTGCGCGGCTCAATGCTGAGTATGCACCTAATAGAAGTTGTTGACCAGTTTGACCACGTGCATAGAAAGTACGTGATACTTGAGCGCCACCAAACGAACGGTTTGCAAGCAAACCACCATACTCTCGAGCAAAGGGTACGCCTTGTGCTACACATTGGTCTATAATTTCGTTTGATACTTCAGCTAAACGATAAACGTTGGCTTCACGAGCACGATAGTCACCACCTTTAATAGTGTCATAGAACAAGCGATATACTGAGTCACCATCGTTTTGATAGTTCTTAGCTGCATTAATTCCTCCTTGTGCTGCAATTGAGTGTGCACGACGAGGAGAGTCTTGTATACAAAAGTTTTTAACTTTAAAGCCTAGCTCACCAAGTGATGCAGCAGCAGAAGCTCCTGCTAAACCTGTACCAACAACAATAACATCTAAGCGACGCTTGTTGGCAGGGTTTACTAGTTTTTGACTGCTCTTATAATTCGACCATTTCTCGGCGAGAGGTCCTGCCGGTATTTTTGGATCTAATCTATTCATTTTTTCAAAATTTCTTAAGTGTGATTAATTATTTACTCTTTATAAAACAGGTATAGGACCATTATAAAAGAAGTAAATGTAAATTGGTACTACTGCATATCCAACAACTAGAATTGTTGCTACCACGTATGAAATGTTTTTTAGGCGTTTCATCCAGATAGTGTTGTTCCAACCAACTGAGTGTAGTGCGCTCCAGAAACCATGTGTTAGATGAAACCAAAGAGCTACAAATGCTGCTAAATAGATAATAACATTAATTGGGTTCTTAAACAATGGAATTACAAGTTTAGAACCGTGACTGATAGCATCGGGAGCTCCAATAAGTTCTTTAAACTGCATGTTGTACCAAAGCTGAATCATGTGAAGCACTAAAAATGCTAAAACTGCAAAACCTAATACATACATGTTTTTTGATGACCATGGTGCATCCTTGTTGTTAGAAACTGCATATCTATCTTTACCTCTTGCTTTTCTGTTTTGCAGAGTAAGTATAGAGGCATACAGAATGTGAATGATAAAGCCAGCAGCCAGTACAATCGTACCCGCAATAGCATACCAGTTTGCTCCTAAGAATGCGCTTATCATGTCATAAGCGTCAAAAGAGAATACCATCACTATGTTCATTACCATGTGAAATAGTAGGAACAGAATTAAAAACAGGCCAGAAATACTCATGATGAATTTCCGCCCGACTGAAGAATTAATTAGCCAACTCATAAAGTTTACGTTTTAATTTATAAAAGGATTATTTTAATTATCAAATAGCAATCTCAACGGTTTTTCGATATTCAACAACATAAATATTGAGGTATCGTTATGACGTTATATTAGATTGAATGCAAAAATAGCTTTTTTAAACATGAAAAAAGAATTATTTGCGGAAATTTTTCTCTAATTTGAGTTATTTAAATTAGTTCCAGTTTAGTTTCTTAAAACACTAGTATAGTGAGAGAAGAATAATTGAAATATGGAGTAATAGACTTTATAACTAACCAATTGTTTATTATCTTTGTACCTTCAAAAAAAATAATAGATATGGATACAGTACTTAGTGGAATTAGATCGACAGGGAATTTACATTTAGGAAATTACTATGGCGCTTTGCGCAACTTTATAAAAATGCAGAATGAAAACAAATGCTATTTTTTTATTGCAGACCTTCATTCTTTAACTACACATCCCGACCCAGCCATGTTGCATGAGAATGTGAAAAATGTGTTGGTAGACTATCTTGCAGCGGGTATCGACCCCGAGAAATCTGTAATATATGTGCAAAGTGATGTGCCAGAGGTGGCTGAGCTCTATCTCTATTTAAATATGCATGTGTATATGGGAGAGTTGGCTAAAACTTCTTCTTTTAAAGATAAAGCACGCAAGCAACCAGAAAATGTGAATGCTGGACTTTTGACCTACCCTTCACTCATGGCTGCGGATATATTGATGCATAATGCAGATAAAGTGCCAGTTGGGAAAGATCAAGAGCAGCACTTAGAGATGACTCGCCGTTTTGCCCGTCGCTTCAACAACTTTTATAAAGTTGATTATTTTAAAGAGCCTGTTGCCTACAATTTTGGACAAGAGTTAGTTAAAATTCCAGGTTTGGATGGAAGTGGAAAGATGGGTAAATCTGAGGGAAATTGTATATTCTTGTCTGATAGTGCAAAAGAGATTAAGAAAAAAGTAATGCGTGCACTTACTGACTCTGGACCTACAGAGCCCAACTCAGTGAAGCCAGACTATATTGAAAACCTTTTTACCATAATGCGTGTGGTTTCTACTGACGAAGTAGTTGATCACTACGAAGAGAAGTGGAATAGTTGTGAAATACGCTATGGCGACATGAAGAAGCAGTTGGCTGAAGATATTATCAATGTTACTACACCCATACGTGAGCGTATATTAGAGTTGGAAAAAAACGACGATTATCTACGAAAAGTAGTTACTGAAGGAGCTGATAGAGCTCGAGAAAATGCTAAGAAAACCATTGCAGATGTTAGAGAGATAATGGGCTTTAAAAGTTTCTAATATATCGATAGGTTTTAAACATTCCCCTTATAATGATTGTTGTTTCTTTGGTATTTTATTTTCAGGCGAAAATAATGTATCAAAATCTTTGCAGTAGATAGTTTAATCTATTGGAAGAGCTTTCTATTAACCAACACAAAATTTATGATAGAGTTCAGAGATATTGAATTACAAGACAAAGAAATAATAGACAAATTCTTTACAAACAACCCTTATCGCTCAGCAGAAAGTTGTTTTTCTAACTTATATGGTTGGGCACACAAATACAAAACACAGTATGCCGTTTGGCGTGATTTTCTGCTTGTTAAGTTTACTAGCGACAGAGGTGGTTGTTCTTATTTAACTCCTTTTGGAAGAGGCAATCTTGCAAATGCCATAGAGGTTTTGGTAGATGAGTGTGGATGCCCCATTAAATTTGAGATGTCTGGAGTAACTAGTCCAATGAAAGATGAGATTGAACAAGCAATGCCTAGAAGATTTGAGTTTACAAGGCAGCGTGCCAATTATGACTATATCTATACATCTGAAAAGCTTATAAACCTTTCAGGTAAGAGACTACAAAGTAAGCGTAATCATATCAATCGTTTTAAAGCTCAACAATCGGATTGGAGATACATATCAATAACCAAGAATCCAGGCGAGGTAGTGAGGTGTAAAGAGATGTTGGAGAAGTGGTATGATATAAACAAAGACTCGTCAGAGGAGTCCTTGGACGATGATTTTAAAGCGACAACGCTATTTTTGGATAACTTTGAAGCTATGGAACTGAGAGGTGGAGCACTTGAAGTGGACGGAGAGATTGCTGCTTTTTCATTAGGTGCAAAACTCAACGAAGATACCTTTATTGTACACGTTGAGAAAGCATTTGCCGACATTCAGGGTGCATATCCATTAATCAATCAGCAGTTTGTGTTGAACGAGGCATCAGAATACACTTATATCAATCGTGAAGAAGATATGGGATTGGCATCTTTGCGAAAGGCTAAAATGTCGTATCGCCCCGACATATTGTTAGAGAAATATATTGTAAAAGAGAAAAATAGATAATGATACGTTTAATCACTCCTGCTACGCGACACCAAATTCTTGAAATGTGGAGGGTGTGTTTTGGAGATTCTCAACCTTACTTTGATATTTATTTTAGAGAAAAGTATAGAGATGAAAACACTTTGGCTTACTTTGTTGGAGACAAGGTTGTAGCATCGTTGCAGCTTTTACATTACTATTTCACTTATTGTGGAAAAGAGATTTCTGTAGCATATATTTCTGGTGCTTGCACTCTACCCGAAGAGCGAAAGAAGGGTTATATGGGAGTTTTGCTAAAACACACCTTTCGTGAAATTAGTAAAAGAGGTGTTCCCCTCTCCATTTTGGTTCCAGAAGAAGAGTGGCTGCTACAATTTTACGATAAGTATGGTTATGCTCAAACATTTGATAAGGGTGCAGATGTAGTGTTGCTTGATGAATTGATGAACCGACACTCAAACTCTTTGTCAGCAGCATACAAAGAGTTTGATAGTCTGTATAGAAATCAGGATATGACTGTTCAGAAAACTTTCGACGACTTTCGAGTAGTTGTGGAAGAGGCTGCAGGTTATGATTTTCAGCCAAAAAAAAGTCTTGCAGGAATGGCACGCGTGATTGATGCAAAGCTAATGCTTGAGCTGTTTGCAAAACAATATCCAGAAAAATCTTTTTCTGTTGAAATATCAGATGATATACTTCCTGAAAACAACCTGTTCTTATCTGTTCACAATGGTGATGTGTCATCTTCTGATCTGCAGCGGGTAACGCATCTTCAATTAAGTATATATGATTTAGCACAAGGGCTGTTAGGGTATCATACTTCAGAGAAAAAAGAGCTATTTAAGGATGTATTCCCAGAACATCAACCACAAATGCACTTTATGATGGAGTGATACAGCTACTTATTATACTTTTTCATTGTCCTGATTAGCTGCTCTGCAGTTTGTGCAATGTTCTCCTTTGCAGTCTCTTCTTGCATAGCCTCTTCTATCGACATACCATTTGGAGTAGTTGAGAAGAGTGAAGTGAATCCTCTTTTAAGAAGCGCTTCTTTATCTTCAACGCTTCCACCGATAGCTATTACAGGGATATTTTTCTTTCTTGCAGCATCGAGAATGCCGCTAGCCGCTTTACCCATTGTAGTCTGTATATCTAGCTTGCCTTCACCTGTAACTACAAAGTCGGCATTTTGCAAATGATTTTCAAAATCTATTGTCTGCAAAACCATCTCAATACCAGGTTTTAGCTGCGCATTTAAGAAAGCCACAAAACCTCCGCCCAAGCCACCAGCTGCTCCTGCACCTGAAATGGTGTTTAAGTCTATCCCTTTTTTCTCTATAATTAATTGGCGAAAACTCTCTAACCCTTTGTCCAATTCTTCAACCATTTTATTATTGGCTCCCTTTTGTGAAGCATACACATAAGCTGCTCCATTTGTGCCAGAAAACGGGTTGTCTACATCGCTTGCTATGGTAAATTGAGCTTCATATACTTTTGATGATACTCCCGTCTCGTCTATAGAGTATATCGATTGCAATGCATTGCCAACTACATCACACTCTTCTCCTTTTTTATCTAAAAATCGAAAACCCAATGCTTTCAGCATTCCTATACCAGCATCATTGGTAGCGCTTCCTCCAATGCCAATCAAGAATGTGTGACATCCACGCTGTAAGGCATCATTTATTATTTCTCCAGTGCCAAAAGTTGTAGTAATTGAGGGGTTTTGCTCTTCTTTACTCAGTAAAGTAAGTCCACTAGCAGTAGCCATTTCTATAACAGCTGTTCCCCCATTTTTCACCAATCCATATTCCGCTTCAATTGGTCGCATCAGTGGATCGTGTACTTTTATTTTAATTTTTTTGCCTCCAAGTGCACTCACTAGCGTATCCATGGTTCCATCGCCTCCATCAGCAATAGGGACTTTTACTATTTCGCAATTTGGAGCAACTCTTTTGATGCCCAATTCAATAGCATTGGCAACCTCCGCAGATGTGAGAGATCCTTTGAAAGAGTCTGGAGCAATAATTATCTTTTTCATAATACGAAAAAGTGTTGTCTGATACTTAGAGTTTCAGTAAGCTCTTTGTTTATAAGCATTATAACCACTTCTTCTTCTTAAAGAACATAAGAATAAGGAGTGATGAAATTATCATAAGCGCTATAGAGATAGGATACCCATATTGGCTATTCAATTCAGGCATAAGCGTAAAATTCATCCCATATATGCTAGCAATAAGTGTGGGAGGCATAAAAATAACAGAAACAATAGTAAATATCTTTATAATTTTGTTCTGCTCAATGTTTACATATCCCAAAAACGTGTCTTGTAGATAGTCTAAGCGGTCGAAGCTAAATTTTACGTGCTCTATTAGAGAGCTAATATCATTGAGTATTATGTTTAGTTTAGGCTGTAGATCAGAATGCATAAACTCACTACGCAACATACTTGAAACGGTTCGCTGTTTGTCGATTATGTTCTCGCGTAGCAACATAGTTTTCTCCTGCAGGTCTTTTATTTCAGTCAGCAAGTCTTCGTCTGCCTCTTGCAAGGTGAGGGTATTACTCAGTTGAGTAATCTTTTGAGTCATACTCTCAATCATATCGGCGTCAAATTCTACCCGTGTTTCTAAAAGAGCCACAAGCACATGTGCCCCAGTAGGATAGTTTTTAGGGTTTGCCGATATTTTCTTCACAGTTTCATGAAACGAACTCAACTCTTCGCTTCTTACAGTAATAAGAATGTTGTTTTTTAAAATAAATGAAACAGGGTCTCGTTCGTAGTTAGAAAGAAGAAAGTTTGAGTTGACAACTATTGTATCACTTGTTTCGATATATCTTGAAGACATCTCAATCTCTATCATCTCCTCCTCTTCCTGAATATATATTTTAAGGTAATCCTCTAATTCGTTTTCAACCTCTTCGTCCACATCATTTAGGTCTATCCAAAGGAAGCTTTGAATGGAGTGATATTTTAGAAATTCTAAATCTCTGCTCAGACGTATGACGTTGTCTTTGTGATAAAAGAGTTTGAGTTCCGCCATTGTTTGATTGTTTTTTTTAGGAGTGAATGAAAATATTTTACTCTAATTTATTCCCATACTGCGTTTATGCAATAAAGGGCTCTATCATATTGGTAATCTCTTCAAATTGAGCAATAGAGAGTTGTTCGGGGCGCTTTGTGAAAATAGGATCTTGCAACACATCTGTGTTTTCTCCCATGAGAGGTTTTACAGAGTTTCGCAGCATTTTGCGGCGTCTATTGAAGCTGGTTTTCACAACTGCTTTAAATAGCTTTTCATTGCAATTCATTGCTGTGCGACTGTTGCGCACAAGTCTTACCACTGCCGATTTAACCTTGGGTGGAGGTGTAAATGCATTTTCGTGAACAGTGAAAAGGTATTCCACATCATACCATGCTTGTAGTAAAACACTTAGTATACCATAAACTTTACTTCCTGGATCTGCAGCTATCCTCATAGCTACTTCTTTTTGAATCATTCCTGTGCAGCAAGGTATAGCATCTCTATAATCGAGCACCTTAAAGAATATTTGCGATGATATATTGTAGGGATAGTTGCCAATAACACAAAACTGACCGTTGTATAAGTTAGCCAAATCTAATCGCAAAAAATCATCTTCAATAATTCTTTCGTGGTCTAAATCTGTAAAGTTGCTTTTTAAGTAAGCAACAGATTCTCTGTCGAGCTCTACTACAGTAAGATTCTTGTCTTTATCAATTAAAAAACGGGTTAAAACACCAGTGCCAGGACCCACTTCTAGTACCGGAAGTTGAGGAAATCCATCCAATGTATCGGCAATACGTTTTGCAATAGAATTGTCGTTCAAAAAATGTTGTCCTAGACTTTTCTTGGGTCTTACCGATTGCATAAGCTGTTTTGTTTTAATAAATATGATATGAGACAAAGGTAGTTATTTTATTGCAAATGTCGTGTTGTTTGATTTGTAAACTTATAGAGAAAGGTTGTGCTATCTATATGTTTACATTGTTTTGTCAAACAAATCTGCCTTTGTGTTTTACATATAATGCAGGAAACACAAAGGCAGATAAATAGGTTTAAAAACTACTTTGTTTTTCTACTTAATAAGAAAGTTGAAGTCGTCTTTGTTTGATAGCTCAACTGTCTCTTTATCGAAATGGAAAATACGTGCAGTACGAGATCCAATCATTTTCATGTTATTGTTTTCCAATACAAGCATACAACCTTCGCGCAGACCCACTACATATACATTTTTGTTTGCGTGCACAAACTCTGTAATGCGTGTTTCGCGTGTTTCTCCACCATGAGTTTCATTTGTGTCGTCTAGGTAGTGAGGGTTGATTTGGAAAGGAATCAAATTCAAAGTGTCAAAACTTGCAGGTTCTGTAATTGGCATATCATTTGTTGTTTTAAGCGTTGGGCATGTGATGTTTGAGCCTGCACTCCAGCCAACATAAGGTGTTCCACCTTTTACTTTCTTTACTATTGCTTCCATTAGATTGTTCTCTTGAAGCATTCTTACTAGTTGCCATGTGTTTCCTCCACCTACTATAATAGCTTCGGCTTTCTCTATAGCTTCTGTCATATTGTCGTAGCTGTGTATGCCGGTTACTTTGTGCCCAATTTCAGCAAAACGATTGTTCACTTTGTCAACATACTCATCAAAAGAGAATGTAACAGCTGCAAAGGGTATAAACAGACAATTAATTGGCTTGTCGCCCAGAAAATTTTTGATGTTATGTTTTGGATAGTCAAGATACGCTTCACCAGGATTGGTAGAGTTACTGATTAATAATAGTCTCATGAATGTTTTGATTTTAAGTTTATTAATTAAATGAGTGTTTATGCAAAAATAACCAATTAAGTTGAATCTGTTTCGTTTTGAACTAAAAATAAATTAAATTTGCTCTCAAATTAGATATGATGAAAGAATTAATTAGAAATATAAGAACAGATTTGCGTCTTGCTATGAATGGAGTTGTCTCTTCAAGTATGCGCGACAAGGGCATGGATTACAAATTGAATTTTGGGGTTGATGTGCCACGTATCAAAGGAATAGCAGCAAAGTATGAGCCCAATGCAAATTTGGCTAAAGAGCTTTGGAGGCTGGATGTGCGTGAGTTGAAGATTTTATCAACAATGCTATATCCGCTAGACGAGTTTAAGGAGAAAAACGCCAATGAGTGGGCTAATGAGATACCCAATCAAGAGATTAGAGAAAACTTGTGTAGAAATTTGCTGCAAGAGTTGTCCTATGCTGATGAGCTGGTGCAAAAATGGGCTGAAGACTCTAATGAGTCGCTGCGTTTGACTGGCTACTGGCTCTACGTTCGTTTGATGATGATAGAGGCTGATGTGTTAGAGCGTATCAAAACGATGCCTATTATAGAGAAAGCGTTGGTGGATGTACACTCAGAGGATAATTTGCTAAGTACTGCAGCCCTTAATGTATTGAAGCAGGTTGTGAGAAGAAACTATGAAGGTGCTGATATGGTTATGAGTCAAATAGGCAAATTTGCTACATCAGTCAATCCTAAAGAGAAAGAGATTTACGACAACCTACAATTTGAGTTGAAAATAAGATCTTAGCTTTTAAAGTTTCTTTTGATAAAGAACACTGCAAACACTATATTTAAAATAAGAAGTATGCCTCCAATGCCAATGAGCATGGCTTCCAGTTTGGGCATAGTAAAATAGAAGTATGCTGTTGCTACTGCAATCAATCCGATAAGTATATATAAAATACGGGTAATTTTTTTCTTTTTGTTCATTGTTGCTTGTCTCTTTGTTAGTCTCTTACAAAAGTAGCAAAAAGATTTGCTTTGCGGTGATAATAGTATGGAATAAATGATGGGTAATCGGGAGTATCTCATAAACTGTGTAAGTAATTAATTGGAGGTTAAAAGTCCGGACTT
>ERZ1032852.77-NODE-77-length-28272-cov-9.146437_pt1 | contig 28272 bp, 20 predicted proteins | sample MGYA00516689_ERZ1032852 | MGnify/ENA primary metagenome ERZ1032852 (study PRJEB33719, sample SAMN04262499) | wastewater metagenome | biome: rural village; feature: composting latrine chamber; material: composting feces with ash | place: El Salvador | collected...
GACTTAGGATCTAGTGCCGAGAGGCGTGGGGGTTCGAGTCCCTTCGGCCGCACGAGACAAGGATGAATGCTGTTTGTCAGCAGTTTGTCGTGACGCAAGTGCCTGTGAAGCATTATTTATAATGTCCGCGGGCACTTGTTTTTTTGTACTTCTTGTTTTCATGCCAAGATATCCACCTGCCAAACATTCCGATGGAAACTTTGTTTATAATGCATACATGATTGGATCGTAATGAGTTGTGTGCCACGATAAAATTCCAGCATATGTTGCAAAAAAAAGTGTCTATAAGTAAGCCGGTTGACAGGGTGTGGGACGCGCTCACCCGGCCCGAGGAAATGAGGAATTGGTATTTCGATATTTCGAACTTTGAAGCAAATGAGGGCGAAGTATTCGACTTCGTGGTTTCTTTTACCGACGACGTGGGAGAACACAGCTTTCGTCACCTCTTTAAGATCCTTGCCGCTATTCCCCGGAAAAAACTGCAACACACGTGGGAGCATCCCGGCCATAGCGGGGGGATATCCACGCTCACGTGGGAGCTTTTTCCCGAAAAGGAATCTACAAGCGTTGTACTCACGCACGAAGGCATCGAGAGTTTTCTGGATGAAGGCAGCGGATATTTTACCGAGGCGAGTTATGACGCCGGGTGGACGGATATTTTACACGCGTTGAAGGAATATCTCGAAAACCAAACGTGAAAGTTTGCCCCGGTTGAGTGGGTTCACGTGCCCCGACTCTGCTCTATCGTATTAATTGGCGCGAAATTTTAAGGACATAATTAATTTTCGTACCTTTGCATTTATTATAATAGATTTTTAGATCGGATCTTCTTGGCAATGCTTTGTCTCGTCTCGACCAGGCGACCTTTCATTCCCACGTTTTCTTACCGCGATTAATAAATTAAACAAACAAAGGCCGTGCGTGAGCACGTCCGCCAACTACATGACATTTAAAGAACTGAATATTTCAGAGCCGATACTGAGGGCTCTGGTGCGTAAAAAATATGAAACGCCCACTCCCATACAGGAACAGGCGATACCGGTGGCATTCGCCGGAAGAGATTTACTGGGAATTGCCCAAACAGGAACAGGGAAGACCGCGGCGTTCGCGATTCCTATTATCCAGAAACTGGACCAACCGCGGCCGAAAGGACAGAAGCGGGAGATAAAGGCGCTGGTGCTAACCCCGACGAGGGAACTGGCCATACAGATAGACGACTGTTTCCGGGAGTATACACGGTATACCGATGTGCGAAACACCGTGATCTTCGGCGGCGTGAATCAACGGCCTCAAGTGGATCAGTTAAAAAAAGGGGTGGATATCCTGACGGCGACGCCCGGTCGCCTGCTCGACCTGATCGCGCAGAACCATGTCTCGCTTGAACACATTCAATATTTTGTCCTTGACGAGGCCGATAGAATGTTGGATATGGGGTTTATTCATGATATCAAGCGGTTGTTGCCCTTGTTGCCCAAACGGAAGCAAACGCTCTTTTTCTCGGCAACGATGCCGGTGGCAATAACCAAGCTGTCGAAATCGATCTTGTACAAGCCCGTGAGAGTAGAGGTTACGCCCGCTTCGTCGGCGGTGGATACCGTGGAGCAGCATCTCTATTTCGTGGAAAAGCCCGAAAAGAGCAACCTGTTATTTGCCTTGCTGGAAAAGGCGCAGAGCAAATCGGTGCTTGTCTTTTCTCGCACGAAGCATGGAGCCGACAGGATTGCCCGAAATTTGAACAAGAAAGGAATCGGCTGCGAGGCCATTCATGGTAATAAGTCGCAAGGAGCCCGTCAACGTGCCTTGGCCAATTTTAAATCGGGAAAAACCCGGGTAATCATAGCCACCGACATCGCGGCAAGGGGGATTGATATCGCCGACCTGGAAATGGTGATCAATTACGACTTGCCGGACGTGGCTGAAACATACGTTCACCGTATCGGGCGTACCGGGCGCGCGGGAAAAAGCGGAACCGCGCTCTCTTTCTGTACGCCGGACGAACGGGTGATGGTTAACGATATCCAGAAATTAACCGGAAAAAAACTAAATGCATTAACCGCTTGAGAGAAACTAAAATTATAAAACAAGATAAATGGCAAAATCAAACTCATTTAACAAAAGAGAAATAGAAAAGAAGAAAGCACAGAAAAGAAAAGAGAAACAACAACGCCGGGAAGAACGTAAGGAGAGTGGAGTAGACTCGTTCGAAGATATGATCGCTTACGTGGACGAGTTCGGGGTAATCACCGATACGCCCCCGGAACCAAGCGAGGTGGAGAAGGTGGACTTGGAGAGCATCGAGATATCTACCCCGAAGATGGAGGTAGTAGAGGAAGAAACGGAGCTTAAAGGCCGGGTCCATCACTTTAACTCGGGTAGGGGATATGGCTTTATCAAGGACTTGTCAGGCCGGAACGAGTATTTTTTTCATATCACTAACGCGCCAGCCAATATTGGCGAAGGAGACCTGGTAACGTTCGAACTGGAGCGTGGCGATAAAGGGATGAACGCGGTCAAGGTCGCGTTCGCGGATTAATCTCAAACGGCGGTCCCCGAACATGATCGGGGCACCCCGGCTGAATGGTGGTTTAGGAGGAGCGGGAACCTGCTTCTCTTGCTCCTTTTTTGCCGGGTAGTTCACATAGCGTGCATCCACCACAATAGCCGCCCTTTTTTTTGGCAAAAAAGAACCTGTAAATCCCCCGCGATAGAAGCACTCCCACGACAATCCCGATGACGATAACGGCAAAGAGTTGAATATCCATACGCGTATACATGAAAGAAACAAAAATAGTCAAAAATGTTGACTTCAACCACTCGCTTGTCCCGTTTTACCCGAAAAAGCTTCCCACTTGGTAGACCAGAAAAGCAATAAGCCATGCCAGCCCCGTGGAATAAAGAAGACTGAATAGCGCCCATTTCCAAGAATGCGATTCCTCCTTGATGGCCACGATGGTGGCCACGCAAGGGAAATAGATAAGCACGAACAGCAAGAATCCCGCGACCACGAGGGGAGTGAAGACGGGCGACCCGTCGGGGTAGGCTTCCGTTTGGAGCCTCTCCTGCAGCGACTGCTGGTCTTCGCTGTCACCCGTGTAAAGCACGCCCATGGTGCTGATCACGATTTCCTTGGCCGCCATGCCCGATAGCAAGCTGATTGATATCTTCCAGTCGAATCCCAACGGTCGCATCACCGGCTCGATAAACCGGCCGATCCGGCCAATGTAGGAGTTCTCTTGGTGCTCCGTGTTGCGGTTGTACGCGATCCCGGCAAGCGAGACCTCCCTCTCTTCGCTGCTGATTTCATTGTTGTTAAAACTTGCTTCAACGGTTGCCACCTCCCTGTCGAAGGCTGCTTCTCGATCGCCGTTATACGGGAAGTAGCCCAAGAACCAGATGGCGATGGACGCCACGAGGATGGGGCCTCCCATTTTTTGCAGGTACTGGCGCGACCGGTCCCACATGTGGATAAGCACCGACTTGGCAGTGGGCATCCGGTAGGGGGGCAATTCCATCACGAAGGGCGTCTCATCCTCCTTGAAGAGCGTTTTGCGAAAGATAAGCGCGGTGAGCGCGGCAATGATGATGCCAAGCACGTACAGGCCCAATAGCACGAGGCTCCCGCTCGACGGGATGAAGGCGCTCACGAAGAGGATATAAACGGGCAACCGGGCGCTACACGACATGAAGGGGACGATAAACATGGTGATCATGCGGCTGCTTCGGCTTTCAACGGTGCGGGTAGCCATGATGGCGGGCACGTTACAGCCAAATCCCATGATCAGCGGGATAAACGATTTTCCATGCAAGCCGATCTTGTGCATCAGTTTGTCCATGATAAACGCTGCCCGGGCCATGTAGCCCGAGTCTTCCATGAAAGAGATGAAAATATAGAGGATCACGATATTGGGAAGAAAGACGATCACGCCTCCCACGCCCCCGATGATGCCGTCGACGATCAGGTCTTTCAGCGGCCCCTCGGCCATGCTGCCCCGGACCAGGTTGCCCAGGTAAGCCACTCCTTGCTCGATCCACTCCATGGGGTAGCTTCCCAACCGGAACGTGGCTTCGAACATGATCCAAAGGAACAGGAAGAAGAGGGGAAACCCCACGTACTTGTTGGTGAGGACAGTATCCAGCAGCCGCGTGTTGTCGTCCTCACGGGTTTTTTCGGTAAGCGTCTCCTTCAGCCCCCCGGCAATAAAGCCATACCGGGCGTTCGTGAAAGCCGATTCGGGGTCTTCCCGCAACAGTCGCTCGATATAAGCCCGTTCCTTATCGCGCCGGGCGAGAACCTGAGCTCCCTTCGGAAGCACTGCCACCCGTTTTTCAATCTCGCTATCGCCTTCCAACAGCTTCGCGCATACATAGCGTAGCGGCATGTTCCAATTGTCGCGCGGCGTAACCCCCAAGTCGTTGAACTCCCGCTCCATGATCGATATGGATTTTTCCAACACTCTCCCGTAGGGAATCCGCACGTGATCACGTCCGTTCTTTTTATATAGAGCGATTACCTCCTTTAGTAACCGGGGTATTCCTTCGCCTCTCTTTCCCACCGTGGGCACGATCGGCACGTTGATGAGCGATGAGAATGTTTCGTGGTTGAACGTACGACCCGACTGTTCCAACTCGTCGTACATGTTCAAGGCAATCACCATCGGCACTTGCAGGTCGATCAACTCCGTGGTGAGGTAGAGGTTCCGCTCCAGTGCCGAAGCCGATACCACGTTAATAATCACGTCGGGTTGCTCTTCGACCAACTCTTTCCGGACAAATAGCTCCTCGGGGGTGTATGCCGACAACGAGTAGGTGCCCGGGAGATCCACCAGCGTGAACAAGTAGCCATCGTGCTTCAGGTGCCCCTCCTTGGAGTTCACGGTCACGCCGCTATAGTTGCCCACTCGCTCGTGTGCCCCCGAAGCCAAGTTAAAGATGGAGGTTTTCCCCGCGTTCGGGTTCCCTACCAGGGCCACTTTTATCCTCTTCTCGGGATGGTGTCGCTCCTCACCACCGGCGAGGTTTATTGCCTCTCCTACTTGGCCATTCCCGGATAACTCGTACAAGGATGCCTCCTCGACGCCTGGAGTGTTGTGCAAGATGTCTGATTCGAGCATCGAAATCTCGATCATCACCGCCTCGCTACGGCGTAACGACACCTCGTACTCCATGATCTCGTACTTGATGGGGTCTTTCAACGGGGCGTTGAGGATCGATTTAACCTCCTCGCCGCGCACGAAGCCCATCTCGAGGAGGCGCTTGCGGAAGGCACCGCTCCCGTATACTTTTGTTATGTATCCTTTTTGCCCGGTTTGTAGTTCAGAAAGACGCATTGATAAAATCTCTTTGTAATTGGAGGGAAAGCCTTTCGGCTCACCCTCCCAGTAAAATATAAATAACCGGGATGAGCAAGCCGATGATCAGGTACCACTTGCCCCTCCCGGCTATGCCGTTTTTCCCTTTCACCATGAAAAGTCCCGACACGGCGAAAAAGATCAACCCCACCGCGAAGATGTCGGCCATCAATGACCAGCCTCCCACCCGGTTGTAGTGGAGGCGATTGACCCAGTAAGCGAATGGCTTTCGTTTGCTTGTCTCGTAATACACGGACCCGGTCGAGGGGTCATACTCGCCCACACCCCCTTGCAGCAGCAAACGGTATTTCTCTCCCGTCTCCCCGATGCTGTTTAGCGCGGGACGGCCGTCTACTGACTCCCACGCTTTCTTGAACTCGTCCGGGGTGAGGTGGCGCGTGAAATCTTCTGTCCGTTGTTCTATCTTGTAGGAGGGATCCCTCTTCTCGATGCGATTGAGTAAGATGCCCGATATGCCGTAAACCAAGCAAAGGCCCACCATCACGAAGCCAAGATCGCGATGCAGTACGCGGATCCATTTTCTTGTTTTCGGACTAATTGACCACTTCATCTTCTTTGTTAGTTGGTCATTTCTTGGTAGCTAAGCCCGTCGATATAGTAGATGGCGTAGTAGTCTTTCCCTTGTTCTTGCATCCATTCTCTCATCTCGTTGATATTGGCCAGCTCTGCCTCGCAAGTCTCCGCGGAGCCATCTTCTACTTGCTTGAGCCGCTCGTTAACGTCCATCTCCATATCGGCAATCTCCGTCTGGGTTAGCCGTCGTTCCCGCAGGATACCCTCTATGGCCAGTTGCGTGCCGGCTAACTCCCTGTTAAAGCCACCGATATCTCCTTTTGCTTCTACCCGGATTGAGAACTTTTGTTGGTCGCCCGTGATAAAACAGCGCTTTCCCGCGTGCTTGCAGGTATGGGTCACGTATCCTTTTACCGTGATGGGCTGATCAACGAATGATTCCGCGATCGCGTAGAGTGTATCGGCGTCATAGACGACCGTTTCGGCCGATGCCGTTTCGGTATTAGATGCCTTGCCGTTTTGCTGTTTCCCGGTGTTAGTACAGGAAGCCAAAATCAAGGCGGACAGGGTGAGAATAAAAATAAAATTTTTCATTGGGTGTTTGTTTTTTTAATTGGGAAATTTACAAAGTTACTGCTTATTTTTGAAATTGTATCTCTTTGATCAACGCGAAGGGATAATGACCAACGCGATGAGCCCGGCGACCCCGGTGATTAAAATATACAGGCTTTCTGCCGCGGAAGCGCGCGTGATGATTCCGGGGGTAGTGGACCTGTACGCCTTTCCCCGTCTGCCGGCAATGACCAGCCAAACGAAAGCTAAAAGGAGGTTCAGGGCCAGCGCGTTCAGCGCGGTGAAGTGCAGTTGCGGCTTCACGTACTTGCTGGCGCTGTCCGTCACGGTGAGGTGCGCGGGAAACAACCATTTCGATACGCTGTTCCACGCGTCCTTGTCCGCCGCCGTGAACGTTTCGTCGGCCCGCTCGAGGTTGTCGTTATGCAGCGCGTACGTATGGCGCCCCTCGGGCGAGGTGACGGTCACTGTCCAGAAGAACATGTTGGCCAAGATCATCATGTTGTCCCGGCTTATATCCAGCGGGGGCATATCCAGCTTCAGGAGATTGTACCCGGGAGCTTCCAGGATATAGGCGCTTCCCCCCGTATCGTACACGAACCCGTAGAACCGTTTGTCGGCCACGGAGAGCATCGAAAAATGGGCCACGTCGATTTGCTCTCCCACCCCCGTGTCACGAACAAATGGGCGACCGTTCACCATCTTCAGGTGAAACAGCTTGCCCTCCGCGTCCAAGGTGAAATATCCCTCGTCGTACGGCTTGCGTATCGTCAAGATGCCTTCGGTCCATCGCGCGGGGAAGCTGTATCCCCTTTTTAGCAGCTCGGCGGTAAACAGGTCGCTCTTCTCCCGGTTCACCTTGTTGGTGGCCACGTCGATAAACTCGATGTTCTCTTTCAACCGGAACACGTCGTGGGGCGACTCCAGGTTCAGCCGTTTGGGAAGGGCCTCGTACAGGATGTACAGGCCCAGGTTCGGGCGACTGGTTTCGTTGGGGTTGTAGCGATAGGTAAAGCTTTTTTGCCGGATTAGCGGCATGGTCACCTCTTGCCCCCGTATCGAATCGGGCATCTTGCCCTCGGCCGACAGTTGCCGGTAGTAGAGCATCGGCTGGATGGAGTCGAACTCGGTATCGGTATATATTTTCCCTGACGCGTCGCTCAGCACGCTGTTCTTGCCGTCCACCTCCCGGTAGCAGAACTGTTCGATGATCTCGCTGTAGTTCACGAAAGGGTAGCGTTGACGCGACGACGCGGCCTTCTTGGTGAGGGCCGGTATGGCCCACGCGGCAGCCAGGGTGACGACAATCAATAGGATAATGCGTAAAAGTGATTTATTTATCATGTTCATGTAGCTTTATTGCACCCCGCTTTTGAAACGGTGGATAGAGAAAAAGGAGAAAGTGAACGAGGCGGCAATCACCGCGATTAAATAGGGGAGGAACGGGGCATAGCCGCCCGACGGGGCCGCGATATATAAAAACGAGACGATGCAGGCCGCCGGCAACGCGTTCAATACCCGTTGCAGCCAAACCGGCTCGAAGGATATCCACGCGCCCAACAGGTAGGTCGCGTACCCCGCCAGGAACCAGGGGAGCACTTTCATGAAGGTGGCAAAGACAATCTCCTTGCTAAACCACAACGCGAGGCCTCCCAGCAGGATAAAGCAGGTGAGCAGGAACAGCACGGTGAGGGCCGCGACGCCATACCCCAGCATGGTGCAGACGATGCGCGACTCGTTCAATGGCAGGTGCAACGTGAGCTTGAGCCGCTTGTTCTGCATCTCGGGGGCGAACTGCACGATGGCGAACAGCATTCCCGCTGCTCCCGGCAGGTACTTGAGGTGCGACGCCAGGGAGAGGTCGTGTTCGAGAATAAATCCCCATACAGGGATGGGCCCCGCTTGAAGCATCTTGGAGGTGTTCAGGAAGATATAGGCGGTGACGCCCGCGAAGAGGATGCCCAGCAGCAAGATAAGGCGGTGGGTCTTGGTCCATTCTTTAAAATAGAGTGATGGGTACATGCTGTTAATATTTGCCGGTTAAACCTATGAACGCGTCTTCGAGCGATATCCGCTCTTCGGTAAGTTCGCTGATGTTGGCTCCCTCTTTGGCCAACGCCGCGTGTACCTCCTCTTTCGAGGCGAACGAGCCGGTCAGCCAGTGATTCCCGATTCGCTCGGTATGCCACAGCAGCGTGTCGGCCGCGGGCTCCTTGTCCGAACGGAATCGAAACTGCTTGAAGTTATCCAAGATATACGCGGTAGGTTCGTGTAGGAGTATCCGCCCGTAGTCGAGGATGATGCAATCGTCAATCAGCAACTCCATATCCTGGATGATGTGGGAGGTGAGAAAGATGGTCTTGTTCTCCGCCGTGATGTATTCGCGGAGGTACTCCACGAACAGGCGGCGGTAGCCCGGGTCGAGCCCCATCGAGAAATCGTCCAGTATCAGCAGGTCGGGGTCTTGCGCGAACAGCAATCCCAAGGCCACCTGCGACCGTTGGCCGCACGACATGGTGCTTATTTTCTGGGTGGGGGTTACCTGCAGCTTCTTCAGCAACTCGTAATACGCCTCCCGTTTCCAGTTCGGGAAAAAGCGGCTGTAAAACTTCTCTACCTGCTCCACGTTGAAGTAGCTGTGCTGGATATGTCCCTCCAGCAAGAGTCCCACGCGGCTTTTGGTCTTGGGCGACAAGTGCTCCATGTCTTCCCCGAACAGTCGGCACACCCCCGAGTGCGGTTTCAAGTACCCCGTCAAGATATTGATAATCGTCGTCTTCCCGGTGCCGTTCTTGCCGAGCAGCCCCAGTATCTTCCCCGGCGACACCTCGAAGTTGAGGTGCTCGTAGATGAGCTTCTTGCCGTAATAGTGGGTGATGTCTTCACATTGAATGATTGCTTCCATCTGTTATAATTTTATGCCGGCAGCCAGTCGTGCGGTTACCGAATTTCGTTCTTTTACTCCTATCGCGGAGAGGCTCCCCGAAACAAACCAGGTTACTTTCGGGCGGCGGTACTCGTACTGCACGCGGCAGGCTCCGGAGAGAGGGCTGACCGTGAGTACCTCCACGTCGGGTGCCATTGATGCGTCGTAGAGTTCCTCTCCCCCCGGCACTTGCTTGTCGGACCCGACCAAGGGGTGGTACCCTACTTCCAGCGAGGTGATAACCGACGATTTCCCTCTTCTGACCTCCACGCCGCCCGAGGCGATGAGGCCCAGGTGCGCGTACTCGATAAAGTAATCGGGCGAGAGGTACCGTTCCGTGTAGGAACGGATGCCTGCTTCGGCCTTCACCCACGGGGTACTGTTCCCGCGGAACCACTCCTGCAAAAGCACTGCCTTCAACTGCCGGATGTCCCGTTGGTAGCGGGTGGATTCGCTCAACAAGCGGTACTCGTGAAAAGGGTTCTCGCCGTTGTCGTCCACCGGCACGTGTTCATACACCCGCTCGATGCCGCTCCCCCGTTGCAGTTCTCCTTCCACCTTGAACGACCGGGAGGAATACGCGCTTCGTTTCGCGTGCCCTGCCTGCAAAGCAAGGGCCCGGGTGCGAAAGCGGAAGGGGTACATGTTGTTGGTCGAATACGACTCGGTGGTCTCCACCCGGTAATCGGCCAAGCCAATCCAGCCGCTCCCTTTCTCGGGCAGGAGGAACAAGGACACCCCTTGGCTGCTGCCTTCATAGAGCCACCCGAAGGAAGAGTCGTAATCCGACTGGAGCCGGTCGTACATGCCAAAGCCTCTCATCGCGAAGAACATATCCTTACGCTTCGGCTCGATGATGCTCATGGTCAGCCGTTGCCGGTAGAGAGTTCCCGAGAGGGTGCTGCCGAGGCGGTACTCCCCGGCCGGCATCGCGAAGCCTACCTTCAGGTAGGGTTCCGAGACGATGGTACGAGGGCGGGGATCCCGTTCGCGGTGGTTGTTCGCGGCCCGGTAGCCTGCTTCGATGGCCCAGTTATAAATTCCTTTCATCGAGGTAAAGCCACCCGATAGCAGGTACTCCTCGCCAAACACGTTCCCGACGATGGAGTCGGCTACCTGGTAAGGCCCCACCCGTTGCAGGTCGCTTACCTCCGTCCAGTTCACCCCGTTTTGTCGGCTGTCGCGGTAGGAGGCCGACCCCCAGAACGCGGTGTTGGCCTCACGTTGTATCCCTTCGGCGAACAGCCCGAAGTCGCTGTCGCTACTGCCTTCCCGTACGAGGTGGTACTCGTTGGAATAACGCTGTTGATAGCTGGTGCCGACGGTCGCCTTGTCTCGTACCGGCCGCCATAGCGATGCCGCGGGCTGCGCGTAGGTGCTGCTGAAGAAGTCGATGAAGGGGAGCGAGTAGCGCACGGCGGTACTATCGCCGTGGCCGCCGGTCAATCCCCGTGCGCACAACAGCAACAGGATAAGTAGTATGGTTGCCTTTTTATTCATCGACAATCGTTACGTTGTTCTCTATATAATTAGAACTGTATTTAGTGATTGACTACAGTTAAATATTTCGACGGACACTATTTCGTGACCCGTTACCGATTCATAGACTATTTGATAAGAACTCGCTACGCTCAAACAGCTTATCAAATTGCGTCTATTTCATCGAACTATTCTGCCAAGCCAGATGAGCAGAGTCAAGCTTGCTTGAACTATGCCATGGCAAAGAATAGTCTAATTTATGAACGGGTGCCCGACGAAGATAGTGATATGTCTTATCTTTAACTGTAACTACAATCATCAATTCGTGTTGAACTGCCTGGGCTGTGGTTCCGCGTTCGGGATAAAATCGACCGTCGAGTTGTTGGTGTCCTGGTAGACCACTCGTCCGTCGGCTTCCACGTGGCTCACCTTGCGGCGCACGCTCTTCCCGTTGTAGGTCGAAGAGCAGTAGGTGAACCCGAGATCGAGCGACGACGAGATGGTTTTCGCCTTGATGGTTTCGGGACTCCCGAGATCCACCGCGTCCAGCACTTCCGAGTTGCTAAGCCGGATAGCGGTTGCAGTTTTACCCGCGTTGTTTTTCCGAATGTCAGTGTTGCTCTCCACGTAGTTGTTGATATTACTGGTCTTGAAAAGCACGAATCCCCGGTTCATTTGTACCGCTACAATCCAGATGGAGGCAGAGTAAGAATAGTGTCTTACCATATTGGGTACCTCGGGTACATCAACGGCCAAGCGATGCTCGTCGTACCACTGCCAGTCGGCCCCGCTCAAGTCGAGCAGGTTGTTATCCGCCGGGTCAAATTCCTTCGTGTGGTCGAAAGGGTAAGGGGCAAGCAGAACACTCTCCCCCGGCTTGACGGGGTGTTCCGTGCCATTCCCCGGTATGGAGTAAAGGGTCTGTACATAAGTGGAATCATTCAGATCGTCCGCGTAGTAGTTCGGACTGGTTCCGCTGGTGATAGCCGTTTCACCAATAGCTAACCCGTCGGCATACAACGTCTCGCTCGAGTTGTTGTATATCTCCACGAACTGCACCTTGTTATAGTTCGCCGCCCCGACGGAAGTTTTTGTCCCGGCGGAGTATATTTCCTTGATTACCCATCCCGTGCTATTGCTGCTTACATGTGCCGTGATAGAGACCACGGGGCTTGCCATGGCCGAGGAGACGGATATATTCTCTACCAGGCCGACCAGTGCTTCCGTTTTGGTTTGTTCTACCCCTTCGATATCAGTATAGGTGTAGGTCGTTTGTCCCGACACTTCAAAATTATAAATACCCTCTTCCAAGGTGATGGCGATGGCATTGCCGGTTTCCGCGGTTGCCTCGCTCGTGGTCCCGGTACCCTTGTTGGTGGCTTTTACCTTTAGCCCTTCCACGGTAGCCCCTTCGCCCAGCGCGGGCATCTCCACCTCCACGGTGATCTCTACCGGGGGAACGGGAGCCTCTTTTTCGCAACTGCTCCATACCATCAGCAAGGCGAGGAGAGTGATGTACATTGTCGATTTTACCACGATTCTTTTCATTTGATTCGTTATTTATAGATGATACATATTAGTTAGAATGACACGTTAATCTCGGCACCGAAGAAAGGGTCACTGCTTCGAGTGACGGTCGTGTTGTATTTGCTTGTATAAGTAGGGAGATAGCTCAGTATCCGGTTCACGTAGAAGCCGATTTCCATGAAATCCCCGATCTCCTTGCGCAGCTTGAGGAACAGGTGAAATGCCGGTGGCACCCTGTCGCTTTCGAAATAGTAAGCGGTGTAGGTATCCATCAGATGCCTCTTTATCGGGTCGTCAGCCTGCTCCGGCAAGAAGGGATAATAGCGTCCCGCGTCATCAAGGTACCCGGTCGGCAGCCCGTTGTTCCAGGGGGTGGTCGTTTTCGTGAACCAGGTTCCCTGCACCGAGGTGGTAAACACCATGCGCAGCACCGGGATATGAGTGTCTAAATAGAGGTTCGTGTTGAACTGTGCCATCTCCCGGTTATCGGTGTTCGAGTAGTCGTATATCCCCACGTAAGGGTAAGTGCGGTTGTTGATGACTACCCCCGGCTTGTAGTACCGGGGCGCGTTCAACGAGTACCGCGTATGGAACCACGCCCCGTCTATTCTCACCGAGGTATGCAGCGCGTTAATCTTTCCCAACGCGAGGGTATATTCGACGCCACGTTTATGTACCAGCGCGTTATTCCGAGCCTTGGAGTAGAGCGACGACAAGGTATCGTCCACGAAGGTGAAGTCGGACAATCCCGGTTTCTCGGTAATCGTGGAGGGATCTACCGAGGTGGGGTCGTATTTCTGGTAGGTGTGCGACACGAACGCGCTTTCACTCGAGAAGCCGTTATTCATCCGCTCGTTGAACAAGGTGACGTCAAGCCGTACCTGCCCCGCCCGTACTTGAAGTCCCACCTCCTGTTTCACGTTCAGGGAGGGTTGAATGCTGTAGTTCGTCGGGTCTTCTATCCACTTCCGCACGTTTAATGCACGCAGAGCGGGATTCTGCGAGTAATAGTTCAGCTGCACGTGATCGAAATAGAGCGGGGCAGGGTATAGCTGAGCTTGGGTGGGGAACTTGTAGTGCTTGCCGGCACCCGCGGTGAGAGCCGCCTGCACCGTTTGACCGTTTATTTGAAACTGGGGAAGGTCCACTTTCAGGTTGACGCGGGGTTCCCAGTACCACTTGCCTGAAATATCGTATGCTGCCGGTAGTAGCGCGGGTGAGGCACGCAGGCCGATCATGGCAGAGAGTACTGATTCACCCATTTGAAGCCTCAACCGGTCTTCGGCATACAGTCCCAATGTGTTAATGGCAGGAATTTCCGTGTAGGCCCTTGGGCGGGTGCTCTTGGTTGCCGGGTAGGGCGGGCGGTTCAGGTCGTACAACTCCCCTTTTCCGCGATTCTTGTTGAGTTCCCACTCCGCACCGGCCAGCAGGTTGTGCACTACCCCCGCGGTGGTGGTCTCTGCTTTTGCTTGCATTTTTGCCCGAGCGGTAAGCGGGCGTCCGTCCACGGTGAGGTAGGAGGTGTATTGCGCGGGCAAGTATTCCGAGTCGAATGCCCCTTCTTCCATGGAGGAGGAGAGAGGCATCACGCCGGGGGTAATCAGGTGTTGACGTTCTACCAAGGTGCGCGTGCTTGACGCGGAGGCGCTGTAGTAGAGCTCCTTCACGAAACGACGGGGTAGGGTGAACGTGCCGGAAGTCGTGATACTCGCGTTGTTGTAGTCGCTGAAGAAATAATCCTCTTTCCCCTGCATCGCGTCGGGGTCGCTCTTGCTCTTGTCGAAGCTCCCGGTATAACTGAGATCGGTGTTGACCCGGAAGCTGGCATTGTTTGCCAACTCGAACCGGTTCTGGTATCTACCCGACGCGGTGAAACGTTTGTAGGTATCCAACCGGTTGCGGGGGTCGCCCGTGTAGTTCATGTAATCGAGGTCGATATTCAGCGTGCCCGCCTCGCGAGGTAGCAGAAATCCTTTTCCCACGGCGAAGAGCTTGTTGTTGAAATCGCTTTTTACCCTTCCTTCCAGCGGGGTTCTGCCTCGTTTTAGTTCCACCTTTACCACGCCCGCGGTGAGGTTACCGTATTCCACCGACGGGATTCCGCGGATTACTTCAACTGACTCTATGCGGTCGGGAGCAATGATACGCAGGTCGATACCGTGTTAAACGGTAGGAGACGAAGTCATGCCGTAGATGTTCTGTTCCGCGTCGCTGCTTAATGTCATGCCATCCATCACGAACGCGGTGCCGAGGGAAGTGTTCACGTCACTGCCCGCTTGCCGTAGCTGCATGTAGCTCGCGGAGGTCATCGATATTTCTTTGGTTAGTCCCCCCGGTAGCAGTTGCAACACGTCGGCAAGGCTTGATGCCTGAGCGTGTTGAAGAGCTTCTTTGTCTATCAACGAGGAACTATTTCCCCGGACGTTCTCTTTGGCAGAGACCACGACCTCTTGCAAGGCGAAGCTCAAGGGTTGCAGTTTTATATCGAGGTGTGTGCTGTTGTTGAGGGTGAGCAGCGTGTCGAGGGATTGGTAACCGAGGGAGGAGACAGTAACGCGATACGATCGGGCCTGTTCAAGAGAGAACGTGAAACGTCCATTGATATCGCTCACCGTGCCGCTGTGCGACTCGTGTATGTACAGCGCGGCGAAAGGAATTGGCTCTCCCGTGTTCTGGTCGGAAATATTCCCGTGGACATAACCCTCCCCGCTGTCGTTAGCAAACAGGGGGTGAATAGTGATAAGAGAAGTTATCAAGAAATATGTCCAGTAGATAGATTTCATTTATGAATCCGCGAGCCCAAAGGAACTACAAAAACCGGCTGCTCGCTATCCTTAAAAATGACCATTTTTCATGGAAAAAATAGCAAACTTTCATCATATTGGTGGTTGCACGCGTTGCTTCATGGATGTCATGGTTACTGTTTTTACCCGCGTATACCCGTTTTCATGCCTACTGTGATCCGAATTGTTTTTACAATTATTAGTGATTTAATCCTCCTACTTTCCCTTACTTTTGGCCATATCTTCCCTCCTTTTTCCTTGGTACTGGCTCTTACCTCAGTCTTGTTTGACTCTTACCTCAGTCTTACCTCGTTCTTTTAATCTTCTATTATAATAGAGCAAGGTAAGACTGAGGCCATAATAAGACAAGGATTAAATGAAAGTTAAATAAAAGCCAAGCAAGAGTGAGCAAGTGTTAATAAGGTGCCCGTTACTTAGGTTGGTCAAGGGGAGCAGGCAACATCACCCCTTCTGTCAGCAACGATTAGAAAGTGTTATATCCATCGGGGAAAGCAACGTTGTTTTCTTCCGGTGGGTGGTATACATTATACTTGGTAATAAAGAGCGGGATTTGACAGAACAGATTGACGAGATTTTTGTTAAACCATGTAGTCTAAGCCACGACCGGGAGTTAAGGGGCTGCACGATATTAAACAATATAATGATGGAATACAGGATAGAAAAAGACACGTTGGGCGAGGTGAAAGTACCTGCCGACAAGCTGTGGGGCGCGCAAACCGAACGGTCGCGCAATAACTTCAAAATCGGGAAGCCGGCTTCCATGCCGTTGGAGATTATTCATGGCTTCGCCTACCTGAAGAAAGGAGCGGCATATGCCAACCACGAGTTGGGAGTGTTGAACCAAGAAAAGCGCGATTACATCGCGCGGGTATGCGACGAGATACTGGAAGGGAAGCACGACGACCAGTTCCCGCTGGTGATCTGGCAGACCGGCTCGGGTACCCAAAGCAACATGAACGTGAACGAGGTGATCTCCAACCGGGCACAGCAATTGGCGGGTAAGGCGATCGGCGAGGGAGAGAAGGTGGTGCAACCGAACGACGACGCGAACAAGTCGCAATCGTCGAACGACACGTTCCCCACGGGAATGCACATCGCGTGTTACAAGAAGGTGGTGGAGGTGACCCTGCCCGGGTTGCGCCAGCTCCATAAGGCACTGGATACAAAAGCGAAAGAGATGAAGGGCGTGGTGAAGATCGGCCGCACCCACCTGATGGATGCCACCCCGCTCACGCTGGGGCAAGAGTTCAGCGGGTACGCGGCACAGTTGGAGCACGGCATCAAGGCCATCGAGCACACGTTGCCCCACTTGGCCGAGCTGGCGCTGGGCGGTACCGCGGTAGGAACCGGGCTGAATACCCCCAAGAACTACGACGTGACGGTGGCCCGTTACATAGGCAAGTTTACCGGGCTCCCCTTCGTGACCGCGGAAAACAAGTTCGAGGCCTTGGCCGCGCACGACGCGCTCGTGGAGACGCACGGGGCGTTGAAGCAGGTGGCCGTGTCACTCAACAAGATAGCTAACGATATACGCCTGCTTGCATCCGGCCCCCGGAGTGGCATCGGGGAGATAACCATTCCAACCAATGAACCGGGTTCGTCCATCATGCCGGGTAAAGTGAACCCCACCCAGTCGGAAGCCCTCACCATGGTATGTGCCCAAGTGATTGGTAACGATATGGCCATCGCTGTAGGTGGTATGCAGGGGCATTTCGAGCTGAACGTGTTCAAGCCGGTAATGGCGGCTAATTTTTTAGAAAGCGCCCAGTTACTGGGAGATGCCGTGGTGTCGTTTGATATTCATTGTGTGTCGGGTATCGAACCGAACAGGCCGCGCATCAAGGAGTTATTGGGTAACTCGCTGATGCTGGTCACCGCGCTCAATACCAAGATCGGGTATTATAAAGCGGCCGAGATTGCCAACGCCGCGCACGCGAACGGCACCACCCTGAAAGAGGAGGCAGTACGATTGGGGTACCTCACGGCAGAAGAGTTCGACAAGTGGGTGCGTCCTGAAGAAATGATTGGCCCGATGGGATAATTGAATGGATGGGTTTTTACAGGGAAATGAAGTTGAAACAATAGTCACGAAGAGAGGGATAGGAGTAAAGAAGAGTTAGGTCAATTGGGTTGAATATAACTATTGTCGAAATTGTTAAGTCGAGTTAGCAATTTATGCCTATATTTGCTAACTCGACTTAGCAGATATAGGAAATATGGATTCTTTAATAGAAAAATATCACCAGCGTTTGGCACTAACTGACACCACGTTCATTCGTTCTATATCGGAACGAATTTATTGGGATTCACGACTCGTCGGCGTAAAAGGGTCAAGAGGGGTAGGGAAAACTACATTGATGTTGCAGTATCTTAAACAACATTATGGACATGATGATACAGCATTGTACATTAGTCTTGATAATATTTGGTTTGCAAATCACCAGCTCACAACATTGGTGGATGATTTTGTGAAGAGAGGCGGCAAGCATCTGTTTCTGGATGAGGTGCATAAATATCCGTCTTGGTCTCAAGAAATAAAGAACATAAATGATGATCATCCTAACCTTAGAATTGTCTTTACCGGCTCTTCGTTATTAGAAATTTTAAATGCTAGAGCGGATCTTTCACGCCGTGCAGATGTTTATCACATGAGGGGGCTTTCGTTTCGAGAGTTTATGGCAATGCATCACAACATATATCTTCCTGAATATTCATTGAATGATATACTGTATAATCATGTTGAGATATCGGCTGATATTGTTTCGAAATTTAAGCCACTGAAGTACTTTAATGATTATCTCGAGCATGGTTATTATCCATATTACCTGGAGAATCCTCCACGATATCATATTCGATTAGAGGAAACCGTGAATATGATTCTTGAAATAGAGTTACCGCTTTTGAGAAGGGTTGAGCATTCTTATATTTACAAACTAAAACAGATTATGCAGATTGTCGCTCAATCCGCACCATTTATACCCAACATAAGTAAACTTGCAGAACGAACAGGTGTTTCGCGTACAACACTCACTTCGTATATTAAATATCTTGAAGAAACGGAATTGCTTATTTCTCTTTATAAAGATTCAGCAGGAATTAGTGCATTACAGAAGCCTGAGAAAATTTATCTCGAGAATACTAATTTAATTTATGCATTAGGCAGCAACCAAGTGAACAAAGGGAATCTGCGTGAAACATTCTTTGCTAATCAGTTGAGTTATGAGCATTCAATCAGTTATAGTTCCTCGGCCGACTTTGTTATTGATGATGTCTATACTTTTGAGATTGGCGGAAAGGGTAAACAGAAAAAACAAATTGAAGGGATTGGTAATGCTTATATTGTTTCTGATGATATTGAATTTGGTTCGGGCAACCGTATTCCATTATGGATTTTTGGATTAATGTATTAACAGTATCCGTCACGGGGAGAGGGATAGGAATCATGAGCAAGGAGCAGGAAGGTGAAATTATAATATACTAGTCGAGCAAATCTAACGTTAGTGACTATCAAGCATATTTTCGAGGGAGGAGAGTTGAAAGAAATCTCAACTGTTCGGAATTTCCGAACAGTTCAAATTTAAGGTAAAAGAAGCGTTGAAAAAAGAAGATAAGAAAAATTAGAGTCAATTGGGTAGTCAAGTCTAATAGAAAAATACCGTCAACGTGCATTTTTAAAATCTAACCCGTGTAAATATAAAATTTGGGTTGTGTAAAACCAAAGTTTAGATTGCGTAAATCTAAAATAATGGTATATTTGCATCAAAATAAGCTTAATACAGGCAGGTATGTTAGTTCAACGAGAAATAGTAGAAGCCATAAAGAGAATGATTGACAAGTACCCCGTTATCGCGCTTACCGGGCCGCGTCAATCAGGTAAAACTACATTGTTAAAAGCCATGTTCCCGGATTACCGGTACGTGAGTTTGGAAAATCCCGATACGCGCTCCTTTGCTGAAACCGACCCGAGAAGTTTCTTGCAGCAGTACGATCATAACGTCATATTTGATGAAGTACAGAGGGTACCGCATCTTTTCTCGTACATTCAATCGGTAGTCGATGAAAGCAAAATAATGGGTCAGTTTATTTTTTCCGGCTCACAGAACTTCCACCTCATGCAAAATATCACGCAGAGCTTGGCGGGAAGAGTTCCCATATTCAGGCTGTTCCCATTTGATATCCAGGAGTTAAAAAAAGCAGGCCTGCTGCAAGAAGAATACACGTTCCTCTTGCTCAAAGGATTTTATCCCGCCATCTATGACCGGAACATTCCACCGGTCGATTTCTACTCCAATTATATTGAAACATATATCCAGAGAGATGTAAGCGAGCTAGTAGCCATACAAGACATGAGCTTGTTCCGGAAGTTTCTCGCGTTGTGCGCGACCCGGGCAGGGCAAGTATTGAACATGAGCAGCTTGGCAAAAGAGTGCGGTATATCCGCGCCTACTGTAAAAGCATGGTTGTCCGCGTTAGAAAACAGTTATATCGTGTATCTTTTGCAACCATACTACAAGAATTTTAGCAAGCGAATTATAAAATCGCCAAAGTTGTATTTTTATGACACCGGGCTGTTATGCCACCTGCTGAAGATAAACGACGCGACTAAAATAAGCAACCAATCCGTGAAAGGCGCGCTGTTTGAGAACATGGTTATTTCGGAATACGTGAAAAGGATATACCACACGAGCGAGAAACAGGTTGAACCCTGGTTTTGGCGTGACGCGCGCGGGCACGAAGTGGACTTACTACTCGAGAAACCACGGCAAATCGAGATAATTGAAATCAAAGCCACTCGAACCGTGATCCCGGACCTGTTTAAAGGATTGCATTATTTTTCAGCGTTGATGCCCGATGGTAACGTTGAAAAAACCTTGGTGTACGGCGGGTCAGAAAACCAGCAACGCGAAGCGGGAACTGTTGTTTCGTGGAAAGATGCAGGGAACGCTTGATATCAATACTGATGACCATTTGCGCCTTTTCTCTCAACTTTCACTATCTTTGTATCAAATAACGAAAACAATAACAACACGATCTCTATGGCAAAAAAACCATTTATCTACCAAGAACCTTTTCCAATGTCTGCCGACCAGACCGAATATTACCTGCTTACCAAAGAGCATGTGTCTGTGGCAACATTTGAAGGAAAAGAAATCCTCAAGGTCTCGGAAGAGGGACTCACCCTGTTGGCGCAGACGGCTTTCCGTGATGTGTCGTTCCTGCTTCGGCCTGAGCACCAAGAGCAAGTAGCCGCTATTCTCACGGATCCCGACGCAAGTGAAAACGATAAGTTCGTGGCACTCACTTTTCTGCGTAACTCCGAGATTTCGGCGAAGGGAGTCCTCCCTTTCTGCCAAGATACCGGTACGGCGATTATCATGGGAAAAAAGGGACAACGAGTGTGGACCGAGGGCAACGATGAAGAGGCGCTTTCACGGGGGGTGTATAACACGTACGTGAACGAGAACCTGCGCTATTCCCAAAACGCGCCACTGAACATGTACGACGAGGTGAACACGGGTACCAACCTGCCCGCGCAAATCGACCTCTACGCGACGGAGGGAGACGAGTATAACTTCCTCTGTATTGCGAAGGGGGGCGGCTCGGCAAACAAAACCTACCTCTACCAAGAGACCAAAGCGTTGCTTACTCCCGGTAAACTGGAGGAGTACTTGATAGATAAAATGAAGTCATTAGGTACCGCCGCTTGTCCTCCTTATCACTTGGCATTCGTGATTGGTGGAACCTCGGCAGAAGCCAACCTGAAAACGGTGAAGCTGGCCTCCGCCAAGTATTACGACAACCTGCCGACTGAGGGCAATGAGTTGGGACAAGCTTTCCGAGATATCGAACTGGAAGAAAGGTTGAAAAAAGCTTCCGAGGAACTGGGACTTGGTGCCCAATTTGGAGGAAAATATTTCGCGCACGATATCCGGGTCATCCGGTTGCCGCGGCATGGCGCCTCCTGTCCCGTGGGGATGGGAGTATCTTGTTCGGCCGACCGCAATATCAAGGCGAAGATTAATCGCGAAGGCATCTGGATCGAGAAGATGGAAGATAACCCCGCGCGCCTTATCCCGGAGGAGTACCGTGAAGCGGGCGAAGGGGGAGGTGTCAAAATAGATCTGAACCGGCCAATGGAAGAGATTCTTGCGGAGCTTTCCAACTACCCGGTCTCGACCCGTCTTTCCTTAAACGGTACAATCATCGTGGGAAGAGATATCGCTCACGCGAAACTGAAAGAACGCATCGACCGCGGAGAAGGGCTTCCACAGTACATCAAGGATCACCCCATTTACTATGCGGGGCCGGCCAAAACGCCCGAAGGATACGCCTCCGGTTCGATGGGACCAACCACGGCCGGACGCATGGACTCTTATGTGGACCTTTTCCAATCTCACGGCGGTAGCCTCATCATGCTGGCGAAAGGGAACCGTAGCCAACAGGTGACCGATGCCTGCAAGAAGTATGGAGGATTCTACTTGGGCAGCATTGGCGGCCCAGCAGCCATCTTGGCGCAGGAAAGCATCAAAAGCCTCGAATGCGTGGAGTATCCTGAGCTGGGAATGGAGGCGATATGGAAAATCGAGGTGGAAGACTTCCCGGCATTCATTCTAGTGGATGACAAGGGGAACGACTTCTTTGAAGTGGTGGCGCAGCCTAACTGCGCGTTAGGATAGGTTGCCGTTAATGGCCGATGAGTGGTCGCCGGTGATTATATTTCAACGTTCAAAAACATAAAATCTCGGACAAATGAACAGAACGCTTCTTCTACTAATTGCGCTTTTCGTTGCTTCCACGGTGGTGGAAGCACGGACCCGTACCCAGGTCACCCTCGAGAAAGGATGGAGGTTCACGCGAGAAGATAATCCCCGCTCCCACGAGGCGGCATATGATGACAGCGAGTGGCAAACCGTACGCGTGCCTCACGATTGGGCTATTTACGGTCCCTTTGACAAGGCAAATGACATCCATCGGACGGCGATCGTGCAGGATGGGCAAACCACGGCCATCGAACATTACGGAAGAACGGGCGGGTTGCCCTTCACCGGGGCGGGATGGTATCGGAACACCTTCTCGATCCCAGGCTTTTCGGAAGATAAACGGGTGACCATTAAATTCGACGGGGCCATGAGCAACGCGCGTGTTTTCGTGAATGGTAAGGAGGCCGGCTATTGGCCTAACGGCTACAATACCTTTTATTTTGATATCACGCGGTTGATTCATCCCGATGGTCAAGAGAACACCTTGGCGGTCCGTCTCGAGAATTTCGAGGAGCAGTCGCGCTGGTATCCCGGAGCCGGTCTATACAGAAACGTCCACCTTATCACCACGAATGACGCGTATATTCCTCTTTGGGGAACCTATGTCACCACCCCGGAGGTGAACGAAAAGTTCGCCCGGGTAAACGTGAGAACAAAAGTGGTTACATCCGGTGAGGAGAGCTACAAACTGGTGACCGAGATCACCGACGGGGCATCCCGAGTGGTGGCGACCGACGAGGCAATATTAACACCTTACGATTTAGACGAGTTTTCGCAAAGTCTCATCGTGGAAAACCCGCTCCTGTGGGATATATCACGCCCCAACCTGTACCAAGTATCTTCGAAGCTCTACCGAGATGGCCAGTTGGTTGACGAATATATTACTCCTTTTGGAATCCGTACCATCGAACTGGTGGCGGATGAGGGGTTTTATCTGAATGGTCGACTGGTGAAGTTTCAAGGGGCTTGCTTGCACCACGACTTGGGTCCTTTAGGTGCCGCGGTGAACGAGGCCGCCATCCGTCGCCAGATCCGTATCATGCAGGACATGGGCGTGAATGCTATCCGCACCTCACACAATATGCCGGCCCCGGAGTACGTGCGGATTGCCGACGAGATGGGGATGATGCTGATGGTGGAGACGTTCGACGAGTGGGCAATCCCGAAAGTGAAAAACGGGTATAACCGCTATTTCAACGAGTGGGCCGAGAAAGATTTAATAAACGTGTTGCACCATTACCGCAATAACCCCAGCGTGGTGATGTGGTGTATAGGTAACGAGGTGGGAGAGCAAAGCCATAGACAAGGAGCCAAAGTAGCCCGATTTCTACAAGATATCTGTCATCGCGAGGACCCCACACGACCCGTGACGAATGGAATGGACCGTGTGGATCATGTTTTATCTAATCACACGGCGGCCATCATGGACGTGCCCGGTTTTAATTACCGGTCGTTCCGTTACCAGGAAGCGTACGAGAGACTACCCCAGCAACTTGTGTTGGGTAGCGAGACCACCTCGGCTTTAAGCTCCCGCGGGGTATACAAGTTCCCGGTAGAAAGGAAGTCGATGGCGTTGTACGACGACCACCAAGCGTCATCTTACGACCTGGAGCATGCCAGCTGGTCTAATTTGCCGGAAGATGATTTTATCCAACACGAAGACCTTCACTACGCGATGGGGGAGTTCATATGGACTGGGTTTGATTACCTCGGGGAGCCTACTCCCTACTACCACCACTGGCCCAGTCACAGTTCGTTGTTTGGCGCGGTAGACCTGGCCGGAATTCCCAAGGACCGATTCTACCTCTACCGAAGTCACTGGAATAAGGAGGAAGAGACCCTGCACATTCTCCCCCACTGGAACTGGCAAGGGCGTGAAGGTGAAGTGACCCCGGTGTTCGTGTATACCAACCATCCGTCGGCAGAACTCTTTATCAACGGCAAAAGCCAAGGAGTACGAACAAAAGACCTTACCATACCCCTTGACGGGAGTTACACCGAGGAGGCCCAAAAAAGCCTGGAAAGGCAAAAGAGGTATCGGTTGATGTGGATGGATACCCGTTACGAGTCGGGAACGGTAAAGGTGGTGGCGTATGACGAAGAGGGCAATGCGGTGGCCGAGAAAGAGATCCGTACTGCAGGGAAACCACACCGCTTGATACTCGAAGCGGATCGTACCACGATAGACGCGGATGGTAAGGACCTTTCCTTTATTACCGTGTCGGTAGTGGATCGGGAGGGTAACCCGTGCCCCAACGTGAACGAGCTGGTACGTTTTAACGTAAAAGGCGCGGGAACTTACCGCGCGGGGGCCAATGGGAACCCGGCAAGCTTAGACCTGTTCCATTTGCCGCAAATGCATCTCTTTAACGGCAAGTTGGTAGCCATCGTGGAATCCACTGAAACACCTGGTACCATTACCCTCGAAGCAACCTCCAAAGGATTGCGGAAAGCCAGTATCAGCATTCAAACAAAATAGTTTTACACGATACTGCCGTTCCAGGTAGATGCCCCCCGGCGGGTCGGCAAACACTCCCGATTTTGTCAGGACGCGTGACGCGTTATTGATGCTTTCCTGTAATCAACAAGTTAAATGATAATCGTGATGAGAAGATTTTTAGTCGTTCCTTTTTTCATTCTTGCCACTCTCTGCCTTGCACGTGGAGGAGAGAATGTTCGATTTGCCGGTGATAGCGAAAGCAAAAAAATAGATGTCTATTTCGGTGATAGCTATTTTACCTCCTTCCTCTATTCCGACAGCTTGGAAAAGCAGGTGCTTTACCCGATAGTGACTGCCTCGGGCAAAGAGATTACCCGAGGATTTCCCGTCCGCCCGAGGCCTTTTGAACGAGCCGACCACCCGCACCAAGTGGGATTGTGGTTCAATTTTGGTGACGTGAATGGGTTGGATTTTTGGAATAACTCTTACGCGATCAAACAAGAAAATAAACACCGGTACGGTTCCATACGGTTCAAGGAGATTGTGGAGACCGACCCGAAAACCGGCAAGCTCGTTGTCGCCGCGGAGTGGGTGGATAATAACGGGGAGGTTCTTTTGGAAGAGATTTCGTCGTACGTTTTTAAGGAGGAAAATGGGGCGCGGTCAATTCTGCGGTCGGTGGTGCTAACAGCTAAAAAGGAGGTGACCTTTACCGAAAATAAAGAAGGAATGTTTGGTTTACGCGTGGGAAGGGCTTTCGAGGAACCCACGAACACACCCAGCAACCTTTTGGATAGCGAGGGGAAGAGAACAGCAACCCGGTCGATACATAACGAGGGTGTAAATGGGGTGTATCGTAATGGTGATGGGCTTACCGGAGGTGAGGTGTGGGGGACGAGAAGCCCTTGGGTGGCCCTGCGAGCCGAATTAGAGGGGGAGGCAATAACGGTGGTTGTAATGGATCATCCAGAAAATCCAAACTACCCCGGGTGGTCGCATGCAAGAGGATATGGCCTTTTCGGGGTAAATAACTTGGGAGGCAGCACGATGGATAAAAACGCGACTGCCCCTGCAATCGTGTTAGGCGCGGGAGAAAAAATAGCGTTTAAATACAAGGTCGTGATTGGCGGAGAGCTTGCCGATCCGGAAATAGTAAAGATGGTCGAGGTGTTTAACCAGGAATAAAAAACGGCGACTATGGAGTCAAGAAGGAGGTTTATCAAGAAATCCATCGCGGGTGCCGCGGGATTGGCCGTGAGCAGTACCTTGGGCATGTCGGCAAAGAGTTACGCGAATATCATCGGGGCAAACGACCGGGTAAGGGTAGGGGTATTGGGATTCTCGAACAGGTTTAAAAACTCATTGGGAAGATCGTTTCTCAAATACGCGAAAGAGATGAATTTCGAGCTCTCTACCGTGTGTGACATTTGGAATCGCCGTCGTGACGAAGGGCAAGCATGGTATAAAGAGCAGACGGGACAAGGTATCTTAACGGCAAGGAATACCGACGAGCTATGGGAGCAAAACCCGGATGCTGTCATCATCAGTACGGCCGACTTCCAACACGCGTTGCATACGGCCGAGGCACTGTACGCGGGGTGTGACGTTTACGTGGAAAAACCGTTTGCCGAGACGATGGATGATGCCAACTATGCCTTAAAAGCTGCCCGGGAAACCCGAAAGGTTATCCAGGTGGGAACGCAACGCAGGAGCGGCCCGAATTACCACGCGGCCGGTAATTATATACAATCGGGTAAATTTGGCGAGATCATCGGCGTGGAAATGACTTGGAACGTTAATCAACCTGGACGATGGCGTTTACCCCATCTGGTCAAGGAGATACAGGAGAAGGATACAGACTGGAAGCGGTACCTTATGAACAGGCCTTTCGAGCCATGGGATCCGCGAAAGTACTTGGAGTATCGCCTCTTCTGGCCTTACTCGTCGGGTATCCCGGGGCAATGGATGGTACACCAAATAGATACCGTCCACTGGTTCTCGGGGTTGAACTACCCCCGCTCGGTGGTGGCCAACGGCGGCATCTACCAATGGAACGACGGGAGGACTAACTTCGACACGGTGACTGCCGTGTTTGATTACGGGAAGACAAGAGAGAAAGAGCCGGGCGAAGGGTTTCAGGTGATTTACTCGTCGCGTCAGAATAACTCGTCGGGAGGTACCAAAGAGTGGTATTTCTCTAACGGGGGGAAACTTGACTTGGACACGAACAGGGTGAGCAACGAGGGAGGCCTTACCGAGAGGTACGCGTCTGCCATGGATAGGGAGCCGTTCCTTTTGGATGGATTCGAACTGCCCCGGATAATCGCGGAAACAGGCCCTAACACCGGTTCCGACCCGTTGACCAACGCGCATGTGAAAAACTGGATGGACCACGTGCGAGAAGGTACTGCAAATACAAATGCCCCGGTGGAAGCGGGATACAATCACTCTGTCGCGAATGTCATGGTGACTGCCGCTTTACGTACCGGGCACCGTGTGGTGTTCGACGAAAACCGGAAACAGGTGATTGCCGGAGATAAAGTTTTTAAATATTAAACCGGTTATCGATAGCCCGCGGGTGAAGGGGAAGCCGGGCTGAAAAAATATGTTGTATCTTCGCGATATAAATAGAAACGAAGGGATATGGCAAGAAAGAAAAAGAGACTCCCCCTGTTAGAAAATATTGAAATCAGCGGCGTGGCAGCCGAAGGAAAGGCGGTAGCCAAGGTGGACGGCATGGCCGTTTTCGTGCCGTTTGTCGCGCCGGGCGATCGGGTAGATATCCAGCTTACTCGCAAGAAAAATAACTACGCGGAGGGGAGAGCGGTGCACTTTCATTCCTACTCCGATAAGCGGGTAGAGCCGGTTTGCGAACACTTCGGGGTATGTGGCGGTTGCAAGTGGCAGCACCTCCCTTACGAGGAGCAGCTGAAGTTCAAGCAGAAGCAGGTGCAAGATAATTTGGAACGGATCGGGAAGATCGAACTGCCCGAGTTCGCTCCCATCTTGGGAGCGCCCGATACAACCTTTTACCGGAATAAACTGGAGTTCACCTTCTCCAACAAGCGATGGCTTACCGATGAAGAGGTGGCATCGGGTGAGGAATTCTCCCAAATGGATAGCCTCGGCTTCCATATTCCGGGCATGTTCGACAAGGTATTGGACATCAACAAGTGCTGGTTGCAGGACGACCGCTCGAACCAGATCCGGAATGGAGTCCGTGCCTTCTGCCTGCAAAACGGGTACTCCTTCTTTGACCTGAGAAAGCAGGAGGGGTTGATGCGGACATTGATGATCCGTAATAGCTCCATCGGCGAGTGGATGGTGGTCGTGGTCTTTTACGAGGACGACCCGGAGAAGAGGGAGGCACTGATGAATTTTATCGGGGAACAATTCCCGTGGATTACTTCGTTGCTTTACATCATCAACCAAAAGGCAAACGACACCATCTCCGACCAAGAGGTGGTGGTTTGGAAAGGACGCGACCATATCACGGAAGAGATGGAAGGGCTGCGGTTCAAGATCGGGCCTAAATCATTTTACCAGACCAACAGCGAACAGGCATACCACCTGTACGAGGTCGCTCGCGCGTTCGCGGGGCTTCAAGGAAATGAACTGGTGTACGACCTCTACACGGGCACGGGAACCATTGCCAACTTCGTGGCCCGGGATGCCAAGAAGGTAATCGGTATCGAGTACGTGGAAGAAGCAATCGAGTACGCGAGAGAAAACTCACGGGCTAACGGCATCGAGAATACCCTCTTCTTTGCCGGTGATATGAAGGATTTGTTGACGGACGATTTTATCAGTGAGCATGGGCGCCCCGACGTGATCATCACCGACCCGCCCCGCGCGGGGATGCACGACGACGTGATAC
>ERZ1032852.78-NODE-78-length-28196-cov-15.329981_pt1 | contig 28196 bp, 27 predicted proteins | sample MGYA00516689_ERZ1032852 | MGnify/ENA primary metagenome ERZ1032852 (study PRJEB33719, sample SAMN04262499) | wastewater metagenome | biome: rural village; feature: composting latrine chamber; material: composting feces with ash | place: El Salvador | collected...
GCAGGTCCTTGGCGTGGCGCGTGTTTTTCGAGGCGAGCACCCGGTTGCAAGGGATTATCGAGTCCCGGTTGAAGGCTGCTGCGGGGATGTCTCTTTCGGACTACAACATTCTCTTGAGTCTGTATGAGGCACCAGACCACAGGATGAGGATGGGGGAGCTCTCTGAACACCTGGGGTTTTCCCCGTCCAGACTCACCTACCTAGTGAACCAGCTGGCCGGTCAGGACTGGGTGCGTCGCCTCCCCTCCGCGGATGACCGAAGAGGGTTCGAGGCGGAGTTGACCGACCAGGGGGCGAAGGTCACGGAGAAGGCCAGCGAAATCCACCAGGAAGCGGTTCGGGAGCTGCTCCTAGACGACCTGACCGACGCTCACATCGACATGATCGTTGAAGCCTTCGGGCACTTAGAGCAAAGTGGCCGTCGCCCAGAGCAGTAGGCGGGCGCAGTAGGGCTCGCCCCGACCGTTTAGTGTTCGTCTGCTTCCTCGGTGACCTGGGTGCTTTTCTCTTCTGTTTCTGCTCCGGGTCCAGGAGTTTGATCAGTGGCTGCCAGGTAGGCCTGGACTGCGGGGGTGGTGCGGCGCCTCCTGCGGACTAACGCCCTGACACCCAGGACGATTGCTCCAATGATTACGGCCCAGGGGATCGCCACTATCAGGGCGTACGCCACGACCCTGAAAGACTCAGCCAGGACATTCCAGGCGTTAGTCCAAGAGAAACCGTTGTCCACCGACGAGGCGCTTCCGAAGGTGACGCTCAGTGATGACATCTCCACTTGGCGTTCAAGCCACTGCAGCTGGGAGTTGAGGGAGTCAAGCTGAGACTGTCGCTCCGTAAGAATAGATTCGGCCTGCAGCAGCTCTTCTGTCGTGTCGGCCCCCGCCATCAGTTCCTGCAAGCGGTCTATCGACTGCTCCAGCGCATCCTTTCGGGCGGAAAGGTCAGCGACCTCCAGACCAACGTCTTCGCTCCACGTCGACTCATCGATCACTTTCCCGTAGCTTGAGAGGGAGGAACGGACCGCGTCAAACTCTCCTGGTGGGATGCGAACATCAAGGCTGACGGTGAGTTGCCCATTCCACTCGCTTTGCTGACGGTTATCTATTCTTCCCCCGGCCGCAACAACGTCCTGTGCGAACTGAGCCGCGGTTTCTTCAGGCGTTGGGGTTCGCACTGTCGCGTAGCCACTCACGATGATCGCCGAACTCGGATCGATGCCAGTTGAGTAGGCGCCCCCGCCATCAGCGGCTTCGGCTACGCCCTCCTCTGCTGCAGTCTCCTCTTCCCAGGTGGGGGCTGAATCCATCTCGCCGAAGTACTGGTCCTGGTACTTGGATCCGCTGCCGCACCCGGCCAGTGCAAGCCCGGCAACGAGCAGTCCCGCCGGCAACGCCAGTAGTCGCATTTTTCGGTGTCTTGGGCGGCGCTTAGCGCTAGTGGTAAGTCTCATGATCGAACACTAGCGCTAAGCCCCCTCAGCTGGGACCAGCACCACCTGGTTCATTTGGTAGTGCTCCCGAAACGTTACGCGCTGGTTGCCTCAGCCTCCGCAGCCTTCTTATTACTGCCGGCAATGAAGGCCGTGCCCGTGAGCAGGACAGACAGGCCAGTGCCTACCACAAGTAGGGAGACCCCGAACGCCAGGATGGAAGTGAATATGGAAGCACGGAGGAAGGAAGCGTTCATCTGGAGGTCTCGCATTCCCTGTGCTTCTGAGGCTTCGGGGGAGTCGTCACCGTACTGTTCTTTGGCTTCGTTCACGACGGTTCCGAGGTCTGCGTAGCTGAGCCCGTCGGTCGCGGTGTCCGCGTGGTGAGCGATGGTCTCCTGCATGGACCAGGCAGTCAGGGGGCCGGTGACGGCCTTGCCCGCGTTGGAGGTAGCGTCTCCTGGGACCACCATGTTCTCAGCCTTCAGTTGGGAACCGACTGCAGTCCACGCCACCGCACCGGAAACCAGCATGACCGCACCGATTAGGGCGAGGACCCATCCGATGATCTTTCGGTATCCGCCTTTGGCACTGCTCTGGGTGTTCGTCATCTTTCGCTTCTCCTGGGTTGAGGTTTCTAGTCGCGGGCGCCATTGCCCCACAAACGCCTAGTCTAGGCCTTTAGGCCCAGATACGCACCTCTTGTTACTGCACGTCAGGGGACCGTGGTCCCAGAACCTCGCCACCGCCGGGGACGCGCCTCCGTACTCCTGTTTTGGCCGCGCATCGTGCGCTCAGAACGTCGCTATAACACCGCATTGCTCGCACTATGCGCGGCCAAAACAGGAGGGGATGCGCGGCCAAAACGGGAGCGGAGGGAAACAAAAGTCGGGACACCTGCAGTCGATGTCCCGACACTTCACAAACGTGCGCGGAGGGGGACTTGAACCCCCACCCTCTATACGAGGACTAGCACCTCAAGCTAGCGCGTCTGCCTATTCCGCCACCCGCGCGCAACCTGTTTCCAGGCCGTCGCAGGCCGTTTCCGGCTTTGCGACCAGTCAAAATTAGCATGGTCAAGCGCCTTCGGAAAATCGGTAGACTTGATTAGTGGCTTATCCAACTCTGAGCCAGAGAGTCTTAGCCTCTGGGCTAGATGACGGTGAAGCCGCTTCGGAAGCTGAGTTCGAGCCAAGGAAAACGTTGAACCAAGGAAGCGCCAAGCTGACCGGGCCCCAGGGGGCCGAAACGCCGGAACCCGGCGAAAAGCAGGCGGAGGCCCCCAGCGGGGCGCCGGTTCGGACCCGTGGAGAGATTGATGGCTCCAGGCCCGCTGAGCTGGTCGGAGAGTTCCACTCCGTGTACGGGATGCCCGACCGGATCCGCGACGGGCTCCCGTCCAGCCTCGACACTAATCGCCTAGGAATGCGAATGGGGCTGATCGCGGAAGAAACCTCCGAACTCTTCGCCGCTGTCTACGGCCCTCTTGCTGGAACCGCAATCGCAAAAGCAGCCGCAAACCCACCCGACCAGGAAGAACGCGACATAGTCGAGACCGCGGATGCGCTAGCGGACCTGGTCTATGTGGTGTACGGGATGGCCCTAGAGATAGGGGTGGACCTGGATGCGGTCCTTAGTGAAGTTCACTCGTCAAATCTCTCAAAGCTGATGCCCGACGGTAGCGTCCGCCGCAGGGACGACGGAAAGATCTTGAAGGGACCGGACTTCAGGGAGCCCGACATCGGCTCAGTGATCAGCGGGCGCGACAAGCGACTCTCCAGCCACTAAGACCTGAAACCTGTCCCAGCGGGCTCAGCCGGCCGACGGAGCTAGAAAGAAAAATGAGGAAATGAGCGAAAAGAAGAAGCGGGAAAACCCGTTAATGAAAGCCTCAAAGGAGCCCTTCGGGGTTCCGGATTTCAAGTCCATCAAGTTTGAGGACTTGGAGCCGGCGATCATGGCGGGCCTAAAGGAGGAGTCGGAAGACTGGCACCGGATCGCTACGAACCCGGAGGCGCCGGGCGTTGAGAACACGGTTGCTGCTGTCGACCGCGCTGGGGCACTGTTGGACCGCGCAACCGCAACGTTCTGGACCCTGGCGTCCTCAATAGGTGGCCCCGAGCTTGACGCGCTACAAGAGAAACTTGCCCCGCTCTACGCAGCCCACGCAGCCGATTTTTACACGAACACTCAAATGTATGAGCGCTACAAAGCGATCGCTGCGAGGGACGACCTCACTGACGAAACCCGCTATCTGGTGAACCAGACCGTGCGGGACTTCGAACGGCAGGGCGTGGGTCTAAATGACAAAGCCAAAGCGAAACTGCGCAAGCTGGACGCGAAGATCGCGGGGCTAGAAGCGCAAATCGACACCAAGATCTCTAAACAGCTCGCCCAGACGGTCAGCACCGGGGAAGATCTCGCCGAACTGGACGGGCTCTCCGACCAGGAACTTGCTGCCGCGGCAACAGGCGGGAACGGAAACGGGTGGCAACTGGGGGTAATGAACTACTCGGTGCCACCGAAGCTCAGTGTCCTGAAAGATCCGAAGACCAGGGCAGCGCTGCTGAAGGATTCACTTGAGCGCGGGTCAACCGGGGAAGACGCGACTGACACTCGGGACCTCATCACCCAGCTGGTTCGTGCTCGCGCAAAGAGGGCTCGCCTGCTTGGCTTCCCCTCGCACGCCGCGGTCGTGGTCGATGAGGAGACGGTGCCGAGCCCGGAGGCTGCCCGAGAACTGCTCATTAGTGTCGGCAAGGCCGCTAAGGAAGCGCTTGCTGAAGAAGCAGCCGAATACCGGGAGGCTGCGGCCGAAGACGGGGTTGAACTCGCTGTTTCCGACTGGCCGTACTACGAAGAGAAGGCGCGCGCCGCAGCCCTGGGGGTCGACTCAGCCAAGTTGAAGGAGTATTTCGAGCTAGACCGGGTGATCAACCAGGGAATCTTCCTGGCAGCAAACCGTCTTTACGGTCTGACTTTCGAGCCACGCCCCGACATCGCAGGCTGGTCTGATGACACCGTGTCCTGGGAGGTCCGGGACGAATCGGGTGAACCCATCGGGTTGTTCATGGCCGACTACTACGCTCGCCCAGGAAAGAGCGGTGGCGCGTGGATGGCAGACCTGGTTGCCGGGTCGCGAAGGTCCAAGAAGCTCCCGGTCATCACGAACAACGCGAACTTCACGAAACCTGCCGAGGGCCAACCAACCCTGCTGAGTTGGGACGACGTGGAAACCGTTTTCCACGAGTTCGGGCACGCGCTCCACGGCCTGTTGACCGACACCTATTACGACGCGACAGCGGGCACAAACGTGCCGCGGGACTTCGTGGAACTTCCCAGCCAGCTGAATGAGATGTGGGCTTTTCACCCAGAGGTGCTTGGCAGCTACGCGAAGCATTGGAAGACCGGGGAGCCGCTTCCCAAGGACGTCCAAGAGGCTCTTGTCCAGTCGAAGTTCTTCGGCCAGCCGTACTCAACCCTGGAATACGTCCAGTCCGCGCTCATTGACCAGGGCTGGCACGATGACCCCAAAGCACTCCCAGATTCGGCTGAAGAAGTCGATGACTTCGAGGCGGGCCTGCTGGCTGCTGTCGCGCTCGATGACCCGCTGGTTGTGCCTCGCTACCGCACGCCCTACTTCGCGCACTCCTTCGCGGGAGGGTACGACGCCGGCTACTACTCATACATGTGGGCTGAGGCAATGGTGGGAGAGCTTGAGGAGTGGCTCCGGAACGAACGCGCGAACGGTGACGGCGGCCTGAACCGTGAAGCTGGCGAAATCCTGCGCGGTGAACTGCTTAGCCGCGGCAGCTCAAGGGACCCTCTGGAGTCTTTCTTGGCGGTGCGTGGTCACGAACCGGAAGGGGCCGCTGTCGTGCGGCGACGGGGCCTAAACAAGAACGTAGGGTAGACGTCAAGAAAGGTAAGGAGAGACCGTGGCTCGAGTGATCGTTATTGGTGGCGGATACGGTGGGGTGACGGTCGCTAAAGGACTGGACTCCGTTGCGGACGTGGTCCTGGTTGAACGTAAAGACCAGTTTGTTCACCACGCGGCAGCGCTGCGAGCCGCGGTGGATGAGGTGTGGCGGCAGACCATCTTCATGCCATACTCCTACCTTCTTTCCAAGGGCAAGGTCGTGCACGGCACGGTGTCGAGGGTTGAGGGCGACACCGTCTACCTTTACGGTCACGAACCGATCAAGGGTGACTACATCGTTTTCGCGACCGGCTCCACCTACCCTTTCCCCGCAAAATACATTTCTGCGCAGAGCGCCATCGCGAAGTCGCGTCTGGCTGACTTGAGTGAGTCCTTGCAGCACGTTCAGCGAGTGTTGCTGGTCGGCGGAGGCACGGTCGGTCTGGAAATGGCTGGGGAACTCCTTGCTGCTCATCCTGGACTGGAAGTAGTGATCGTTGAAAAAGAAGACCGCATCCTGCCGTGGCCCGGATTCACGCCGGAGTTCCGAAGTAGCGTCGCAGAGCAGGTCAGCGACCTAGGTGTCGAAGTGATCCTGGGTGCGCCGCTTGCCTACCTTCCTCCGACACCCCCGGGAACCCTGGGGCGTTTCCAAGTCGAAACGACAAGTGGCGTCAAGGTTGAGGCAGACATGTGGTTCCAGTGCTACGGCGCGCGTCCGGTCACCGGTTACCTTCGCGACACCGATTACGCGGGGGCTCTCACCGAAGACCACGAAATCCGCGTGCTCCCGACAATGCAGGTTGCGGGTCACCCGCACGCTTACGCGGTCGGGGACATCACTGACGTTCCTGAGTCAAAACGGGCGGACGCGGCTCGCAACCAAGCACGTGTCGTGATCGCGAACATCGCATCGCAGATTCGCGGCGACGAACCTGATGCGACCTACAAGCCCCGCAGGGACATTATTGTTCTTCCCCTGGGGCCAAGTCGGGGAGCCTCCCAGCTGGTCGACGAACAGGGGGAGATGCGGGTCGTTGGGGCCGAGGAAACCGCGGAGATCAAAGGCACTGACCTTATGGTCTCCGTGATCCGCTCCCAACTTTCACTCCCGTAAGCCGCTCAAATGCGGGGCCAAAACACTCGGGTAACGCACTAGAGTATGAGCCATGTCTAACAGCGCGCGTCGCAGCCTCACGAACCTTATAGCCGCACTCGAATATCACTTTGAGCTAGCGCAGAACGCAGACGTGGTTCAGCCTGCTCTGCTGGAAGCTGCTGAGGATCGCTTGCGTGACGCCTTTTTCACCTACGACGACGTCCTTTTCACCCAGTTTGACACTGAGCTCCCTTTCGAGATCTTGGATGACGATTTGGAAGAGGAAGAGGAGGACAGTGAGGACAGCGAAGAAGACGTTAGCGGCGACGACAGGTTGGACAACGGGGTCGACGTCGACGTCATTTGGGAATAGCGCTTAGGGGAGAGCTGCCTCGCTGAGTGCTTCGCGCAGCTCTCTGGGGAGCCTTAGGTCATAGCCATCCAGAATCTCTGATAGCTGCGCTTCAGTTCTTGGGCCGACCACGACAGTGCTGACAGTCTGCTGTGCCAGCGCCCACGCGACCGCGAGCCCCGCGCTGGAGACCCCAAGTCCTTCCGCGACCCGCTGGGCTGCAGCCACAATCTTCGCTTGGGGTTCTCCCAGGTACGGCTGCACCATGTAGGACAGGTGCGGTGAAGCTGCCCGGGAGTCGGGTGGCGTTGAGTGCCTGTATTTCCCGGTCAGCGCTCCGGAAGCAAGCGGGGAAAGCCCAATCAGTCCGACTCCCGACTCCGCCAAATGCCCGGACAAGCCCGCAGTCGGCGCCGAACGCAGCAGTGAAAGAGGTTCCGCGACTGCAACCAGGGGGGCCGCCGACTGGTCAAGCTCGCTAGCAATAGCTCCGATGTCCCACTGGTCCATGTCTGCCAAGCCAACATAGCTAGTTAGTCCCCGTTGCACGGCCTCTCGCATCGCCCAGGCGATTTCCTGGTGCTCAACCCCAAAGCGCGGCCCGTGGACCAGCCACACGTCAGCTGGGGCCCCCAGCGCGTCAGTGCTTGCACGCAGGGTGTCCAGCAGGTATCGCCTTGAGCAAGGAAGGGAGGCGGCGTCCGGAACAAAACTGTGAGGACGAGGCTCCAAAGAATGCAGCAGCAAGGTCGGCGCGGGTCCGCCGGCACTATCCAAAACCTCCCGCACGCTCTCTAGACGTCCAGCGAACACAGGACTGTCCGCGTCAGAAGGCACGTCGATCACCCTGCCACCAGCCTCGCGGTACCGGTCATAGATTTGCGTCGCGTCGAAGGTGTCGGTGTCGCGGCCCCAAGTGAGGGTCCCTAGACTCAAAGCGGATAGCGCAAGCCCCGACCGACCCAGGCGCCTTGTCTGCACTGCTCCCCCTAATCCGCCGCGACTTCCAGCTCCCCGAGTCTACGTGCCACGGACTCGCTGTGGGCTAGGGCTCGTCCAAGGTGGGCCCGGTCCTGCCAAGGCGCAGGTACGCTTTGCAACATGGATTTTCTTGAGGCCCTGATTATGGGGTTGGTGCAGGGACTCACAGAGTTCCTCCCCATTTCTTCTTCCGCGCACCTCCGTTTCGTTGGGGAGTTGATCGGTGCGGGGGACCCAGGTGCGGGCTTCACCGCTATCACCCAGATCGGCACAGAGACCGCGGTCCTCATCTTCTTCTGGAAAGACATAGTCAGGATCATCAGCAGCTGGTGGCTCTCCCTCCCGTTCATCCCCGAAACGAAACGCCTCAGCTCCAAGAACCCTGACGCGCGCCTGGGATGGATGATCATTGTCGGCACCATTCCGATTGGAATCCTCGGACTGCTCCTAGAGGACTGGATCGACACCAACTTCCGAAACCTCTGGATCACTGTGTTCATGCTGGCCGCCTTCGGACTTCTGCTTGGCTGGGCCGACAAGGTCGGGAAGCGGGTAAACACGCTCGACACAATGACCTGGGGACAGGCGATCGCCTACGGTTTCGCGCAGGCCCTGGCGCTGATCCCCGGCGTCTCCAGGTCGGGCGGTACCATCACCGCAGGCCGGTTGATGGGCTTCAAGCGTGAAGCAGCAGCCCGCTACTCGTTCCTACTGGCACTACCCGCTGTCTACGTATCCGGCTTCTACAAGCTGTTCAAAGCAGTGGGAGATGAGAGCAGTGTCGGTGCCTTCCCAACCCTGATCGCCACGGTCGTCGCCTTCGCTGTCGGCTACGTCGTGATCGTCTGGTTCCTGAGGGTCATCTCCACGTACTCTTTCGAACCGTTCGTAATCTACCGACTGGTCTTCGCGGGACTCATCGCAGCCCTGCTACTCACCCACGTCATCTACCCGATGCCGCCACTCACAAGCTAGTTCGATGTCCTCAACCACTGGTCTTCAACGCCCCAGCGCAGTCTTGTTCGACATGGACGGAACGCTGGTTGACACAGAACCCTGGTGGTTCGCCGCGGAGCGCGCGTACACGCTCTCCTACGGCGCCGCGTGGGATGAATCCGACGCTCACGAAATGGTCGGTGCTCCTCTTGCCAAGACCACAGCTCGGCTAGCCAGGGTCACCGGTTCGGGCCAAACGCACGCTCAAATCCGTTCCTACCTCATCAACTTCCTTCTAGAACGGTTCGAAAACACAGCATTCCCGTGGCGCCCGGGAATGGCCGAACTGACGACGCGTCTCCACTCTCACGGCGTCCCCATGGCGCTCGTGACCTCCTCCCACCGACCCATAGCTGAAGCAGTCACCTCCAGACTCCCGTGGGGACTCTTCTCAGCTGTGATCTCAGCGGACGACGTGGAGCGGCTGAAACCCCATCCTGAGCCCTACCTGAAAGCGATGGCGGAGCTGCAGGCCGAACCGGACCTCACGATCGTGATTGAAGACTCAGCTTCCGGTCTAGCGTCAGCACACGCGAGCGGTGCCCGCGTGGTTGGGATCCCATGCGTGACCCCGATAGCGCGGGCCCCGGAGCGCAGCATAGTGAAGAGCGGAGACGACCTCACAGACCAGGTGCTCCACAGACTGATCTCTGGCGAAGTCATCGACCTAACGTAGCTACTGCTGAACGGACAGCAGGCGCTCGCGGCCGTCTTCTGGCATGGCCGGGGGAGTGCCCCCAAAGGCCGGGCAGATCGACTGAAAAGCACACCAGTCACAGAGGCGAGACTTCTTTGTCCCGAAGTTTCCATCCAGCGCATCCGCTTTGATTCTTCGCCAGATATCTTCAACATCCAGCTGGAAGGTCACGATGTCTCTTGTGTCCGGGTCCAGCGTGAGGCTCTGGACGCTACGAAGGTAAAGCAGTTGCAGCCTGCTGGGGAACTTCCAGGTTTGCCGCAGGAGAAGGGCGTAGAAGCGCATCTGGAAAAGCGCTTCATTTGCAAACCGTGGGCTTGGTGCGCGGCCCGTCTTGTAGTCGACGACGCGGAGCTTGCCATCCGGGGATTCATCGACACGGTCAATGATCCCGCGAAGAAGGATTCCAGAATCCAGCCGCGCATCCACGAACTTTTCAGTGGCTCTAGGCGCTAGGTTCCGAGGGTGCTCCAGCAGAAAGTAGTTGCTGAGCAGCTGCTCTGTGTCCGCCCTTGCCTGTTCCAAAAGGGTTTCGTCAAAGAAGAGCTGTTCTGCTTCCTGGTTGGAGTCAAGAGTGTTTTCCCAGGCTGCGGGGAGCAGCTGAGACGCGTGCTCCAAGTCCCTCAGGTCCCGCGGCAGCTGAAAAAGGTCTTCAAGCACCTGGTGGACGACCGTGCCCTTCACGGTCGCTTCGCTGGGAGGTTCCGCCATCCGGTCAATCACCTGGTAACGGAACTTCAGGGGACACTGCAGGTAGGTTTTAGTGCTGCTTGCACTCAGCGCTGCAGGTCTTGAACTCACGGCCCCACCTTATCGGCTCACCCCGACAAGAAGACTGCGCCGGTAGAGGAAGGGGAACTGGCCTGGAACTATAAGCTAGCGGTGGCAAAGGTGGACGGAGAGACTCAATGACCAACACCCGGGAGGCTACCGGTCAAGCCGGACGCAGGGGACCTCTGCAAGAGGGAGAACGCGTTCAGATCACAGACACGAAGGGTCGGATGCACACCGTCACGCTGGTGGCTGGAGGTCAGTTCCAGACCAGCCGCGGCATTCTCCGCCACGACGACGTGCTGGGCGGCCCAGACGGGGCCGTCATTGACGCAGGCGAGGGACGAACGTTCCAGGTTGTCCGTCCGCTCCTTGCGGACTACGTGCTCTCCATGCCTCGCGGAGCCGCGATCATCTACCCCAAGGACAGCGCGCAAGTCATTGCGATGGGCGACATTTTTCCGGGGGCCCGCGTCCTTGAGTCAGGCGTTGGCTCCGGCGGGCTCGCTTTGTTCCTGCTCTCCGCAATAGGGGAGAGCGGTTCCTTAGTTTCCGTTGAAAAACGAGAGGACTTTGCGGCCATCGCCGCCGCGAACGTGGACCTCTGGTTTGGGGCGCGCCCGCCGCAGTGGGACCTGGTCGTTGCTGACCTTGCCGACCAGCTGCAGGCCCTGCATGACCAGTCGTTTGACCGGGTTGTTCTGGACTTGCTGGACCCGTGGTCGTTCACAGACGGGGTTTCGCGCGTCCTCGCTCCCGGCGGAGTCTTGGTTTGCTACGTGACAACCGTCCCCCAAATGTCGCGGACCGTTGAGTCTCTTCGGGACTCGGGAAAGTTCCTGGAACCGGTCGCGTGGGATTCGACGAACCGCACTTGGCACATCGAAGGGCTTGCAGTGCGGCCAGACCACCGGATGATCGCTCACACCGGCTACCTGATCACCGCCCGCAGAAAAGCAGACGGCGGCCGCGAACACAAGAGAGTGAAGCATCCGGCGCCAGCAGCCGAAGGGTCCAGTGGGGGCTGGGAAGAAGACCAAGAGTGGTCGGAGTCTTCGCTTGGCCTTCGCGCCACGTCACCGAAGAAGGTGCGGCGGGTTCGCAGAGACTTAGAAACAAAGGTCAGCCGCTGGGTTGACCCCGGAGAGGACCAAGACGATGACTGAAAACGCCTCGCGCATGGCAGCGTCCCAAGTCGCGCTTCTAGAACAGAAGAACGCGAATCTGACGCGGGCCCTGCTGGATGCAAAAGAGCAGTTGGGCATCCTCCAGGAAAAGGTCGACAAGATTGCCTACCCTCCGGCCCAAACCGCGACGTACGTCAGTTCTGACCAGGCGGCGAACGAGGTGGAGCTGATTGTTGGGACGCGCCTAATGCGACTCGCTGCAGCCCCGGACTTCGACTTCGACTCCGTTTCCCCCGGCCAGCTGGTGCGGGTCAGCGAAGAAATGATCGCGGTGAAACCCATGGGCTACCCCCGCGAAGGGGCGGTTGCCTCAGTCCTTGAAACCCTTTCCGGAAGCCGTGTCCTGGTTGGCCTTGAAGGCGGAACCGAACGTGTCCTGACTCTGGCTGGGCCTCTGAGGCACGGCAACGTGAAACCCGGCGACACGGTCCTTGCCGACACCCGTAGTGGCTACGCCTACGAACGCATTGTTCGAGCCTTCGTTGAGCAGCTCCTGACCCCGGAGGTCCCCGACGTTTCGTACCGGGACATCGGTGGGCTTGCCTCACAGATTGAACAGGTGCGCGACGCAGTCGAACTCCCGTTCAAGCACCCCGAGCTGTTCCGCTCTTACGGGCTACGGCCCCCAAGAGGGATCTTGCTTTACGGTCCTCCCGGATGCGGAAAAACCCTGATCGCAAAGGCGGTAGCGTCTTCGTTGTCGTCGGAGACCGAGGACGGGAAGAAGGCTTACTTCATTTCGGTGAAGGGCCCGGAACTCCTCAATAAGTACGTTGGGGAAACCGAACGGCACATCCGCGCTATCTTCTCAAGGGCGCGGGCTCTGGCTGCCTCCGATGTTCCCGTCGTAGTGTTCTTTGACGAGATGGAAGCACTGTTCCGTACCCGCGGTTCCGGCGTCTCCTCGGACGTTGAAACCATGATTGTCCCCCAGCTGCTCGCCGAGATGGACGGTCTGGAATCAATGGACAACGTTGTCGTGATCGGCGCATCAAACCGCGCCGACATGATCGACCCAGCCGTCCTGCGACCCGGCAGGCTCGACGTTCGGGTCCGTATCGACCGACCGGGGCGGGATCAGGCAAGGGACATTTTCCACAAACACCTGGGAGCAGACCTCCCGATCGCCGAAGCCCAGCTAGCCGAAGCAGGTTCGCCGGAAGCTGCGATTTCACAGATGATCGAGGCTGCCCTTGACCGGCTGTACTCGACTGATGATGACGCGGCTTTGTTTGAAGTGCACCTTGCGGACGGCACCAGCGCCAAGATCTTCATTTCGGACCTGGTGTCTGGGGCCATGATTGCTGGAACTGTTGAGCGTGCGAAGAAGCTAGCAATCAAGGATTCCCTGGATCGCGGGCGCGGCGGGCTCTCCACCGGCCACCTGATTGCGGGAGCGGAACAAGAAACCCGTGAATCATCAGAGCTCGCAGCGACAACCTCACCGGATGAGTGGGCCCGAACGGTTGGCCTGCGCGGCGCCGAAGTGGTTTCCGTCGTTCCCCTTGGCAGATGACCCTGGAATGGAGACACCGTGAGCAAGCACAGTGACGCCCGCGTCTTAGGCACGGAGACCGAATTCGGTGTCTATGACCCTGCAGACCCTTACGCAAACCCGATCGCACTTTCGACGCAGGCCGTGGAAACGTACGGCGCCTGGTACAGGGACGGCGCGCCCGCAGTCGGGTGGGACTACAGGGGTGAGGACCCACTGAACGACGTGCGCGGAATGCGCCTAGACCGCGCCACGGCCGACCCTTCGATGCTGACCGATGACCCCTACCACTTGGCCCCTTCAGGGGGTGTGGAGCACCTCCCACGCCCAAGTGAAGAGCAGCTGAGGTTGCTCAAGCCGAGCTCCATCGTGCTTCCGAACGGGGGGCGGTTCTACGTTGACCACGCCCACCCCGAGTACTCTTCGCCTGAAGTGGCAGACGCGCTACAGGGAGTCCTCTGGGATCTTGCTGGAGATGAGATCGCAAGACGCGTGATGAACCTTCGTCAAGAAGAGCTACCGGAGGGCGCCCCACTTGACCTGGTGCTGGTCAAGAACAACGTGGACGGGAAGGGAGCGACTTACGGCTCCCATGAGAACTACCAGGTGGACCGGCTCACCGACCTCGATGAACTCATTAGGTACATGATTCCCTTCCTAGTCACGCGGCAGGTGATCTGCGGGGCCGGTCGGGTCGGGTTGGGGCAGGCGTCAGAGGAGCCAGGGTTCCAGATCTCCCAGCGCGCCGACTACGTTGAGAACGACGTTGGATTAGAAACCACCTTCAATCGACCTATTTTCAACACCCGCGACGAACCCCACGCCGATCACCACTCTTGGCGGCGCATTCACGTGATCGGGGGAGACGCAAATCAGTTCGACGTCTCCCTGCTGCTCCGACTTGGGACGACTGCTCTGGTCTTGTCGGCCATCGAATCCGGGACGGGACTCGCGTGGGATTCCCTTGATCTAGCGAACCCGGTGGGGGCTGTTCAAGAGGTGTCTCGCGACCTCACCTGCAGCCGCGAGCTTGCCATGGCGTCTGGCGAGCCCAGCACCGCCCTCGACATCCAGGAACGCTACCTGGAGCTGGTGAAGGCATCTTTTGTTGAACGAGGAGAAGTGCCCACTCCTGTTGAGCAACTGGTCCTGCAAATCTGGGAAAGCGTAATCACCAGGATGCGCGAGGACATTTTCTTAGTGGCCACTGAAGTTGAGTGGGTTGGGAAGCTCGCGCTCTTCAACCGACAGAAAGAACGGCTTGGTTCGTCGTGGGCCGACCCCAGGCTTGCCGCAATGGACTTGGCGTGGGCTGACCTGCGCCCCTCAAAGTCACTGGTTGCAGCCCTGGATCGCGCAGGCCTGGTGAAGCGGCTCTTCACCTCCGAAGAAGTCAGAATCGCAGCGGACGGCGCGCCCCCACAGACACGGGCCGCAGCCAGGGGTGAAGCCGTGAAAACCCGCCCCGACCTGGTCGCGGCTTCTTGGACATCCCTGGTTTTCGACAAGCCAGGAGTAGGCGAGGGCGGGGAGTATCAGCGCGTCCCAATAGGGGATCCGACACGCCCTGAACTTCCGCGCTCCGTTCAGGGTGCAAACTAGTGCGCAGGAACTGAAAGGTTGGTAGGAGGTAGCGTGTCCCAGATCCAAGTCGCTGGCGGAGGAGCCGACGACCATGAAGAAGAGACGCAGGCAAGTGGCGGCCAGGTGCAGGTAAGCGCACTTGATGCGCTCCTTGAAGAGATTGACGTTGTCCTTGAAGCGAACGCGCAGGCGTTCGTTCAAGGGTTTGTCCAAAAGGGCGGCCAGTAGGTGAAGCGCCGCATATTCGGCATCGAGACCGAATACGGCATCACCGCCTCGAACCCCGATGGTTCAAACGCAAAGGTCGACGCCGAAGAAGCCGCGAGAGCGTTGTTCGCGCCCGCGCTAGAACAAAGCAGGTCCACGAACCTCTTCTTGAAGAACGGTGGACGGCTATACCTTGACGTCGGCGCACACCCCGAATACGCCACTGCCGAATGCGATGAACTCTGGGACCTCTTGGCCCAGGTTCGCGCTGGTTCGGAAATGCTGGCGGCGATGGCAACGGACGCTGACGGGCGCCTAGAGGCGGGCACCATCCACTTGTTTGCGAACAACCAAGACTTCGAGGGGTCCTCTTACGGGTGCCACGAGAACTTTCTGCTCCGCAGAAGCCGCGACTTCCGGGCCATGGTCGACTCCCTAGTTGCCTTCTTTGTGACGCGGCAGATCATTGCGGGAGCAGGGGACCTGCGGACCGATAAGGACGGGAGAACCCGCTACGTCATTTCGGCTCGCGCCGACCGCATGCAGGACGCAGTCTCCGCAGCGACCACGCGTAGCCGGCCGATCATCAACACGAGGGACGAACCACTTGGCGACGCGTCCTCATATCGCAGACTTCACGTGATCGTTGGGGACACCAACGTTGCGGAACCAACCACCGCGCTGAAGGTGGCGAGCGCAGACCTGGTGCTTTCCGCGCTTGAGGCAGGAATCGACTTCACCGACCTGGAACTCGCTGATCCAATGGACGCAATCCGGACCATCTCAGAAGATCTGGAAGGCTGCGCGAGGCTGAAGCTCGCAGACGGCCGGCGACTTACCGCAGCTGAAATCCAGGCCGAATACCGAAACCGCTCCGCGGGTCAGCTTGACCCAAACAACCAGCTGTACGTTTACCTTTTTGACCTCTGGGGAAGGGCAATAAACGCGAACGCCAGCGGCGACTGGAGTGCGATTGAGACTGAGATCGACTATGCGATAAAGAAAAGGCTGGTCGACGGTTACTGCAAGCGTCAAAAAGTGACACTTGGGGACCCGCGCGTCGCACGGCTTGTTCTGGCCTACCACGACATCACTCCCGCAGGACTCGCACCCAAGATGGAGCAGGGAGGCCTGATGCAAAGACTGTCCTCGCCCGAACAGGTTCGCGGCGCGCAGGAGGTCCCACCCCAGAGCACGCGAGCCAGCCTGCGGGGCGCAGTTATCGGGGCTGCTCAGGAGGCCGGGCGAACCCTGGGTGTCGACTGGGTTAACCTGCGTCTAGAAGGAAGCAGCACGCAAGTGGCACTGCAGGATCCGTTTGCGGTCGAAGATCCGCGTATCCCAGGACTGATTCAGGAAATTTCTGAAGGGGGAAGTCATTGACCTCCCCGCTCCCGTCGCGCCGTTCGCTCCACGCAGCCAAATCCCAAGTGGAAGAAGAGGCCACAAACGGTCCAGAAAGTCCGGTCACCACTGCGATCCCCGCAATGGGGGCCCGGTCGCGCACCACCCTGGTCTCCCTTCCGTGGTGGGTCCTCTACTGGCAGCCACTGGTGATCGCGGCAGTCGTGGCAGTGTTCGGGTTCGTGGTGTTTTACTTTGCGGGGAACTACGCGAAGTCTGAGACGCTCCCGGTGCTTGTCGCCGAAGGTGTTCTAGATGAGGCAGTCGTGAGCGGAGCACACGGCGCCCCCGTCGTGCTTGACCTGGAAGAACCGGTGGAAGTGAAGGGCGTTCAGATCAGGCAAGACCTGTTCGGATCTGGGCGCACGGTAGAAAACGGAACCCCGGTCCTGTTTTCGGTTTCGGCGTTCGACGGCGAGACGGGGGAGAACCTAGAGCCGGATGGAGAACCCTCTTTGGTGGTCGGGGTCGTCGGGTCGGACGAGTTCGGCGACACCCTGAACAACGTCCTTTTGGGGTCCACGGAAGGTTCGCGCTTTGTGGTTGGTCGGGAACTCGACACCGGCAGGGTTGAAGTTGATGTAGTGGACGTTCTCTACTCCATTGCTCGCGGTGAGGAGATAAACGCGGAGGGCCCGCTCTCAGTGACGCTGACGGATGCGGGACCGCACGCGAGCCACGAAGCGGGGGACGAACCGACAGAGGTCATCACCCAGGTCCTGATTGAAGGTGGCGGGCTCCAAGTGCAGGAGGGTGACAGCGTCGTCGCTCAATACGTTGCTTCCGTCTGGGACGACGGGACACTAACTGCTTCGACCTGGATTGAGGGCTCACCCAAGCTCATAGACCTCTCTACTGCAATGCCGGGCCTCAAGGAAGTGCTGCTAGACCGCCGGGTCGGAACCCGCATCGCCGCTGTGATCCCGGCAGAAAAAGCAACAGGTGAAAGCGCGCTCTGCGTTGTCGTGGACATCCTCGCCGCGACCGGCTCTCACGCAACAGACTTGCAGTAAACGAAAACCGGTCAAGTGGAGGCATCAGTGGGCAGACTCATCAGGGTCATTCCTTGCATGGACGTCGATGACGGCCGTGTCGTGAAGGGCGTGAAGTTCAAGGACCTGCGCGACGCGGGGGATCCCGCAGAACTTGCGCGCGCCTACAGCGAGGCTGGCGCAGACGAGATCGCGCTGCTGGACCTTTCGGCTTCAGCGCAGGGGCGCTCCACAATGCTGAGCGTCGTTGAAGCTGCGGCTGAACAGTCCAGCGTGCCGCTCACCGTTGGCGGCGGCATATCCGCCGTGGACCAGGTAGGAACCCTCTTGGACCTGGGAGCCAGCAAGGTCTCCCTCAGCACTGCTGCTTTCGAAAAGCCCGAGCTGCTGACCCAGATCTCAAACCGCTTCGGGCCTGAAACTGTGGTTCTCTCCCTTGACGCCAGGCGGGCGCGGAAGGAATCGGGGGAGTCCTACTTTGAGGTGACGGTGCGTGGCGGCCGCGTCGGCACTGGCAAAGATGCTCTTGACTGGGCCTCTGAGGCTGCGCGTCGTGGCGCGGGCGAAATCCTTGTGAACTCGATCGATCAAGACGGCGTCAAGGAAGGTTTCGACCTAGAACTGACCCGGGCCGTTGCAGAAGCGGTAGAAGTTCCTGTGATCGCTTCAGGGGGTGCCGGTAGCGTTGAGCACTTCGTGGAAGGAGCGAAGGCGGGGGCGGCGGCGGTTTTGGGTGCATCCGTCTTCCACTTCGGTGCCGTTCAGATCGCAGAGGTCAAGGCAGCGCTACTTGCCGCAGGATTCGAAGTTGAGGTTCCGCTGTGACCGGGCTGAACTCCGCGCTGGCTGACCAGCTCAAGCGCGACGCGAACGGATTAGTTTGCGCGGTGGTGCAAGAGGACAGCACGGGCAAGGTGTTGATGGTTGCGTGGATGAACGACGAAGCCCTCGCAAGAACCTTGAGTGAGGGACGCGTCACCTATTGGTCTCGGTCCCGCGGGGAGCTATGGCGCAAAGGCGACACGTCAGGCAACGTTCAACACCTGGTGAGCGCCTCACTTGACTGCGATGGCGACGCGCTCCTGCTGCGTGTCCGACAGACTGGGCCAGCGTGCCACACAGGGACGCGCAGCTGCTTCGATGGGCGGGAGATTCCCGAAGCTCGGATGAGCCCGCCTGCGGAAAGTGTTCGCGCGTAGCGTCGGTTTGAGGAGGCGAAAATGACTGTTCTTGATGACATCATCGTCGGCGTGCGGGAGAAGCTTGCGGGGCGTGAGGCGCTGGTCTCTTTAGAAGAGATCAAGGAAAGGGCGGTCGCGGCTCCTCCTGCTAAAGACGTTATCTCTGCTCTCCGTGACGGACCCGGTGCGGTTTCAGTGATAGCTGAGATCAAACGCTCCTCACCGTCCAAGGGAGCCTTGAGCGCGATCCCGGATCCGGCGAAGCTGGCGCAGACTTACGAAGAAGGCGGAGCCGCGATGATCTCCGTCCTTACCGAAGAGCTGCGTTTCGGTGGTTCGCTGGAGGACCTGCGTGCGGTTCGTCAGGCAGTCGACATCCCCGTGCTACGCAAGGACTTTATCGTGACGCCTTACCAGGTTCACGAAGCCCGCGCCTACGGGGCCGACGCGGTGCTCCTGATTGTCGCTGCGCTAGAGCAAGAAGCTCTTGTTTCCTTGATCGAACGGGTTCGCTCCCTCGGTATGACCCCGCTGGTTGAAGCAAATTCGCGGCTCGAGGTCTTCCAAGCGCTTGACGCCGGGGCGGATCTTATCGGTGTCAACGCTCGCAACCTGAAGGACCTGTCAGTTGACCGCTCCACCGTGGAGCAAACTCTGGATGCGATTCCCGCTGACGCGGTGGCGGTCGCAGAGTCGGGGGTTCGCTCTGGCCGTGACGTCCGTGACTACGCCCTGGCCGGCGCAGACGCGGTGCTCGTTGGTGAAGCACTTGTCACATCTGGCAACCCCTTAGAAGCAATCTCTGACATGGTTTCTGCGGGGGCTCATCCCTCACTACTGACGGAGAGGAAAGAGCGCGTGCAGCGCGCTCTGGGTGACAACTAATGTCGGGTGAAGACCGGTACTTTGGTTCTTTCGGGGGCCGATTCATGTCGGAGCCGCTGATGGCGGCAGTGGAAGAGCTTGACGAGCAGTGGCAGGCCGCGTGGGTTGACCCTGCTTTCCGCAGCGAGTTCGCTCGGCTGCTGGACCAGTACGCTGGGCGACCCTCCATGCTCACCGAAGTGCCAAGGTTTGCTGCCGGCACCGGTGCGCGCATCTTCCTAAAGCGTGAAGACCTGAACCACACGGGGTCCCACAAGATCAACAACGTGCTGGGTCAAGCGCTCCTCACCAAACGCATCGGTAAGACCAGGGTAGTAGCGGAGACAGGTGCGGGCCAACACGGCGTTGCGACCGCGACAGCTGCGGCTCTGCTAGGCCTTGACTGCACCGTCTACATGGGCCTTGAAGACACCAAACGTCAAGCCCTAAACGTTGCGCGCATGCAGATCTTGGGCGCCGAAGTGATCGCTGTCACGCAGGGCTCTCAGACCCTGAAGGATGCGATCAACGAAGCTTTTCGGGACTGGGTGACGAACGTAGCCGACACTAACTACATCTTTGGAACCGCGGCCGGACCCGACCCGTTCCCCGCCATGGTGCGCGACCTACAGCGCGTCATTGGTGATGAGGCCAGGGCGCAGCTCCTAGAAGCCACAAGCCGACTGCCTAACGCTGTTTTCGCTTGCGTTGGAGGCGGATCCAACGCTATCGGAACCTTCACTGCCTTCGTGCCTGACCCAGACGTTGAGCTCATCGGCTGCGAAGCGGCCGGGGACGGCGTCGAAACCGGCAGGCACGCGGCCTCTATCACTGCGGGGCAGATTGGGATCCTGCACGGAGCAAGGACCTTCGTGTTGCAGGAGCAGGACGGACAGACCAAACCCTCGCATTCCATCTCTGCGGGCCTCGACTATCCAGGGGTCGGACCAGAACACGCTCACCTCGCTCAAATTGGGCGCGCTGAGTACATTCCCGTGACCGACACGCAGGCGATGGACGCGTTCTTACGGCTCTCAAGAACAGAGGGCATTATCCCCGCTATCGAATCCGCGCACGCGCTGGCCGGTGCACTGATGTGGGCGGAGGCCAACGCGGATCGCAAAGATCAGATCCTCCTGGTGAATCTTTCTGGGCGCGGCGACAAAGACATGGAGACAGCTGCCCGCTGGTTCGACGTGGGAGAGCCGACCTTGGACCGGATAGACCCTGCCGCAGAAGGAGGACGTTCAAGTACGGAAGAGGTGCGCCATGACAGCTAGCAGAACCGTGATCCAGGAAGCGAACCGCCAAGGTAACGCTGCAATGCTCGGATATCTGCCGCTGGGGTTTCCAACGGTCAGGCGGTCGATCGACGCCGCGAAAATCCTGGTTGATTCGGGTTTCGATGTGATCGAACTGGGTTTTCCGTACTCTGATCCGGCGATGGACGGCCCCGTCATCCAGGAAGCAACGACCCTGGCACTTGAGCGGGGTACCCACCTGGACGACCTCCTGGAAGCGACCGCAGAGCTGAACGACTACGGTACCTCCGTGGTTTCGATGACCTACTGGAACCCGGTGAACTGGTACGGGACGGCGGAGTTTGCAAAAGACTTCGCGTCAGCGGGCGGCTCGGGACTAATCACCCCGGACCTCCCGCCAGAAGAGGCGGGGGAGTGGATCGAAGCTTCAAACAGGTACGGGCTTGAGCGCATTTTCCTTTCTGCGCCGTCCTCACCAACCCATCGCCTAAAACTCATTAGCGAAGCGGTGAACGGCTGGGTTTACGCGGCCTCAACCATGGGAGTCACCGGCGCCCGGTCCTCACTGGACTCCTCTGCTGAAAAGCTGGTTGAGCGCACCTACGACGCAGGAGCCAAAGTGGTCTGTGTCGGCATCGGGGTATCCACCGGGGAACAGGCGCGGGAAGTCGCAGGCTTCGCAAACGGCGTGATAGTCGGGAGTGCCCTGGTGCGCCCCCTGCTTGACCTACCGTGGAGGGAAGCCACCGGGGCCCTTGAAAAGAAGGCGCTAGAACTCAGCGCAGGCGTGGCCGGGCAGTGGGCAGATCGATGATTCCCGCGTCCATTCCGTCCCCACCCATCCACGGGTTCCCCCTAGGACCGTTTACCATCCACATCTATGCCCTCACCATGATCCTCGCGATGCTAGCGGGAGGCTGGATCACCTACGTGCGCTACGTGCGCCGCGGCGGGAGCGGCGACGTAGCGCTTGACGCCATGTTCTGGGCTATCCCCATGGGGCTGGTCGGTGCGCGCATCTACCACGTCTTTACCCACCCCGGCGACTACTTCGGAGAGGGCAAGGATCCCCTTGCAGTGTTCAAGGTTTGGGAAGGCGGAATGGCCATCTTCGGGGCCATCGGCTTCGGCGCGCTCGGGGCAGTGATCGCACTTCGGATCGCAAAGCAAAGGATCGGACCTTTCGCTGACTCCGTCGCACCGGCACTGCTGGTTGCCCAAGCGATCGGGCGTCTCGGCAACTACTTCAACCAGGAGCTGTTTGGGGGATCCACTGAGCTCCCCTGGGGACTTGAGATTGGTGACCCGTACCTTCAGGCTTTTGGAATCGCTCCGGGGACGCTGGTCCAGCCGCTGTTCTTATATGAGATTGTCTGGAACCTGGCGATGGCGCTCCTGTTGGTTTTCTTGGACGATCACATCCGCTTCAAGTCCGGCCAGGTCATGGCCCTCTACCTGGTGATGTACGGAACGGGCAGGACAATCTTAGAAACCTGGCGCCTAGACACCCCCGATCGCATCCTGGGTCTTCGCGTCAACATGTTCACCTCGCTGCTTGTGATCCTCTTGGGGATCATCGTCTTCTTCGTGGCAAGAGCCGTGGATGCCCCCACGACTGTCAGCCCTGCAGAAGTGGAGAAGTACCTGGAAAAGCGGGAGCCTCAAGAAGACCCAAAACCTGGGCCGAACCGAGCTGCGATTCCCGCTTCACAAAGGGCGCGCGCAGACAACCGAGCAAGCGAACCGCAAGACATGGGAGAGCCGGACCAAAAGCGATAGGGTTTGTGACAGTAACCTTCTTGGCAGCGGCCGGCAGCCAACCACATTTGGAGTGAGTTTATGCGTCGAGCAAAGATTGTCTGCACCATCGGTCCGGCAACGGAATCTACCGAAAAGATCCAGGCCCTTGTGGACGCAGGCATGGATGTCGCCCGTATCAACCGTAGCCACGGCGTGGCCGAAGAACACGAAAAGGTCATCCGCAGGGTGCGCCGCGCAGCTGACAACTCAGGCCGCGCCGTCGCCGTGCTCGTTGATCTTCAAGGCCCGAAGATCAGGCTTGAAACCTTCGAAGACGGACCTCAGCAGTTAGAAGAGGGCGACAAGTTTGTGATCACGACCCGGGACGTCCCAGGGACTAAAGAGATCGTGGGGACGACGTTCAAGGGTCTTCCCTCAGACTGCCGCCCTGGTGACCGACTGCTGATAGACGACGGGAACGTTGGCCTCCGCGTGATTTCAGTCACTGACACGGACGTGACGACCAGGGTTGAGGTTCCCGGAGAGGTCTCAGACCACAAGGGGCTCAACCTGCCCGGTGTCGCTGTGTCCGTGCCTGCGCTCTCTGAAAAGGATCGTGAGGACCTGCGTTGGGCCCTGCGTCACGGGGCCGACTTTGTGGCCCTCTCATTCGTTCGTGACGCTGCTGACGTGAACGACGTGCGTGCGATCATGATCGAAGAGGGCCGGTTCGTGCCTGTGATCGCGAAGATAGAAAAACCGCAGGCAGTAGAGAATCTGGCTGAGATTGTGAGGGCTTTCGATGGGATCATGGTTGCCCGCGGTGACCTTGGTGTCGAAATGCCCCTGGAGCAGGTGCCGCTGGTCCAGAAGGAAGCCATCGAAATGGCGCGTCGGGCCGCGAAGCCGGTGATTGTCGCGACCCAGGTGATGGATTCGATGATCAAGAACCCGCGTCCCACAAGGGCTGAGGCTTCAGACTGCGCGAACGCGATCCTTGACGGCGCTGACGCGGTCATGCTTTCTGGTGAGACCTCTGTCGGTGCTTTCCCGATTCAGTCGGTGCGAACCATGGCTCGGATCATTGAGAACACTGAAGAAAACGGCTTGGATCGGATTGCTCCACTTGGAGAGTTCAAGTCTGACCAGTCCGGTGTTATCTGCCAGGCGGCAGCCTCTCTAGCTGAGGTTTTGGACGCGCGTTACCTTGTGACCTTCACGTTGTCGGGCAACACCGCTAGGCAGATGTCGCGGATGCGTAGCCCCATCCCACAGATCTCGTTTACGCCGCTTGAAGAAACCCGCAGGCAGCTCGCCTTGTCGTGGGGGGTTGAGTCCTACAAGTTGCCGACGGTCCAGCACACCGATGACATGGTGAACCAGGTTGACCAGGTGGCGCGCGCGGCAAGAATCGTTGAAGGTGGGGAGAAACTGGTCATCGTTGCCGGCATGCCGCCGGGGGTCCAAAAGAGTTCAAACTCGATTCGCGTTCACACCCTGAGCGGCGGGCCGGAAGACCTGGTAACAGTCTCCAACTTCAAGCTCTAGTTGAGACTTCTGCTCAGCTTGTGGTCGCGCACTGACCAGAATGAGGTTTAGGGCGCAATTCGGCCTAAATCCGTGGACCCCGCTCTTGCTTCGCGTTAGCCTCATTCCCAGATGGGAAAGGAAACGATGGTAGACACCAAGAAGAAGACTGCCAAGGCTGCAACGCTGCTGGGCGCCGCATCCGCGCTGGCTCTTGCCGTTCCCGCTTTCATAGCGAGCGCAGCACCCGCCAGCTCGACCGGAGCCGTCCCCACAAACTTGAAACTCACTTCGATCGTGGAGATCCCGTACCAGACCAAGGTTGTTGAAGACGCAGATCTACCAGCTGATGTTGAGGTTGAGAAGCAAGCTGGTTCGAACGGCGTAAAGCACGTCTACACTTCGGAGTACTCGGACACCGAAGGGCCGCAGATCGTCTCAACGATCGTCAAGGAGTCCTCTGACCGGGTCATCCACCGCGGAACAAAGGTTGAACTTCCTTCGGCCGCCGAACCGGAACCGGAGCCGGAGCCGGAGCCCGTGGCAGCTGACCCCGTGGGCGCAAGTCGCAGTGAAGTGAAGACCAACCTGAGCACCACAGGGCAATACGGTCTACGCGACCTTCAGTTCCAGGGAGTGATCATGTGGGGCGGCTATAAGTTCACCTACTACTCTCAACGGGTTCTTCCAGGTGGCGGACTCCGCATTCCAGGGAGGCACGTGAACGGCAGCGGCTTTGTCTCCGATGGGGACGGCTACATTGTCCTGGCAGGTTCAGCGCCCATGGGAACGGTCTACCCGACGCCGTTCGGTGCGCCAGGCAAGATTTACGACCGCGGCACTTATGGCAACCACCTGGACGTTTACACCCAGTAGACAGAGTGAGCCGCGATACAAAAAGCGGGACGACCTTAGGGTCGTCCCGCTTTGTCGTTGCTAACTCCTAGTCAACGTCGTCAGCTTGGGTCTGGTGGACCGTGCCGAAGTCGTGGTGGGGAGGGCCGTAAATGGAGTAGACCTTCATGGGCTCATCGCCAACGTTGGTGATGTTGTGCCAGACACCCACGGGCACCAGCACGGCCCAGTCATCGCCAACCTCGGCTTCAAAGGTCACTTCGTCTTCGGTTGGGCCCATCTGGACCAGACCGCGACCCTGCTCAATGCGAAGGAACTGGTCCTCCTTGTGGTGGACCTCTTTCCCGATGTCTCCACCGACGGGGATAGACATGACCGTCATCTGAAGGTGGGCGCCCGTCCAGACTGCGGTGCGGAACGTGTCGTTCTCAAGGGTTAGTTCTTCAATGTCCACAACGTAGGGACCCGGGCCGTTATCTTTCAGTTCTGCCATAGGACTGAGACTCCTTTTTCTGTTTGCATTCCGCCGTTTGCGTTTGCGTTTCGCCTAAAGCCTACGTGGCGGTGTAGGACCTCTCAAACCGGTCGTCGAGCCGGCCATTAGTGCCCTGTCCATGGGGGCGACTGCATTCTTGTGTTAGGAACCCGTATCCTAGGCTCGTTGAGAATACAGAAACATCTAGACGAAGGTGTGAAACAAATTGAGTAAAGAAGCAACAGGCGTGGCTGACAAGGTGAAGAAGGCGACTGGCATGTTTGCTGGTTTCAGGGAGTTTATTGCCCGCGGCAACGCCATCGACCTTGCCGTCGGCGTCGTCATTGGTGCGGCCTTTGGCGAGGTCGTCAACGCCCTTGTTGACAAGTTCCTGAGCCCGCTCGTCGGAGCGCTCTTCGGTCAGCCCTCGTTCGACAACGTGCTTCAGTTTGAGGTGGGCCTCTTCGGCGACCCGGCGATTGTCCAGCCGGGTGCCATCCTGACCGCGCTGTTCAACTTCCTGATTGTTGCGCTGGCCCTCTACTTCGTGGTCGTCGTGCCGATCAACAAGCTTGCAGAGAAGAAGGACGAGGTCTTGGGTGTCGAGGACGAGCAAGAGGAAGAGGAGGTCTCGCCTGAGGTTGCTCTACTAACCCAGATCCGCGACTCTCTCCAGGCGGACGCCGCAAAAGAAGAAGCATCGAAGTAGCTAGGGACTAGGCAAACTCTCCGCTTACCCTGGCGCTCCCACGTGGAGTGCCAGGGCTTTGCCTGCCGGGACCTCTGCGCTGAAAGAGCCGTCCTTCTGGACGGTTACGATCTCTGCACAGTCCGGCACCATCACGTTGCAGTATTTGCCGGCAGGCAACGCCGAGCGGAACTTGGGTCCCGACAGTGCTCCTGTCTGCTCACCATCGCCGGCCACGAAGGTGTCAGTCTCATTGTTGATCACTAGGAACGCAACGCCCTCCCCGGGCACGGCCGCGGCTTCTATGTCTTCTACGTCCCCTCCTCGTCCAAAAGCGATCAGGTTCCCGTCATTGCTCCACCAGTTTGTGACCGGCGTTCCTGCGGCAGTGTTGTGGAAGTGGACCATGGCGGCGATCTCCGGCCAATTCTGCAAGCAGGTCCAGGTTCCAGCGTCGCAGTCGACGTCCGGAACTGAAGTTTCGGTCGCTCCCGGCGCGCCGGCGTCCGAATCGTCGAAGCGGTAGCCGGTGTAGACGGCCGGCTCCCCGTAGTCCCAACCGAGCATGAAGATGTTTGCGAGCAGGTAGTCGTTTTCGTTCTTGTAGCTGAGGGTCGATCCGTCGCGCTCGGTGTCGTGGTTGTCAACGAAAACTACCGCGTCCGAGGATGGAAGCAGGCCCTTCCCAGCGAAGCGAAGGGTCTTGATCTGGTTGTTGAAATCGTCGACTAGTTCCCGCCCGTACCCGAACTCGTTCACCTTTCCTGTCCCCACGTACTCTTCGGGTTTGATGGGTTCCTCCTGACCCCGGATCACTTCCTGGATCCAAAGCACGTCCGGGTTGCTCAGCCTGGCTTTCAGGGCCGCGAGGTCCTCCGCTGGGATGTGCTTTGCCGCGTCGATCCGGAAGCCTTCAACCCCCATTGCGATGAGTTCGTTCAGATAGGCGGCCTCAGTCTCCTGAACATGTTCACTGGCTGTTGCCAGGTCTTGCAGTCCCAGCAGCCTGCATCCTTGCACCTGGTCGCGGTCGCGGTAGGTGAAGATGTTGTCGCGGCACTCGTTGAAATCCTCCGCGCCATAGATCCCGGGGAAGTCATCTTCTGCGTACCGGGAACCGGCGACGCCGATGCCGGGGGACTGGTCGACGGCGGCCATGTGGTTCAGGACAGCGTCAGCGATGATGCCGACACCCACCTCCTTGCAGACGTCGATCATTTCTTGGAACTCCTCTGCTGTTCCTAGCTTTGAGTCGAGCTTGTAGGACACGGGCTGGTAGGAGGTCCACCAGGCCTCACCTTGGATCGTTTCGTTTGGTGGGGAGATCTGGACGTACCGGAAACCTGCGGGTGCGATGGTGGCTGGGCATTCGCGGGCAACCGACTTCCAGTTCCACTGGAAAGTGGTCAGGATGACGTCGCTTGCTGGTGCCTGCGCGCTGGACTTTCCGCCTGAGCGGGCGTTTGCCCACAAGAAGACGCCAACCACCACAAGCAGCACTGCCGCGAGAGCCGCGCCACCGGCACGAAGCCACTTGCCCTTCGTCTGTCGCGCGGGTTCTTGCTGTGTCTGGGACATTTGCTCTCCTGGCACCTTCTGCGTTGGAGGTGTTTGCTTGCAACCTTAGGCGTAGGTCCGCGTTTCGTGGCCCTAGTTCGTTCGGTGCGCAACCACGCGTCCATATCTAGCTTGATTCGCCCCCGCAGGACGCGAACCCCACGTACCATCTGCGGCAAGAGTATTCCACGTCACTTCTCTTTGGGGGTCGGTAATGGGTTTCATCAAGGCTTTCGGCGGCGCTATCGGCGGCATGTTTGCGGACCAGTGGAAGGACTATCTGACTCCTCCACCGAATCTGCCAGCCTCTGCTGCACTGTTTCCCGCGGTGAAGGTAGGACGGGTTGCGGGGCGCGGCTCTAACACCAAGAGCTCGCCGAACATCATCACGAACGGGTCGCGGATCGTGGTTCCAGAAGGCTACGGTCTCCTCACCTTCCAAAACGGCGAGCTAACGGGTTTCGTGGGGGAGCCTGGCGGGTTCATCTGGGAGTCCAACGACCCCAACTCGAAGTCCATTTTTGCGGGTGACGGCTTCCTGGCACCAACTGTCAAGATGTCGTGGGAGCGCTTCAAGTTCGGGGGGATTCCCGGCAGCCAACAAATGGCGTTCTACGTGAACCTCAAGGAAATCCCCAACAACCGTTTCGGGACGCAATCTGAGATCTACTGGGATGACGCCTACCTGGGTGCTCAGGTCGGCGCGATCACGCGAGGAACCTACACGCTCCGCATTGTGGACCCCGTCCTGTTCGTGAAGGGTTTTGTCCCTCTTGCGTATTACACGTCCGATTCTCTGATTTTCGACTTCTCTGACCTGGATAACCCCGCAGCATCCCAGCTGTTCAATGAGGTCGTTGGTTCTCTTGCTGCTGCGTTCTCCTACTACACGAACGACCCCAACAAGGGGAACCGAATCGCGCGGATTCAGGGG
>ERZ1032852.80-NODE-80-length-27861-cov-8.599835_pt1 | contig 27861 bp, 29 predicted proteins | sample MGYA00516689_ERZ1032852 | MGnify/ENA primary metagenome ERZ1032852 (study PRJEB33719, sample SAMN04262499) | wastewater metagenome | biome: rural village; feature: composting latrine chamber; material: composting feces with ash | place: El Salvador | collected...
ATTGTTAACCTTAAATCTAATACCATGAAAAACACGTTGCAAATAAAGGGCGTGTCTGCCAAATCTCCAAATATTACGGGTAAGAAAACGCCCCTTTTAAAATTATTTATCGTTTTTGCTGCTTTTTACCGCTTGGGAAGCGACCGCGTTTGTATTTGTTTGCAAAAATATGTGCCTTTTTTGCCCATTAACCCGGCGGGGGTCCTCGCTTTCTCCGTTTCGGCTTCTAATCGTAGATTTTGTTCGCGAAGAAATTGAAAAGACTCCAGTTGTAGCGGTACCAACGCCGGGTTGCCCGCTGTTTGCCGCCGAACTGGAGTAGAAAACGCGATCGTCCGGCATTTTTATTTAGGAAGCCCACGTCCATGTAGTCGAAATATAAGAAACCTTCGTCTTCCGCCATCTGCATGGCAGAGTAAAGGGTGAATATGGTAGGGTAAAGCGTTTTATACCGCTTGGATTTACCCCACGAGTAGAGGCAATATACCGTCTGTTTTTTCTCGAAACCAAGGATAGCCCCGCCAATGATTTTTCCCTGGTAACGGGCGAGCACGATTTTGCCTTTGCCCTGGAGAATGTAATGGTGAAAGAAATTCTCGAAGTAGGCATAGGGAGGAAAACGGTGGGATATCTTTTTTTTGTTGGTGTCCCGTATAAGCGTGTAAATTTCTTGCAGGCGCTTCGCCGACCGGAATTCTTCCAGTATAACCCCTTTTCTACGGGCTTTGTTGACTTGATTTTTTCGAGTGGCCGATAACTGGTCCCATATCTTTCGTTTTCGTTGTAAGGAGTTCCGTATATTAATCCATTTGATGGAATAAAACTTGTTCTCTCGAAATCCCTTGTACCCGAAAATCGCGTCTCCCAAGTTTTCGTAGCGGATCAGGAACACTTTGCTTCGTACCTCCTTTACCAGTCGGGTGATGAGCACTTCAAAAATATCTATCCGGGAACAGTTCTCGTCAAAAAAAGCGGGCTGTTGCGATATAAAACATCGCTTGAACAACTTGCCGCTAAAGAGCCGGTTGATGCGCGTGATATTGGCAAACATCGCTGCCACGGGCATATCGGCGTCAAAAGCAACTAGCATGAGGGGGGTATAGGTGGATGAATGACTATACCAGTCGAACGACGAGGCATAGTGAAAAAAAGAAGTCTCTTCCAAAGCGGGAAGGTCTGCCTTTTGATAATATATCTCCATGCGGTACTTCATCGGTTGTAAATAGCTTTGTTGTTTTTACTGGCCACTGCCTTCTTTTTTCACTCTCAATAACAAAAATAATAAAAAAAACTAACGTACCATAAGTTTTTATCGGAATAAAGAAGTAATAATCGTTTATTAAGGCACGATTTCAGCATTTTTTGATTATTTTTGCCGTTTCATGAGGCGAGAACTATCCTTCAGGCTAAAATAACGAATAAGAGCGAGCAGTGAGCGAAACATCTACGTTCACTCGTGTCACATCATGGAGGAAAACAGTCTAATTTTGAATGGTATATGGCGAAAAAAATTCTTGTTACAGGAGGAACCGGCTACATCGGTTCACATACCGTTGTTGAACTACAACAGGCCGGGTATGACGTGGTGATCGTGGACAACCTGTCCAATTCCAGTGCCGACGTCTTGGAAGGTATCACGCGTATCACCGGGGTGCGCCCCGCTTTTGACAAGCTCGATTGCACCGATATGAAGGCGATGGAGGCATTATTCAAAAAACACCGGTTTGATGGGATCATCCATTTTGCCGCGAGCAAAGCGGTAGGGGAGTCGGTACAGCAGCCGCTGCTTTACTACCGGAACAACTTGGTGTCGTTGATTAATCTTCTCGAATTGATGCCGACCTACAACGTGAGGGGGATTGTTTTCTCTTCATCCTGTACCGTGTACGGGGAGCCCGACAAGAATCCCATCGATGAAAGCGCGCCCATTAAACCGGCAGCATCGCCCTACGGGAACACCAAGCAGGTCAACGAAGAGATCATTCAAGATTTTGTACATTCCGGGGCTCCCATCAAGAGCATTATCCTTCGTTATTTTAATCCCATAGGCGCGCATCCGTCGGCCGAGATTGGCGAATTACCACTGGGGGTACCGCAAAACTTGGTACCTTATATCACCCAGACAGGGATTGGCATCCGGAAACAGTTGAGCGTGTTTGGAGACGATTATGATACCCCGGATGGATCCTGCATCCGAGATTTTATTAACGTGGTGGACTTGGCCAAGGCGCATGTTATCTCCATCGAGCGTATGCTGGAAAACAAATCAAACGATCCGGTGGAGGTGTTTAACCTGGGTACAGGTATCGGACTTTCGGTGTTGGAACTGATTAAGGTTTTCGAGAAGGTATCCGGCAAGCCATTGAATTACAAGATTGTAGGCCGCCGTGAAGGCGATATCGAAAAAATCTGGGCACAACCCGATAAGGCAAATAACGTGCTGGGATGGAGCGCGAAAGAGACCATCGAGGATACCATGGCGTCCGCTTGGAAATGGCAGCAACGCCTGCAAGAAAAAGGAGTGATGTAGTAACCTGCCGATGGATAAAAGCCATCAAGCACGTCATGAATGGCTGGTAATGGAATAAAAACGAGATAGGTGCCCCGAGGGCGATGGGTGTTTAAAAATAGTATTCGATCACGAGGTAATAATCCTCTCTGCCCTCGACGGAATTATCCATTTCGATTTTGTTTTCTCTTGCCAGCCATCCGATCGCGGTGTAAATTTCCTTCTCGGATAAGCCGGAAGCATCCTGTAATTGTTGAATGCTCCACTTTTGGTTGTTGTTCAAAAGATTCCAGATAATGCCCGCGTTTGTCCCAATTGATTTCTTGTTCATCGTGTTTGTCTTTATAATGTGGAAACCTATGTACTCGATGCTATTAGAACGCTTTTCGAGGGGCTTTTGTTCTATCTGCCCGGGCGAAAACGAGGGGAATCACCGCGGTTCCGAGGCCCTACCGTCACGGTTTGGACTCGCGTTTTAGGAACGCGGCCGGAGACTTAAAGAGAGGTGAAAACGAAGAGGTAAAGATAGACAGCCGGTACAGCCAAGAGAAGGCTGTCTACGCGATCTAAAATGCCACCGTGCCCGGGGATAAGGGTGCCTGAATCTTTCACGTTGCAAGTGCGTTTAATAAGCGACTCGAACAGGTCGCCCAGTGTCCCGAACAGGGATACCGTTATCGCGAAGCCAATCCAAAAGATGGTATGGAAAGAGGGGTACAGCTGGGCAAAGAACAGGGCAGCAAGAACCGTGAAAAAGATGCCCGCAAGGAATCCTTCGACCGATTTTTGAGGGGAGATGTGCTCCATGAGTTTGCGTTTCCCGATGAGCGATCCGATGAAGTAAGCCGCGGTGTCGTTTACCCATAGGAAAACAAACAGGGCCAAGATGGGCACCCAGTCGTAGCCTACACCCGACAAACTACTTTGGTAGGAGTAGGAGAGAAGCATCAGAAGGCTCAGCGGCATGGTGATGTAGACCTGGCCGAAAACCGAATAGATGATCCCGTGAAGGATATCCTCCCGACGAAGAAAAATGGCAGAAGCGATAAGCGCGAGCAGGTAAACGAGGATGAGCACGGGCAACGCGAAGGTGGACTGTCCTTCCAAGTACAGGAAGACCGAGAAAAAAAGAAGGATGCCCGATGCAATATTAAACGCCTTGCTGATAGCATGTGACGTATCCTTTTCTACCATGCGATAAAACTCGAAGAGACTCATGCCCAAGATGGCGCCAAAGACCGCGAGGAATGAAAAGCGCCCCCCCAGTACACCAAACAGGATGACCAAGATGTATAAGATGCCGGCCACTGCACGTGTTAGGATCTCTTTTATTTTCAAGCCTCCCTTTCCTCCTTATTCGTTCCTGACTCTTCTTTTGTTCCTGTATCTTCATTCTCACCTTCGGTTTCCGTTGCCGATGGCGGGTCTTTTTTCTCCTCTTCTTCGAAATCAACTCCATGCTCCGTGAGCAGGTTGTACCACGAGATTATTTTTTTCACGTCGCTCGCGTATACACTCTCTCTGCTATAGTCGGGCAGGATCTCCCCGAAGTAGGTGAACAGCGTGTTTCCGGATGGCTTGGGCCCCAGTGACAACTGCTTTCCTTCTTCCTTGTTCTTGATCAATTTCAGCACCTCCCGTAACGGGATATCGCCGTCGTTGGTGTAAATGGAGACATCGCTCAGTGCTACCACCTTCTCTTGGGCATAAACGGGAATACGTTTTCCGTCGGATAGCGATTCAACGATATTCAGGTTTTGGTTAGTGGATATAAGTTTGTAGAGGCCGGGACGTCCGGTGACGGATAGAATTTTGGAAAGCATAATCAATTTTTGTTTTGCCGGTTTTTGTTTCACGAGTGCAAAAATAAGCAGTAGCCGCCATATTCGCAACTTTTCAAAACTTTTTTCTTGAAAAGAGGGGCTCTTTAGGAAAAATGGCCTACATTCGTGAATGACAAAAAAAATGACAACAGCAGTAACGATCGCGATAACCATGCTTTTATCGTGCACCGGCAACCGCGCGAGCAAACAGGATGACAGTGCGGCACCCGGAGAGGCTCGGGTGGCAACCACCATTGGTGGTGAGATGCTTCTACTGATCGGCACTTACACCTCGTGCGGGGGAAGTGAGGGAGTATACCTTTACCGGTTTGATACCGATACGGGCAGGGGCGACTCGCTTGGCATGGCCAAGGCAGATAACCCTTCTTACCTCACGTTAAGCCCGGACGAGCGGTTCGTGTATACCGTGAGCGAGGGAGGTAAAGGCGGCAGTGGCGTGCATGCTTTCTCGCTCGACAAACAACAAGGGCGAATGGAGTTATTAAACTCCCTGGCGACGAATAGCGAGGGGCCGTGTTACATTACCATCGATGGCAAGGGTAGGAACTTGCATACCGCGAACTACGGAGGTGGAAGCATCTCGTCGTTCCGGCTGAACGAGGACGGTTCTCTCGCCCCGGGTACCTCGGTCATGTTATTCAGCGGGTCGGGGCCTGACTCAACTCGACAGCAAAGCCCACACCTGCACTCGGTAAGGTACACGCCCGACGGGCAGTTTTTGTTCGCGGCCGACTTGGGAACAGATAAACTGTATCGGTTTACCGTGAATGATACGCCGTTCGAAGGCCAACCACCCATACACGAGAGCAGCCTCAGGGAATGGAACACTCCCCCGGAGACGGGGCCGCGCCATTTTGATTTCCACCCCGACGGGAGGTTCCTCTACCTGTTGGGAGAGTTATCGGGTGCGGTGATTGTTTACGATTACCATTACGGGGAGCTGCAACAAAAACAGGTGATTGCCGCTGACACCATCGGTGCCCGGGGGAGTGCCGATATCCGGGTGTCGCCCGACGGCCGTTTTCTCTATGCCTCTAACCGATTGCAGGCCGACGGGATCGCTATCTTCTCCATTGATCCCGACGAGGGAACGCTCACCCGGGCAGGATACCAGCTTACTGCAAAACACCCGCGCAATTTCGAGATCACGCCCAATGGCAACTTTTTGTTGGTGGCGGGAAGGGACGATGATAAAGTGCAGGTATTCCGGGTGGATAAAGAGACCGGCTTGTTGACCGATACCCACCAGGATATCCCGATTAGCAAACCGGTTTGCTTGAAGTTTGCAGGGGCAGGATAGGGAGTACTCTTTTTTATAGATTACCCAATCGCGCGATCTCTTCGATGCGATAAGGTGTGGCTTGGTACACGAAGTAGTTGAGCCAGTTGATGTACAGTAGGTTGGCATGCGATCGCCATTGCACCAGCGGCGGCTGTCCCGGGTCATTATCCCGGTAGTAGTTTAGCGGTAGCTCCACCGAATCCATTCCCTTTTCTTTATCGCGGGTGTACTCGTTGTGGAGGGTAAGGGGGGAGTACTCGGAGTGCCCGGTCACGTAAAATTCCCGTCCGCCTCGTGACGCGAGGATATAGACGCCCGCCTCTTTCGACTCGGAGAGGATCGTTAACTCGGGCTGGTGCGCGATCTCCTCTGCCAAGATGGTGGTATGCCGGCTGTGCGGCGCGTAAAATTCGTCATCGAACCCCCTGAAAAGCGGGAAGGTGGGGTCGTTTAGCGTGTGGCGGAACACGCCGAACAATTTCTTGTCCAGCGGGTGCTTGTTAATACCGTAAAAGTGCTGCAACGCGGCCTGTGCGCCCCAGCATATGTAAAAAGTAGAGGTGACATGCGTACGTGCCCAATCGAGTATCTCGGTGAGTTCGTCCCAGTAGGTCACTTCCCGGAATGGTAGCATCTCAACGGGAGCCCCGGTGATGATCATGCCGTCGTAATAAGCCTCTTTTACCTTAGAAAAGCTAGTGTAAAACATCATCAAGTGCTCCAACGGCGTATTTTTGGGCATGTGGCTGGAGAGCCCGAGGAATTCCACCTCGATTTGGAGAGGCGAATTGGAAAGTAACCGTATAAGGTCGGTCTCGGTAGTTATCTTCAGGGGCATCAAATTAAGAATAAGTATCTTTAACGGGCGGATATCCTGCGTGGTTGCTCGCAGGTCGTCCATCACGAAGATATCTTCTTTCTTCAATATCTCTACAGCCGGTAAGTTATCGGGTAAATTCAGGGGCATAATTCTCAGTCTCCTATTCTATCGAAGCAGTTAAAGCAGCACTACCTCCTCTTTTTTTATTTTCAGTTCGCAATAGTGGCACTGCAGTTCTACTTTTTCTTTATCAATCACGTGGAACCGGGTTTTCATCGGTTCGTTGTTGGTGATGCATTTGGGATTGTTGCACTTCATAATCTCCATGATCTCGTCAGGAAGCACCACCTTTTTCTTCTCCACCACCTCGAAATCGCGGATGATGTTGAGGTTCACGTTGGGTGCTACCAAGGCAATGCGGTTGAGCTCGTCTTCACGGAAGAACTTGTCGGAGACCTTGATGATTCCCTTGTTCTCCATCTTGTTGCTCTTGAGGTTGTTGCCAATAGTGATGCGGTTGTTTAGCTTTTGGAGCTGAAGCAACGAAACCACTTTAAAAACGGCCGCGGTGGGTATGTGATCGATGGCGGTACCGTTTTCGAGGGCGGCCACTTGTAACTCTTTTCCCATAATGCATTGTAGAAATTAATATATATCTTACTTCGGTTCGATCCCCATCAAATCGCAGATGATGGCTTGACGGGCATACATGCCATTTTCGGCTTGTTCAAAATAGTACGCCTTGGGATTCGCGTCCACGTCTTGGTTGATCTCGTTCACGCGGGGGAGGGGATGCAGCACCTTCAGGTTTGCTTTGGACTCCTCCAGCATCTGGTCGCGCAGGATATAGACATTCTTCACTTTCTCGTACTCCATCAGATCGGTGAACCGTTCCTTCTGTACCCGCGTCATGTAAAGGATATCCGCGTTATTGATCGCTTCCGGCGCGAAATCGGTAAACTCCTTGTAGGGAATATTCAATTTATCGCAGAAAAGCTTGTACTTATCCGGGATATGCAGTTCCTCGGGCGCCACGAAGTTGAAGGTAGGGTTAAAGTGAGACATCCCATGGATGAGGGAATGTACCGTACGCCCGTACTTGAGATCGCCCACGATGGTGATGGTGAGGTTCTCCAGCGTTCCTTGCGTTTCGTAGATCGAGAAGAGGTCGAGCATCGTCTGCGTGGGATGCTGGTTTGAGCCGTCGCCGGCGTTGATTACCGGCACGTGCGATATTTCGGAAGCGTACCGGGCCGATCCCTCGAGGTGATGCCGCATGATGATCAGGTCGGCGTAATTGCTTACCATCACGATGGTATCTTTGAGCGATTCCCCTTTGGCCGCGCTGCTGGTGGCCGAGTCGGAGAAGCCGATGATGCGGCCGCCCAGCCGGTTGACGGCCGTCTCGAAGCTAAGCCGCGTGCGGGTAGAAGGCTCGAAGAAGAGCGTGGCGCACACCTTTCCTTTCAGGAGGTCGCGGTCGGGTTCCTGCTTGAATCGCACCGCGCTCTCCAGTATGCGAAAGATGTCGTCTCGCCCGTAGTCGCTAATATTGACTAAGCTTTTAGGTCTCATCGGCTTTAAATTTACAACTCCAGGTCTATATCGAACTGTTCGTGCCAAGGCAATCCTTGTTGGTTGAGCTGCTCCATGAACGGGTCGGGGTTGAACTCCTCCACGTTAAAGACGCCCGGCTTTTTCCAGATGCCTTGCAAGAACATCATGGCACCAATGGTAGCCGGTACGCCGGTGGTATAGCTTACTCCCTGGGCACCCGTTTCCTTGTAGGCTGCCTCGTGGCTGCAGTTGTTGTAGATGTAATAGGTACGCTCTTTGCCGTCTTTGATACCGCGGATACGGCAACCGATGGAGGTCTCACCGGTGTAGTTCTCTCCCAGGTCTCCCGGATCGGGAAGCACCGCTTTCAAGAACTGGATGGGCACGATTTTCTGCCCGTTATACTCCACTTCGTCGATGCGCGCCATGCCGATGTTCTGGATAACCCGCAGGTGGGTGAGGTACTCCTGTCCGAAGGTCATCCAGAAGCGGGCCCGCTTGAGCGTGGGAAAATTTTTGACGAGCGACTCCAGCTCCTCGTGGTAGATGACATACGACTCCTTGGGGCCGATACCGGGGTAGGTGAGCGGCTTGTGAATCTCGTGCGGTTCGGTTTCCACCCACTGCCCGTTCTCCCAGTACTTTCCTTTCTGGGTCACTTCCCGGATGTTGATCTCGGGGTTGAAGTTGGTGGCAAACGCCTTGCCGTGGTCGCCCGCGTTACAATCCACGATATCCAGGTAGTGGATCTCGTCGAAATGATGCTTGGCAGCATACGCGGTGAATATGCTGGTCACCCCGGGGTCGAACCCGCAGCCAAGGATAGCGGTCAACCCCGCTTCTTTGAACCGGTCTTGGTAGGCCCATTGCCACTTGTATTCGAACTTGGCCTCGTCTTTCGGTTCGTAGTTGGCCGTGTCAAGATAGTGCACGCCGGCCTCGAGGCAGGCATCCATGATGGTCAGGTCCTGATAGGGGAGTGCCACGTTGATCACGATCTCCGGTTTGAACTCGTTCATCAATGCCACCAGTTCGGGCACGTTATCGGCATCCACTCGGGCCGTCTTGATTTCCACGCCGGTACGTTGCTTCACGTCCTCGGCAATGGCATCGCATTTACTTTTAGTGCGGCTTGCCAGCATGATGTCCGTGAACACTTGGTTGTTCTGTGCCACCTTATTGGCCACGACCGTTCCCACACCGCCGGCACCAATGATCAGTACTTTTCCCATATTTCCAATCTTAATAGTTTAATCTTTTAGGGTTTAATTCCCCACCGCTCGCGGTAGGGATATTCATTTTAACAAATGATACAAATATAATGAAAGCCGAGAGCAATGCCAAGCTTGCTTGAACTATTCCGTTAAGCCAAATGAGCAGAGCCAAAGCTTGCTTGAGCTGTGCAATGGTGAGGAGTAGTCTAACTTGAGTGGGCATTGCCAAGGCGCATCTTATATTATACAAATATACAATGAATCCGTGAAACGCGAGCCGGTTTGAAATGAAAAAACGCGGTTTTGACTGGCACGTTAAAAATTATATCTTTGTAATTCGTTCCGAAGTATAACAACAACAATCAATCAATAAATAATAGAATCGGGGCTTCGCGTCCCAAGCAATAAATTAATTTCATGAACGAAGAAAATATTCAGCAAATCTCTCGATCAACGAACGCCATTAGTGAATGGTCCCTTGGGTTCCTTAGCGGTCTCGGCATCCCCGAAAACTGGGTGAATATAATTAATCTCGTGTTTTTAACCGCGATCGTGGTGGTGCTGGTGTTCGTGGTACAATACCTTACCCGCGTCATCTTGCAAACTATTTTGAACCGGGTCTCGCGTTACTCCCGGGCGGTATTCTTGAAGCACCTGTCGGAACGTCGTTTCCCCCATTACCTCGCCATGATCATCCCGTTTAGCCTGGTAAAAGGCTCCATCCCCATTATATTCGACCAGTTCCCCCGGTTGATGACCCTGCTGGATAAGCTGGTTGATATCTTCTTGATATTTTACGTGATCTGGTTGGTGATGGCGTTAATCAACGCGTTTACCGACACGCTGCGCCAGAAGCCGAGCCTCAAGGATAAGCCGCTGGACAGTTACGCGCAGGTAGTGAAGATCGTACTCTACTTTATCGGATTCATCGTTCTCTTTTCCATCCTCACCGGGAAAGACTCGACTACTATCCTCGCGGGATTGGGCGCGGCGTCGGCTATCTTGATGCTGATCTTCAAGGATTCTATCCTGGGGTTCGTGGCCAGCCTGCAGGTGTCGGCCAACGACATGGTGCGGATTGGAGATTGGATCACCATGCCCAAGTACGGCGCGGATGGCGACGTGATCCAGATCACGCTCACGACCGTAAAGGTAAAGAACTTCGACAAGACAATCACCACGATACCGCCTTACTCGCTGGTATCCGACTCGTTTCAAAACTGGCGCGGTATGCAAGATACCGGTGGAAGAAGGTTGAAGCGATCGGTGTTCGTGAAACAATCTACCATCCGCTTCGTGAGTGACGAAGAGTTGGCGGAGATGGCCAAGATCGGGCTTGTTTCGGATTATATCCAGTCCCGGAGCGAGGAAATCGACGCGTATAACCGAGAAAAAGGTGTAGATAAATCGCTCCCGATCAACGGACGGAACCTCACGAACATGGGGTTATACCGGCAATATATAAAAAAGTACTTGACCAGCCACCCCGACATACACAAGGAGTTGCTGCTGATCGTGCGTCAACTGCAACCCACCTCGAAGGGTCTCCCCTTGGAACTTTACTTCTTTACGGCCACCACTGTGTGGGTCCGTTACGAGGATATCGTGTCGGACGTGTTCGACCACGTGACGGCTGCCGCGAAGTATTTCCACTTGGAACTTTACGAGGACGTGTCGAATCCATTGACGGCTTCCATTGTGCAGGAATACAGTGATTTACCAAAGGAGGGATAACTCGCTCGGCACCCGTTTCAGGAGGATCGAGATGGTTTTCGCGGAAAATTCTCACCTGTTAAAAGGGTTATTTACAGGGAACCGAATGGTTTTGAAACAGAATATGATGTATCTTTGCAACAAAATAGGAAAATCATAATATTACCACGTTGATGAAGGTAAGAAGTGTCGTAGCCGCTTGTAATCCTGGCATCAACCTTGCAAACGAATAAAAAGATAATGAAGAAACTGTATAGTGTATTTACCGGTACAGGCAGTTACGTGCCTTCCAAGCGAATCGCGAACGACTATTTTCACGACTACGAGTTTTATGATTCTACCGGCGAGAAGCTCTCAACACCCAACGAGGAGATAACCCATAAGTTCGAAGAGATTACCACCATTGCCGAGCGGCGGTATGCCGAGGATAACGAGGTGACCTCCGATCTGGCCCTCGTGGCTGCCGAACGTGCAATCGAAGCGGCCGGGATAGATAAAGAGGAGCTCGACTACATCATCTTTGCCCATAATTTCGGTGAAACGCGCAGTGACAATATTCAAGTGGACGTGTTGCCAACGTTGGCCGCTCGCCTGAAACAGAAGCTAGGTATTGCCAACCCGTCGGCCGTTGCCTACGACGTGCTTTATGGCTGTCCCGGGTGGGTTCAAGCAGTGATACAGGCCGACTACTACATCCGTTCCGGCGACGCGAAGAAAATACTGGTAGTGGGAGCCGACGTGCTTTCCCGGGTGTCGGACCCGCACGATAGAGACAGCATGATCTACGCGGACGGTGCCGGTGCTGCCATCATGGAGGGCGTCGAAAGTGAGGTTCCTGTCGGCATTCTCGGTCATAACTCCCGGAGCGATGCCCTCGAGTACGTGAACATGCTTCGCATGGGATACTCTTATAATCCTGAACTGGCAGAGACAAAGAATTTTTACCTCAAGATGAACGGGCGTCGCCTGTACCAGTACGCGTTGGAGTACGTGCCCCAAGCGATAAAAGCCGGTCTGGATAAACTACACCTGCACGTGAATGATGTTCACAAGGTGCTGATTCACCAGGCGAACGGGAAAATGGACGATGCCATCTTGAAAAGGTTGTTCAAACTGTATGGCATGAAAGAGGTAAAGGAGACCATTATGCCAATGACCATTTCATGGTTGGGCAACTCGTCGGTTGCCACCGTGCCCACGTTATTAGACATTATCACCCGGAACGATATGGAAGGACACTCCATCAGCTCGGGCGACAACCTGGTACTGGCGTCGGTAGGAGCGGGGATGAGCATCAACAGCATCATTTACAAGGTGCCGTAAACCGTAGCCAGTAAACGGTGATTTTGAGGCCTGTTTCTCGCGGAAGCAGGCCTTATTTAGTGTCGGTAAGGTAGTACCGGTACATGTTGGATTCCCTCTTTTCGAAGCCCATTTTCAGGTAGAGACGGTTTGCTGCAATCCTTCGAGGGAGGGAAGTTAGATCTACTTTCAAGGCTCCTTCATCGCGTGCGATATGCAACGCGTGCCATATAAGGGCGGTAGCCACCCCTTTGCCTCGTGCGCTCTCGTCCACGATCACGTCTTCGATCCATGCTTTTAGGCCGGAAGGGAGCCGGTAAAATACCAGGGTGAGGGTCCCGATCACGCTTCCTTCATCGGTCGCGAAAAAGAGAAACGTGTTTTTCGATTGGATTACTTTTTCTAACTCCTCAAGGGAAGGAGATCCCTCTTTGCCAGTTAGCTGCGGCATTAACTTTTTGAAAGCATCAACGGTACTTTCGTCTACACGAGTTAATCGGTCGATATGCATATTTATCCTCATGAATGATACAATACCCCGGCAAGCCAGGTGCGGCATTCTGCCATGTAAAACAAAGGTAAGAAAAATTAAGGCGATCTCAAACTAAGCCTTGTTATGACTACCGGCCCGTTTATGTGCGGATGATATTAATAGAGATACGATAACATGTGATACTCGATCAAGCCATCGATGGGCGATTGAGCGATCTTTCCCACTTGAATCCCTTTCTCGGCAGCTACTTCTTTCAGCATTGTCGCGTAATGCCAAGCGATTGATCCCACGAAATGAACTTTCTTTTTTTGATAATCATACTGCATAACATTTCGCTCGAAGAAATCGGAAAAATTATTCTCCACGAGACCACGAATAGACGGATCAGTGATGTGTTTGAGCAGGAAGGGCGATAAACTTGCCAAAAAACGGCTGGGGAAAGGTTGCCGGTACACCTTATCGATCACGAGGGCGGGAGTGAGGCCATACTCTTCCAACAGCGCCTCTTTCAGTCCTTCCGTGAGCCGGTTCTTCAGGGCATCGCTCACCAGTTGTTTCCCCAAGGCAGCGCCACTCCCTTCGTCGCCCAAGATGAAACCCAGCGGGGAGATATGTTTAATCACCCGTGTGCCGTTCCATTCGCAGGAGTTGCTCCCCGTCCCCAAGATACAAGCGATTCCTTCCTCGCGACCACAAAGTGCGTGTGCCGCGGCGATCAAGTCGCTATGTACATCGATAGTCTCAAGCGGGAACACCGTTTGGAGTGCCTCTTTCACGGCGGGTGCGTTTTCGGGGGTACACCCCGATCCATAGAAGTAGATGCCCCGGATAGGTACTTGGCCGAGGGAGGGGAGTACGTTCTCCCGGATCTCGCGCGTCATCTCTTCCCCCGTTTGAAAAACCGGGCTGATTCCCTTGCTCGTGAACCGATGGATGATTTCTCTACCTCGTACCAAGCACCAATCGGCTTTCGTGGCCCCACTGTCGGCAATCAATAGCGCTTTTTCTTTCGGTTTATTATCCATAGTTTTGATATATTCACCCTTGAACCCGATTTATAGACCCTCCGCGTAATCAACTCCCGTTAAACTATGTAAGACTGATTCCTGCCATTCGAGCAATTCAACGTGCATTTGCTTTACTTTCTCGGGGTATGTATCGATAAGGTTCCGTTCTTCACGAGGATCATTTTGAATGTCATACAATTCAAATACTTCATTATCTCCATCTTTCACTATTAATTTATACCTTCCCTTCATGGCGACACGGGTACCCATGAAGTCATTGTTGGAAATACGATCGTATTTATAATTTTGGAAATCCCGTGAGAACTTGCCATCCATTATTTTGACCACGGGCGTGGTTCCTTCCTGTAATTTCGGGTCGATATATGGTTCTGCATTTTCATCAAATACATTCGATGGTTTAAATTGCCAGAAATAAAGAGATTTGTGGCGTTGTTCTGACGGATCATGAAAAAACGGGACAAGGCTCACCCCGTCAAGAGGCCTGTCCGGTAACGGCTGGCCGGATATCTCAGCCAAGGTAGGCAAGATATCGGTAGTGGTCGAGATGCCGGACGTGGATGCCGGTTCTTTTATTACCGCCGGCCACTCTATCACACCCGGCACACGAATTCCTCCCTCGTACATACTCGCTTTTTGTGCTCTTAATGTCAAATAAGCACGAGAGATGTCGGCAGGTGCTCCGTTATCTCCACAATACATGACGAGCGTGTTTTCGCTCAGGTTATTCTCCTTGAGAAACGTTCTTAGCTTACCAATTGCCCGATCCATCGCCGTTATTTCGGCGTATCGCTCCTGTAACACCTCCCGGAGCGGGCGATTGACTTGTTCTCCTGTTTCGTTAGAAGTCAAACGAACCTCTTTACCCGCCAGGCTGTCCGGGAGGTTTTCGTACAATGCAAGATCTTCGGGCAAGCCACTGTATGGTTCATGCGGGGAACCAAACCAGACGACTGCCATAAACGGTTTGCCCTGTTCTTTTGACTTTTGTATGAACCTGATCGCTTCATCGATGACTATTTCGGAACCTTCTCCTTCGATCCTTCGCGGAGCTTTCCCGTTTCTTGAAAGCACCGGGTTCATTTCAAAAAAATTGTCGTGTGAAAGCCACTCGTCGAAACCCATAGCACCGGGGCTGGTAGGTGATTCGATTTTCACGGGTCCCACGTGCCATTTCCCAAAATGCGCCGTTTTATACCCGGCTTCTTTTAAAAGGTGAGCAATCGTGATCTCCTCCGGTCTTAATGACCAGCCGGGAGTGAATGTGCCATAACGGTTAGGGTGCCTGCCCGTTAAGAAACTCCCTCGGGTAGGGGAGCTGGTTGGATGTGCAGCATAAAACCGATCGAAACGTAAACCACTTGCCGCCATTTCGTCGAGGACAGGGGTCTGTACGAACGGGTGCCCGTTATACCCCACTTCATCCCAGCCGTGATCATCGCCCATGAGCAAGACTATGTTCGGCAACTCATCCTGAGAGGATCTTTTCTTCTTTTGTAAACAAGTACAAAGAAAAACGACCAACAACAGAACGAGCGGCATTCTATAGGCCTGAATTTTCGGTTTCATACGATGACTATTAATTCATTTTCACACGACAGCGTGTATTGAGTATTCACGTTAAGCTATATGAACGAATATCTCACGAATATAGCGACTTTTTGCCAAAATGCTCACTCTAATTCCTTTATTTTGATATTCCGGAACCATACTTCATCGCTGTGATCTTGAAGAAGAATCAATCCCTCTTCCCTGTTTCCAAAATTTGGGCATTTACTGAATTTACTGTAATTAACCAATGCGCTCCACATCTGGTTGTTACGTTCGTACTCGATAATTTTAACGTCATTCAGCCAATGTTCCACGTGGTTGCCGTTTACGATTACCATAGCCGTGTTAAAAACACCGTCTCGAAAAGGCTTGTTTCCCGGGGCCGGGATGAGGTCATAAAGTGAACCCAAGGTTCTGTTCCTTTCATGCCATCTTTGCATACCTCTTCGTTGAAGGCGATTCTCGTGCCGTAGGCAAAAAGTTCGCTAAAGTAATAGCGATATAATTCCGAGAATGACTCCTCGTCTCCCTCCAAGAATTTTTGCCAACTATTCACGTTCATCGGTATTAATTTTTCTTTACATAAGTCAGGAAAGTGAAATCGAAACGGTGTCTCTCGTCTTTCTCGTGTCGTTTCTCGTCAACGAGCTCCCAAGCAGTGAAATCAACCTCGGGGAAGAAGGTATCCGCGTCACCAAAGGAGTGGTGGATGCGGGTGAGGTACAGCTTGCTCGCGAGGGGGAGGGTTGCCTTGTAAAGTTCCCCGCCACCGATTATATAAACTGTTTCGTGTTCTCTACAGCTTGCCAGTGCTTCTTCCACGGTTCGGGCAACGATACAGCCCGGGTAATTCTCGGGTGCATCGGAAGTAAGCACGATGTTGGTACGGTTAGGGAGTGCTCCTTTAGGTAATGACTCGTATGTTTTCCGGCCCATGATGATGCAGTGTCCGCTGGTTACTTCCTTAAAGTGCTTGAGGTCGGCCGGAAGGTGGCAAAGCAGTCCTCCTTCCCGGCCGATACCGTTCTGTTCGTCGAGCGCGACAATAATTGCCACGCGGGGTGGCTGGATTCCAGTCTTTGTCATACGCTAACGGCTCCTTTAATGTGAGGGTGCGGGTCGTAGTCCGTCAGTTCAAAATCTTCGAACCGGAAGTCGAAGATATCTTTCACGTCGGGGTTCATCTTCATCGTTGGTAATGGCCTCGGTTCGCGAGAGAGTTGGAGCTTCACCTGGTCCAGGTGGTTCAGGTAGATATGCGCGTCGCCGAAGGTGTGAATGAAGTCCCCCTCCTCTAAGCCAGTCACCTGTGCCATCATCTTCAATAGTAAAGCGTACGAGGCGATATTAAATGGCACCCCCAGGAAAATATCGGCACTGCGCTGGTAGAGTTGCAGGCTCAGCTTGCCATCCGCCACGTAAAACTGGAAGAACGCGTGGCAAGGGGGCAGCTTCATATTGCTGAGATCGGCCACGTTCCACGAGCTGACGATAATGCGTCGCGAGTCGGGATTGTTTTTTATGGCTTCCACTGTTTGCTTGATCTGGTCGATGGTTCCCCCGTTGTAGTCCGGCCAAGAACGCCACTGGTACCCGTAGATAGGACCCAGGTCGCCCTGCTCGTCGGCCCATTCATCCCAGATGCGCACGCCATTCTCGTTTAGGTATCTTATATTGGTATCGCCATTCAGGAACCAAAGGAGTTCGTGAATGATCGACTTGAGATGTAATTTCTTGGTAGTGAGTACCGGGAAGCCGTCGCTCATTTTATAACGGCTCTGGTGGCCGAAGATGCTGATAGTTCCCGTGCCGGTACGGTCCTCTTTCTTGACGCCCTCGTCAAGTACTCGTTGCAATAAATCAAGATATTGTATCATTATAATTATTTCATTAATGCCGTCACGCGTTCATCTTCTATTTCCGGTATCACGTGTCCGGGTAACTTGGCAAATATAATGAAAGCCGAGAGCAATGCCAAGCTGGTTTGAGTGTTGCCAAGGCGCATCTTATATTATACAAATATACTTTTTTTTTCGCTGTCCACGTATTAAACGCGTAACTAATTTGAAAGTTTCCTATCGATATCGCGGGAAACATTGGGGTGATATTGCTCGTTTGGCAGTGATTTTGAAAATAAAGAGCCGAGGGTATGTTTAGAGTAATTATATTTGACGATTGTTCTATCATTTAAAATAACTAGTTAAAATGGATTTAACAGAATTACTTAACAGCTCTGTAGGGCAGTCGATTGTCCGAGGTGTGGCCTCTCAGCTTGGCATGAATGAAAAGGAGGCATCCAACGCGGTAAGTACCGCCATGCCGGCTATATTGGCGGGGATGACCAAGAATGCCCGGTCGAAGGAGGGAGCGGAGAGTCTCAATAAAGCACTGGATACAAAGCATGACGGGTCGTTACTCGATAACCTGTCAGGCATGCTGCAAGGACATACGCGCGAACTACAACAGGATGGCGAGGGGATTCTCGGGCACGTGTTTGGAAACAGTCGTCCCGCTGTAGAGCAGGGGGTAGCCCGTCAAGCCGGGATTAGTTCTGCCAAAGCAGGTTCGTTACTTACCACCTTGGCACCGATTGTTATGGCTTATCTCGGGAAAGAAAAGCAACAGGCCAACGCTGGTAGTAATGGACTGGAAAATCTTTTGGGCAGTCTTTTGGGAGCGCGCCAAGGAGGAGCCGGCAGCGGGATCATGGGTATGCTGGGGGATGTTCTCGACAAAGACGGTGATGGTAATCCCCTGAACGACATCCTTGGTGGATTCTTAGGAGGAAAAAGATAATCCCTTTTAGAAAAAATAATAGAAATTAAAAGCCCGCTGATCTCGGGCTTTTTGCTGTTTAAGTTCAAACATTTCTATATTTTTGTTGTTTAGTTTAAACGAAGCGGTTTTTACCGGGTCATACTTTCGTGAATGACTCTCAATATGAGACCTCTTTAAAAAGCCAATTAAAAATTGTAAACTATGATAAAAAGAATTACAAAACCGTTGTTTCTCTCCGTTATAGCCGTGGGGTTACTGGTAGGAGGATATGCTTGTTCCAACGACGATTACCTCTCCGATAGTGAAATACGGCGGATGATTGAAGAATCGCTGCATGGCCAATGGCAGATCATTCACGTGGAAATAAGCGGCGATCAATGGAACTGGCATGAAGCCCAAGATGGACGTGAAGGGTATCATTGGGTGGAGGTCGAGCTTCCTGAATTGGATGTCGATATTTTTGACGACGGGGCCGCATTGGCTTATTACTGGTTTGATGAAAACTCGAAAACAGCCCTGCCATACGTGAAAACTTGGGTTGGTAACGACGGGATACCTTATACAGAGACATACAGCTGTGATTTCGTTTTAAGTGATCCATCTGTCGCAACTTTTTCCCTGGAGGCATCTGACGTGGGAAGATATGACAACCCTCCCGACGCTCGATTCCAAATCATCCTCATCTATTAATTACGGGCAGCACGTCAACCATGATAAAGAACTACCGCCGATGAAGACCAAGTCGTCTTTGTCGGCGTTTTTTCGTGCCGCTTCTAACGCGCGGGCGACCGTGGGATAGGTGAGGCCTTGCAATCCGTGCATGGAAGCTTTTTTCGCCAGTTCTGTTTCATCGAGTGCACGGTCGATGGCTGCCCGGGTGAAATAGTAAATCGCGTTCCGGGGCAGTAACGCCAGCATGGCATCGGCGTCTTTATCGTTGGCCATCCCGAAGACGATATGGAGCCGTTCGTACCGCTCGGACTGCAGTTGCTCTACCACCTGTTGTATACCGTGAGCATTATGGGCAATGTCGCAGATGATACGGGGCGACGATTGCAATTGGTGCCACCTCCCCGTCAACCCGGTGGTCTCTATCACATTGGCAAAGCCCCGGTAGACTGCTTCCCTCGGGATCTCGTACCCCGTTTCAAGGAGTACCTCCACCGCGGTCAATACCGTTCGGGCATTCTTATCCTGTGCCGATCCGGTTAACTCGCTTTGTAGTTCAGGGTAGCCATCGGCATGAAACAGCCAACGTCCCTCTTCTCTTTCGGCCTCGAAATTATTCATGTAGAGTTGCGCGAAGACAAGGGGGGCATTCACCGATTTTGCCTTATCGATGAAGACCTGCGCTACATCGGTACTTCCCATCTCTCCAAGTACCACGGGCGTATGAGGTTTAATAATCCCTGCCTTCTCGGCTGCTATTTTTGGCAACGTGTCGCCCAGTATTTTTACATGGTCGAGTCCGATATTGGTAATAACACTCAAATCGGGATCAATGATATTGGTGCTGTCGAGCCGTCCGCCGAGGCCGACCTCCACCACGGCTACATCTACCTTTTGCTCGGCAAAATAGAGGTACGCCATCTCCATGGTCAACTCGAAAAAAGAGGGCATTATTGGCTCGAACTGTTCACGATATCGTTCCACGAACCCCATCACGAACTCCTTATCGACCATCTCCCCGTTTACCCGAATCCGTTCCCGGAAATCGACCAGGTGAGGAGAGGTGTACAATCCCACGCGGTAGCCCGCTTCCTGTAGGATAGCCGCTAACAGGTGGGAGGTGGAACCCTTCCCGTTGGTACCTCCCACGTGAATGGTCTTGTAACGGCGATGAGGATAATGGAATATCTCGTCCAGCGCGAGGCTGTTATCCAGCCCTTCCTTGTATGCTTTATCACCGACCCGTTGGTATTCGGGCATCTGGTTATAGAGGTATTCGAGCGTTTCTTCGTATGTCATTTGCTTAATGTGCCAATGTGCTAATGTGCTAATGAGATTAATATGCCAATTTTCTTAGGAAAGAGAGCATAGCCAAACTTGTTTGAGTTTTGCCGGGTGACGACAGAAAATGGACGAAGTCAATATAAAACGAGGGTAAAATCACCGTGTGACATACCCTCGTTTAAAATCAGTTGCTGTACGATCAGTTTTTGAGTGGCAACACCGAGTACTGGCGGGAGTAGCGCATTTGCTGATCCACGTAGTTCTCGTTGTACGAAACGGTCACGTCGGTTACCTTCCCGTTATCGTCCGTCACCAACTTGTATACCGGATTCACAAACCCTTTGTAAGGAGCAATATCCAGTGCCGCGTAACGGGTCAACACCTCTTGATGCAGGGTGGGGTCAACCTTCACCCCATAGGCCTCAACCAGTTCCTTGCCCGCCTCGTAATCGCCTTCCGACTTGATCCGTTGTACCTCGGTGAGCAGTTCACCGAACAAGGAGCGCAGCTTGTCGTAATCGTTAATCACCACGTGAGTTTTCCCGTCTCGCTGTTGCATGACAACCACGCTATCGGCTTTGCCTTTCTCGATCACCCAGTTGGAGATAAGGGCCCGGTTTCGCATATGCGCCTGTTCGATATCCTTACCCGGCTGGATACGGGTGAGTTGCGTCATGGCACCGTTCATGATGTAGGAATAATACTGGGTCTTGTACGCGTCGTTGTTTGGCAGGAGCCCCAGTTCCACCAGCTTGGGATCGGCCAAGTAGTAGAGCGCGAACAGGTCGGCCCGTGTCTCCTCGAGCGGCGACCCGTATGCCCTGAGCGCGTCGCTATCCACTCCGGGAAGCAGTTTGCCAGACCCGTGTCCCAGGCACTCGTGTAGGTCGGTATGCAAGTTATCGGTCAGCGTTCCGTACTCTTTGGCTTGTGCTATTTCGGTATCGCTCCACATGAACTCCTCGTCGAAACCGTTCCCCTCGGCCGCTTTGTCGTAGGCAAAGGTGATGTTATCGATGGTGACCGATTTGGAACCGTGGTCGCGTCGTATCCAGTCGGCGTTTGGCAAATTAATCCCGATAGGAGTAGCGGGGTAGGTGTCCCCCCCGAGGATAGCCGCGGTAATCACCTTGGCGGAGATTCCTTTCACCTCCTCTTTCTTGAAACGGTCATCGATGGGCGAGTTATCCTCGAACCATTGCGCGTTTTCGCTGATGATCCGGGTGCGTTCCGACGCCTCTTCGCTCTTGAAGTTCACGAGCGACTCCCATGTCCCCTTCATCCCGAGGGGATCGGTATAGACCTCGATGAACCCGTTGATGAAGTCCACCCGGGAGACGGTATCTTCCACCCATTTCACCGAGTAGTCATCAAACGTCTTCAGGTTACCCGTCCGGTAGTAGTCGATGAGCGTGCGGATGGTCTCTTTCTGCTGGTTATTTTCCGCCACTTCGGATGCTTTCTCGAGCCACCCGACGATGCGTTCGATGGCTTTATCGTACATGCCGCCCAGCTTCCACACCTGCTCGGTGACTTGCCCGTCAATTTTCGTGACCTTGCTGTTGAGGCCATACGATACCGGCGTGTTGTCGGCCGGGTCTTTCATCGCGTTATAGAAGTCCTCCACCTCTTTCTGGGTCACTCCCTCGTAGAAGTTCACCGCCGAGGTAGCCACGATATCGCTCCCTGCTACTTGGCTCATCCGCTTGGGCATCACGTTGGGATCGAACATCACCGGTAGGATATCGTTCAGTGTCTCATCGGCCGCCATCCCGTCGCGGAAAGGCATCCGTCCCGGGTCCACGCTCTTGACAAGGGAGACAAAATACTCTTGGGGAAAAGCGGGCAGTATCTTATCTTCCGAGTAATGGTGATGAATACCATTAGCCATCCATATCTGTTTCAGGTAGGTCTCGAACTGTTTCCAGTTGTCGTTCGATTTATCTCCCATGTAGTTCTCGTAGAGTGCTTCGCATACCCTCCGGATGGTGAGGTTGTACCGGTTATGCTGGTCCCACAGGATATCGCGGCCTTCCAAGGCGGCTTGCGACAGGTAGTATACCAGCTCTTTTTGCTGGAGCGTTAACCCGTTAAAGCCGGGCACCGGGTAGCGAAGTATCTCGATATCGGCGAACCGGTCTACCTTGTACTCGAACGTGGCGTAATCGATGCCGTCATCAGCCGGTGCCTGGTTGGTTGTTTTATCCGCGTTGTTACAGGCTGCCAGCAAGAAAAGGGTAGTGAGCATAAAGATTTCTCGTTTCATGCGTTAGTTTGTTTTGAATTTGTAGGATACCGACGCCAGCTCTTCGTTGGCTTTCTTGATCTTGTCCTTGAGTCCCTCCTTGTAGTCGTGCAACTTCTGCTGTACCTTCTCGTCGCCGGTGGCGATCATCTGCAGCGCCAGTATGGCGGCATTGAGGGCACCGTTTATCCCGACAGTGGCCACGGGTATCCCGGGAGGCATTTGCACGATGGCCAGCAGGGCATCCATGCCGTCGAGTGACGCGTTCACGGGTACCCCGATCACGGGCAGCGTGGTCATCGAGGCGATCACCCCGGGTAGGTGGGCTGCCATGCCCGCCGCGGCAATAATTACTTTGATGCCTCTTTCCTTGGCTTCTTTCGCGAATTTCTCTACCTCTTCGGGGGTACGGTGTGCCGAAAGGGCGTTTATCTCGAACGGGATTTCCATCTCGTCGAAAAAACGGGCGGCTTTATCCATCACGGGCAGATCGGAGGTGCTACCCATGATGATGCTTACTAATGGGGTCATAAGGATGATTTGTTGATTCGTTAATTAGCGGATGTGATGATTGGGTGATTAATCGTTACATCATCACATCGTCACATCGTTAAATCGGTTTTATTTGCCGATAAACTCTTTGTAGGCTTCTGCCGACATCAGGTCGGAAAGATCCGCTTCGTTTTGAACAGCTATTTTGATGATCCATCCCTCGCCAAACGGGTCCTTGTTCACCAGCTCGGGCGCATCGTCAAGTTGCGCGTTCACTTCCAAGACTTCACCTCCCACGGGCATGAGAAGGTCCGACACGGTTTTCACCGCTTCGATGCTGCCGAAGACCTCGCCTTTTTCCAACGTTTCACCTTCGGTGGCCACGTCCACGTAGACGATTTCACCCAACTCGTCTTGGGCAAAATCGGTGATGCCCACGTACGCTTCATTGCCTTCCACTCTTACCCACTCGTGGTCGGAAGAATACTTTACATTTTCTGGAAAATTCATATTATTTATTTTTATACGTTATAATGAAATTGCTCTCATCATGATCGCGCGTTGAATGACTTAATTGCACGTAAAAGTACAACTTAATTCCAATATGCCAAAAAACTTTTATTCCTGTAACAAGCTTTGTCAGCCGGGAATATCAAGTTAAGTACTTGCCCCGATCCAGACGAAGACGAACGATAGCAGGAACCCGAGTAAAAAGCCGGCGATAACCTGCGGCAGCGTGTGCCGTTTCAGGATAAGCCTCGACGTGCCTACCAGCCCTGCCAAGATGAATAGCCCCATGAACAAGTAGTAAGGATTGGAGCGTTCCACGAAATAACTTACCGACATGGCCCCGCCAACCAATCCGCCGATGCCGAACATGTGCGCGCTGATCTTCCACCACAACGTGATCACGATGGCCACGACCATGATGGCGATGGAAGCAGCGATCATGAGGAGAAACCATTTCGGCATGTTCATCCGGTAGTAAAAGATCATCATCGCGGTGTAGGACAGGAGCGTGATCAGGTAGGGATAGAAGCGTTCGCGGCGCTTTGTGAGCGAGAGGTCCGAAATTATTCCCATGCGGAAAAGCATGAAAATAAGTATGGCCGGAATCACGAAAGAGAAGAGGAAAATGGGGGAGATGATTAACCAAAACTGTCGGGTGTAAATCACGCCGAAATAGGTGTAAACAAATAGGAGCATCACCCCGTAGGTGGGCATCAACAAGGGTTGAAAAATGGTGGAGATCACGTGAGCTATCGACTTCATCCTGCTATATATCCTTTTCTATGAACGGGCAAAGTTATATTTTTTTTCTTAAACGTGCCACAGGAATATTTAATTGTTCGCGATATTTGGCCACGGTTCGCCGGGCAATCACGTACCCTTTCTGGTTGAGAATCTTGGTGAGCTGCTCATCGGTGAGCGGTTTGGTGGAGTTCTCGTTCTCGATGCTCTCCTTCAGGATCAGTTTCACCTCTCTCGACGAGATATCTTCGCCGTCGCTTGTTTGCATCGCTTCGGAGAAGAAAAATTTCAACGGGTAGACTCCGCCGTTCGTTTGCACGTACTTGCTGTTGCTCACCCGCGATATGGTGGAGATATCGAGCCCCGTCCTTTCGGCCACGTCTTTAAGGATCATCGGCTTGAGCGTTGTCTCGTCTTCGGTAAGAAAAAAATCGTACTGGATGCTCACGATTGCTTCCATGGTTCGCTGCAGCGTGTTTTGGCGTTGCTTTACCGCGTCGATGAACCACTTTGCCGAGTCCACCTTCTGCTTCATGAAGAGCATGGCCTGCTTATCGTCGGCCGACATGCTCTCCTTGTTGTCGTTATATCCTTTCAGCATCTCCGAAAAGGAGCGGTTCACGTTCAGCGTGGGGATATTGCTGTTGTTGAGTTGTATGGTAACCTCCCCGTTGTAGGAATCCACCAGGAAGTCGGGCGTGATGTTATACATCGCGGTTTCCATGTTGTCCCCGAGCGCGTTGCCCGGCTTGGGGTTCAGGGCGATGATTTCTTCCATGGCGTCGCGCAGCTCGTCTTGCGAGATGCCCATCTGCCGGATAATCTTGTCGTAATGCTTGCGGGAGAACTCTTCGAAGTGGTCTGAAAGGATTTGTTTCGCGTGCGCGACGGCGGGTGTTTCCTCTTCTCGTTGCAGTTGCAGCAGCAAGCACTCCTGCAGATCGCGGGCACCCACGCCGGCCGGGTCAAGGTCTTGGATTTCATACAACACGTCTTCCAGCTGCAACGGCGTTACCTCCACCTGTTGTTGAAATAGGAGGTCGTCGGAGATTGCTTGGAGGTCCCGTTCGAGGTACCCGTTCTCGTCGAGGTTGCCTATAATATATTCGGCGATGACCTGTTTCCGCTCGTCGAGCTTCAATAGCCCGATCTGCTCGCTAAGCAGGTCGCCGAGCGATTTATCGTCGAAATAGCTTGCCTCGATAAAGTTGGGTTCGTTTGCCTGTCTGGTCCCGTTAAGGCGGTAGTCGGGTACATCGTCTTCAGAAGAGTAATCGCCCAGTATCATATCCTCCTCGGTAAGGGCCTCCTCGTTCCGTTCGTCGGTGGCATCGCCCTGCAGGTCGCTGTTGTCGTCCTCGAGCGCCGGGTTCTCTTCCAGCTCTTGCTTGATACGCTCTTCGACCTCCACGGAGTTCAGCTCCACCAGCTTAATCACTTGCATCTGCAAGGGAGAGAGCCGTTGCGTTTGTTTTAATTCCTGTTGTTGCTTAAGAGCCATACACGTTTACAAATCGAAATTTTGAAGCAAAGATAATAATTTCTCGCTTGAACGTTCTCGAGCGCGGGGTATTTATCAACACGAGCAGCCGTCAAGTTTACTTGAATCATGCATGCCATGGCAGAGCATGGTTAAATGTTGCAGACGGATTGGGTTTTAGAGGTCGCAGTCTGAATAGCCTGCTTGGCAGGTGAGCGGTGCCAACGCGTACGAGTCGTACTCATCATAGGCGGGCCCCGGCTTGCCATTGATAACCACCACGCGATCCAGTCGGACCCTATCTCCATTTTCCATGAGAAGGTGTTCTCCTTCGTTCTTTACCTCTTCAATTTTCTTGATTTGACCCCGTGACTCTCCCAGTTCGGGCTCGTTCGTGAACAGGAAATAAATCACTTTCGCATCCTCTTTTTTCATTTCGCGTTCAAAAAGCTCGATATAGTCGGGATCAACGGGTATATATTTTGGTTTCATATTCATTGCTGTTTTTGCCATCTTGCCTGGCTTCTTCACTATTATAACAAACGGGGCGCACGGTAGGTTCAAAATAGCGTGCGGGTGCTTTTATAGGGAAGAAATTTAAAAAATTAAAACTTTATATTACCTTTGAATTCGAATGAACAAACAGCATAAAAAAAGATCACGATGATATTTAAATTTCTGATTCTTTCCGACGAGGTGGATAACTTTAAGAGAGAAATTAAAATTGATGCAGACGCCACGTTTTTAGACTTTTACCAGGTCATTATAGACTGCACCGGTTTTAATGACAAAGAGATGGCTTCGTTTTTCTTGAGCGACGATAAATGGCGTAAGAAGCAGGAGATCACTCTGGTGGAAATGGATACCAATTCTGATGAAGACGCTTACACGATGGAGGAGTGCGTGCTGAATGATTACCTGGAAGATGAAAAGCAAAAACTGATGTTCGTGTTCGATTACCTTACGGAACGCGCGCTCTATATTGAACTGTCGGAAATCATCCCGGGTAAAAACCTGAAATCGGCTGTCTGCACGCTGTCAGTGGGTGAGGCACCCGCGCAGACGATGGACGTGGAAGAGATACGAACGGAGACCATCACGCTGGATACCGGGGAGACTTTCTATGGCGATGAGAATTTCGATCTCGACGAGCTGGACAGCAGTGGTTTTGATGGGCTGGATAACGAGCCCCCGGCGGATATAGAGGAAAGCGATCTTTTTTGAGTGAACTTGAAAATGAATACCCTTCTCGTGTTGCTCGGGCCTACCGGGGTTGGAAAAACCGAATGGAGCCTGCGTGTCGCGGAAGAATTAAAAACTCCCATTATCTCGGCCGATTCGCGCCAGGTTTACCGCGGCTTGACGATTGGTACCGCCGCTCCCACGGCAGAACAACTGCAACGGGTACCGCACTATTTCGTGGGAACGCTATCCCCTGGGGATTATTATAGTGCCAGTGAGTTCGAAGAAGACGTGCTCGCCTTGCTCGGACGGTTGCACCAAGAGCACCCGGTGGTGGTGATGACGGGCGGTTCCATGATGTACATCGACGCGGTCTGCAACGGCATCGACGCGATACCTACTATTGACGAGGGGTTGCGGAACGACCTGCAGCAGCTCTACCGGAAAGAGGGGATTGATCCCATCCGGCGACAACTGAAAATGTTGGACCCGGTTTTTTATAACGAGGTCGACCTGAAAAATCCCAAGCGGGTGATTCACGCCTTGGAGGTCTGCCTGATGGCCGGGAAACCTTACTCGTCGCTGCGAACCAACCCCCGTAAGCAACGTCCTTTCCGAATCATCAAGGTGGGCCTCACTCGAAAACGCGAAGAGTTATACGACCGGATCAACCGGCGGGTAGATCAAATGGTTGCCGATGGGTTGGTGGAGGAGGCGAGGGACTTGTTCCCGCTACGCCACCTGAACGCGCTCAACACGGTGGGATACAAGGAACTGTTCGAGTGCTTCGAGGGAAACTGCACCCTCGAGTTCGCGGTTGATAAAATAAAGCAGCACTCGCGGAATTACGCGCGCAAGCAGCTCTCTTGGTTCCGGCGCGACAAGACGATTCACTGGATTGATCTATCGGAGGAGGAGCCTGATGTGACGGGAAGGGTACTGGCCTTCGTGAAGGGCGGTTAAACCCGCGATAAGCGGGAATACTTGCTGGCTCTCGCGAAGCGGGTAATCCTCCCTCGAGGACATTTAACAAAAGGGAGGTACTTTTTTGAGGAAGTTATTGGTTTGTTCGGAAATTTATACTACTTTTGCATCGCTTTTCTCCACGGAAAGAAATTCTTCCTTAGCTCAGTTGGTTAGAGCATCTGACTGTTAATCAGAGGGTCCTTG
>ERZ1032852.82-NODE-82-length-27490-cov-8.826025_pt1 | contig 27490 bp, 27 predicted proteins | sample MGYA00516689_ERZ1032852 | MGnify/ENA primary metagenome ERZ1032852 (study PRJEB33719, sample SAMN04262499) | wastewater metagenome | biome: rural village; feature: composting latrine chamber; material: composting feces with ash | place: El Salvador | collected...
GTCACCACCTTCTCGTCCAATGCCCCCATTGGCGACTCGGCACCTACCGGTTCCACGTACGCCACCGGTGTACTCCAGCAAGCCGGTAACGTGGCCATCCACCCCGAGCCTTCTCCCAACGACCTTTACCCGGTGGATGCATCGCGTACCTATCAACCCGCGGCCACCATCTTGGAGGCTTCCAAGATTAAAAAGCAGAAAGCCGTGGGGCTCGTGGTTACCTGTGAATTCCCGCATGCCACGCCGGCCGATTTCTCGGCACACCACTACAACCGGGGAAACTACAAGGCACTCGCCCCGCAGATAGCGTACCAGAACATGGATGTGCTGTTCGGGGGAGGCACCGGCATCCTTACCGATGATATCAAACAACACTTCACCCAAAACGGGACAACCCTGATCGAGGACGACCGGGAGGCCCTGCTTAATTACAATGGCACGGGAAAGGTATGGGCCTTGTTCGGCAGTAGAGCCCTGCCATACAATATCGACCGGAACCCCGAGAAAGTACCCTCCATCGCCGAAATGACGGAGAAAGCAATAGAACTACTCTCCAAAAATGAGAACGGTTTTTTCTTGATGGTCGAGGGAAGCCAAGTGGACTGGGCAGCACATGCCAACGACGCGGGTACGATGATCGACGAGTTCCTCGCGTTCGACGAAGCCGTGGGCAAGGCGATGGAGTTCGCCAAGAAGGACGGGAACACGGCCGTCATCGTGGTTGCCGACCACGGCAACAGCGGCATCAGCATCGGCACGAGGGATTGCCCGGGTTACAGCAGGCTCTCGCTCGAGGAGTTGTTTGGAGCGGTATCCGGCTATAAGCTCAGTGCCAACGGCATGGAAGCGATCCTCTCCAAAACAAAACCCGAGGAGATAAAGGCCGAGTTCAAAAAGTACACGGACATCGACATCACGGACGAAGAGCTGCAAACGCTGCTCTCCTCCAAAAACTACAAGGAGGGCGATTACATGGAAGTCGCCAATAGCAATAACTTGGCGCACAACATCGTGAATATCCTGAACTCCCGTACCTGCTTCGGGTTCACTACCGGTGGCCACACGGGCGAGGAGGTGCTGCTGGCAAGCTACCACCCCGGGGGAGACGTGCTCAAGGGGAACGTGAAGAACACGAAGGTGAACGAGTACCTGCAGAAAGTAACCGGATTGGATGTCTCTCTTCAGGAACTGTCGGATCAAATTTTCGCGAAACATGGCGATGTCTTCACCGGGCTGGATTATTCCATCGACAAGAGCGATCCCGATTTTCCGGTATTGCGGGTTAAGAAAGGAAAGAACAACATAGAGATCAAAGCGTTCTCCTCGGTCGCGAAGCGAAACGGGGAACCGTTTGATATTGGATCGGTGGTGGTATACATCGACAAGAACGATACCTTTTACTTGCCTCGCGCCCTCGCCGAGAAACTATAAGGAAGTGCTTGGTCACTTTCACGCGTGCATAAAAAAATCCACCAGGTAGGTGGATTTTTTTATGGCTTTATTCAAGTTCCTCTTCCCGTGGCACCTCTATATCTCCTTGGAACGAGATTCCTTGCCGATCCGAGTCGGTCACATCAAGTCGTCCCGTCCCATTCTCCCAGATATCAAATCGGAAGGTCACGGGACGATCCAAATCACGGATCGCGATCACTGCCTCCCAGTTACCTTCCCTCTTTCCGGGGTTGACACGGTACTCGAAATTGGTGCTCGTGAAGCGATACCCTCCTTCACGCGGGTCCATGGGTGCGCGATAGGCCCGGCCATAGTATGGCAGGTAAGCCACAACCGTGTCGGGCTTCACCTTCACATTGTAAGATGGCGAGAGATAGACCGATCGATAACCCGTGGGGTGCGCGTGCTTGGCCTTGAATGTAAAATCGGGCGCCTTAACCGCGTTTGCAATATCGGCGGCCAGCTTCTCTTTTTCGGCCGCGGTACGTGCTGTTCCACAGGCATACAGCAGTAAAATTGCTAAAATTAGACCGAACGATTGATTCACTGCTCTTTTCATTTCAATCTCCTTTTTTATTCAACTATCTTTATCTTAGACCAAAACCTGATACTCTCTCCTTTAACAGGGCATTCATAGGTTCCCTCTTGGATCCGGCAGTCCACAGCGAGGTGCGACTACCAAGAAGTACTTGATAAACAATCGAAAGTCGACGAATGTTTCAGGGGAGGAAATCCGAGAAAGGGTAAAAGGCCGTCAGGTAAAACAGCAGCGTCAATACCGCCCACCCGTAAGCCAAGTAGATATGCCCTTTAGCTCTCGTACGGGTGAAGAGGTACGCGTTCAGGTACGCGATCAACGAGAGGGCCAACAACAGAAAGAACACGGTCTCCTCCCAGTACGCCACCTGCAACAACAGCAGGGTGATGATGAGAAAAACCGTGAAGCGCATGAAAGTAAGCGTGAGCACCTTGTCGCGCGAGTATATTTTCGCGGCCAAGATCATGTTGATCACGAAGAACAAACCGACTGCCAACACCCCGCCCCACCCGGCAATCGTGTAAGCGGGAAGAGCGGGAATCGAGAGCGAGGTGTAGCTAAATAATGGCTGCATGAACCCCTGGATATCTCCTCGTAGAAGGTACACGGAAAAGACCGAGACGTAAACCAAGAACAGCCCAAAAAGCGAAGAGACAAATGCCCGTGACTGTCCCCCTCGCATTGCCTGCTCTCCCCGCCACCACAAGGGCAACAACACCAGCGCGTACACTTGAAACAGGGACGCCAGCCCGATCAACACGGCGGCCCGAAAGGAGTAAAGGTAACTGTCGGGCTTCTGGTACGACTCCAATAGCGGGAAAGAAGCCATCAAGATAAAAAGCAACGCGATCCAATCGCCGTTCATCACCAAGAAATAGGGATGGCTGCTGAATAGGAACAGGGGAATCACGAAGGGGAGGCTCGAGCGTGACCGGGTAAGGTTAAACCGGCTATTCACGCGGGCAAGGATCCAAGCAACAAGGAAAACGGAGAGGGTAGATGCCAAGAAAGAGACGCCCGGGTCGGCAGTGAGATGCGCGACCGGGTTCCACAGGTAGTTATTGGTGGGTACCGATGCGTCCGGTACCTCTCCCCAAAAAAACAAGGCGAGCCGCACGACGATAAACCCCAACGTACCAAAGAGGGGAACAAAGCGGCCCTCCACGAAGGTTGCCCGAAAGGCTCTTACTACCCCATGCATTGGCTGGCACCTCTTTACAGGGCGCGAAGATCCGCGCCGATATCCTTCCTGAAATAACCTTCCTCGAAGCGAATCTTTTCGATGCTTCGGTAGGTGTTTTCCAGTGCTTCGTCCATCGTTTTACCGTAAGAGGTAACCGAGAGTACCCGCCCCCCGGCAGTCACCACCTCGTTGTTCACGAGCGCGGTTCCGGCATGGTAGACGCGGCTATCCGTCACGTCTTCCAGCCCTTTGATCGGCTTTCCCATCTCGTACGAGCCGGGGTAGCCCCCGGAGACCATCATAACGGTCACCGCGTGCCGGTCGTCCACCTCCAGCACCTTTTCGTGGAGTGTTTCGGTCACCACCCCCGCGAACAGGTCCAACAGGTCCGACCGCACCAACGGCATCACCACCTCCGTTTCGGGGTCACCCATCCGCGCGTTATATTCAATCACTTTCGGCTCATCGCCCACCTTGATCAGTCCCAAGAAAATAAACCCCTTGTAGTCGATTCGTTCTTCCCGCAACCCGTTCACCGTGGGTTCCACGATCCGGGTACGCACCTTCTCCATGAAGTCGTCGTCGGCAAACGGTACCGGTGAGACGGCTCCCATCCCTCCCGTGTTGAGGCCGGTATCGCCTTCTCCAATTCGTTTATAGTCTTTCGCCACGGGAAGGATCTTGTACGATTTCCCGTCGGTCAGCACGAACACCGAGCATTCCACGCCCAACAGGAACTCCTCGATCACCACCCGGCTGCTGGCTGCCCCGAACTGCCCATCAAGCATCTCCCGCAGTTTCTGCTTTGCCTCTTCGGCGTCGTCCACGATCAGCACCCCTTTTCCTGCCGCGAGCCCGTCCGCTTTCAGCACGTAGGGCGAAGGGAGGGAGTCGATGAACGCGTTCCCCTCGGCAATAGTATCGGGCGAGACGGTAAGAAAACGGGCGGTGGGGATATCGTGCCGCACCATGAAGTTCTTGGCAAAGTCCTTGCTCCCTTCCAGCAGGGCCCCCTCTTTCGACGGGCCGACCACCCCGATATGGCATGCATCCTCGTCGTCGCGAAAGAAATCATACACTCCCTGTACCAGTGGATCCTCGGGGCCTACCACGATCAAGTCGATATCGTGTTCGAGCGAGAAAGACTTCAGCGCGTTAAAATCGGTTGCCGCTATGGGTACATTGGTTCCCAAGGAAGCAGTACCCGCGTTGCCCGGCGCGATGTAGAGATGGTTTAACAGACGGCTTTCGCGCATCTTCCACGCTAACGCGTGCTCGCGGCCTCCCGATCCAAGAAGAAGAACGTTCATAGGTGAATTTATTTTTAATATCAACGCGAAGCTACTAAAAAAATGTCTAAATTTAGGGAACCGGGCTGTCGGATAATAAAAAATGGACAAATTGGAGTTAAAACCGTATCTTTGCAACTTGATAACAACGTTACTCTAAAAATGAAGGAAAACAGAATATCCGCGCTTTTTGGTATCCGCTACCCGATCATCCAGGCGGGCATGGTATGGTGCAGCGGCTGGAGGCTTGCCTCGGCGGTGAGCAATGCCGGCGGCCTGGGACTAATTGGCGCGGGATCGATGCATCCCGCCACGCTGCGGGAGCATATACAAAAGTGCAAGGCGGCCACCGACCGCCCTTTCGGCGTCAACATCCCGTTGATGTACCCGCAGATTGATGAAATCATGCAAATCGTGATGGAGGAGCAAGTTCCCATTGTCTTTACCTCCGCCGGGAACCCGAAAACATGGACATCCACCCTCAAGGAGAAAGGTATCATCGTGGTCCACGTGGTATCGAGTTCCAAGTTCGCGTTGAAGTCGGCCGAGGCAGGAGTAGACGCCATCGTGGCCGAGGGGTTCGAGGCGGGGGGCCACAACGGGCGGGAAGAAACTACTACCCTCGCGCTTATCCCGCAGGTGAGGAGCGCGGTGGACCTACCCCTGATCGCCGCGGGCGGTATTGCCACGGGCGAGGCGATGGCCGCGGCTTTTGCCCTCGGTGCCGAGGGGGTACAAGTGGGCACCCGGTTCGCGCTTACCGAAGAGAGTTCGGCGAGCGAAGCCTTCAAACAACACTGCATTGGCCTGAACGAGGGAGACACCATCCTGTCGCTCAAGAAAGTGAGTCCCACCCGGATGGTGAAGAACGATTTTTTCAAGCAAGTGGCGGAACTGGAAGAGCAAGGCGCTTCTGCCGAGGAGTTGCGGGCGTTACTGGGACGGGGACGATCCAAGAAAGGAATTTTCGAGGGTGACCTCGTGGAAGGGGAGTTGGAAATCGGCCAGATCGCCTCGCATATCAAGGAGGTGATACCGGCGGGAGAGGTAGTAAAGGAGATCGTCCACCAGTACAACCAGACCCTCAGCCGGCTCTCGGAGCTATCAATCAAGAATTAATAATTAAAAATGAAGAATGAAGGATGGTGAATTAACGATGACCAATTATTAATTTTTCATTCTTAATTATTCATTACCTTTGCACGTATGCAGTACGAGCTTTTTCCATCGGAGCGATTCTCATTTTTCAGCCTCAGCAGCGGCAGTTGTGGCAACTGTTACTACTTGGGGAATACCCGTTACGGGATCCTTATCGATGCCGGTATCGGCCCGCGGGTGATCAAGAAGCGGTTGGCCGAGCATGGTGTCGATCTGTCGTCCATCCAAGCCCTTCTTGTCACGCACGACCACTACGACCATATCAAGTCGGCCGGTTACTTGGGCGAAAAGATGCACATCCCGGTTTACGCCACCCGGGAGGTACACCGGGGCATATCGAACAACCCCATGATCCACCACAACCTCAACGGCTCTACCGTCTACATTGAAAAGGGAACCCCGTTCCGGATCGAAGATTTCAAAATCACCCCTTTCGACGTGCCACATGACAGCATCGACAACGCGGGCTACTTCTTCGAGTTCGGCAAACACACCCTCACGTTGGCTACCGACGTGGGAATGATTACCGACGAGGTGGCACGCTACATCGGAAAGGCGAAGCACCTGATTATCGAGAGCAACTACGACGAAGATTTGCTGCACAAGGGGCGGTACCCCTACCACCTGAAGCAGCGGATCACGTGTGGCACCGGGCACCTCAGCAACCTCCAAACGGCCCGGTTCTTGGCAGACAACTTCCCGCCCGGGTTACGCAATATCTGGCTATGCCACCTGAGTGGCGACAACAACACCCCGGAGCTGGCCTACCGGACAGTAGAAGCTCATCTCACCCATAAAGGGATCGAGGTGGGCAGACAGGTAGACCTCCACGTCCTGGAACGCAATATCTTATCCTCGAAAATCGATTTTTAATTATGCCGTTACACGGGTAATTAACAACTAACCACGGCGAAAATGGGAAAGACACTGAAAGAGAAGACCGTCAACGCGCTCGTTTGGAGTACGGTTGACAAGACGTTTTCGCAGGTAATCTACGCGATTGTCGGGATTATCTTGGCAAACACCCTCTTTCCCGAGGATTTCGGGTTGATAGGCATCATTACCGTATTCTCGGCCTTCCTCACTATTTTTGTCGACAGCGGCTTCACCGTGGTGCTTATCCAGCGAAAGGAGATCACCAAAGAAGATTACAACACGGTATTCTTCTTCAATCTATTAGTAGCCATCGCGCTTTACCTGTTGCTGTTCTCTTTAGCGCCGTGTCTCTCCATTTGGTTCGGGGATGCTCGTTTAACCTCGCTTTCCCGGGTAATGTTCCTTACCGTTATCATCCAGGCTTTCGGGCTGGTACAAAGCAGCATACTGATGCGGAAAATGCACATGAGAGCCTTTGCCATCTCCAACATCGTACCCTTGCTGGTATCCGGGACCCTTGCGGTGATAATGGCCCTATCGGGATACGGCCCGTGGGCATTGGTAGCACAGGCATTGGCGTTGGCAACCACGCGTTCCATTCTACTGTGGGTACAGAACAGTTGGCGCCCCCGGGTTCAATTCGACAAAACCTCTTTTTTGAGCCTCTATTCCGCGGGGAAGAACATGTTTCTCACCTCTTTTACCGGTACGTTGTTCCAAAACCTCTACCCTTTGATTATCGGGATTTGGTACAACATGAAAGAGCTGGGGTATTATGTCCAAGCCGACCGATGGAGTAAAATGGGATATACCGCGTTGGGACAAGCCTTGGGTCAATCGCTCTTCCCTGCCCTCTCGTCCATCCAAGACGACCCTGAACGAATGCGGCGTGTCTTCGGGAAGACAAACCGCACGGCTGCTTACCTCTCTTTCCCCTTTTTCTTAGGATTGATCGTTGTCGCTACCCCGCTTTTCCATGTCTTGTTCGGGACAAAGTGGGATGCTTCGATCCCGCTCTTCCAACTTCTGTTGATAAAGGGAATTTTCTTCGTGTTCACCACGCTTATGACCAACTACCTCCTCGCTCAAGGAAGAACAAGAACAATCTTTCATTTCGAGTTGATGAAAAATGGAGTAATCGTCCTCGCGATCCTGCTTACCGTACGAATAAGTATTCCCGCTTTGGTAGTTGGACAGGCCATCGCGGGAGTAATTCATTACATCATCGCGCTCGTTATCACGAGCCGGGTCACGGGGTACACCATTAAACAGCAATTGAAAGATATATTTCCCTATATCGTGATGGGTGGGGTGATATGCCTCTTGCTAACATTCGTCCCGCTAATAACGGCTAACCCCTATCTGCAATTGACACTGCAGATTATTCTCGGCTTCCTCGCTTACACCAGTATTAACAAGTTATTGGGATCTACCATACAGCAAGACATATTTAACACGATCGGCAAAAAACTGAACCTCATAAGAACAAGTACGAAAAAGAATCAAACAGACGCTAACGACTCAATGGTGGAATGAAGTAACCCACGGTCATGTAATATCTTTTCCACGAATTCGCGAAAAGCCCCATGGCCACCCCGTGTAGTGGTGACATAGTGCACTTCTCTTTGAATATAGTCCAATGCATCGGCGGGTGCACCACTGAAACCGACGGAACGTAACAGAGGCAGGTCGTTAATATCATCACCGATAAAAGCTACCTCCTGCAGGGATATATGCAGTTCATCGCAAAGGCGCTCCGCCAATCCCAGTTTATCTCCAATCCCTACATAGCAACGCTCTACACGCAGTTTTCGTGCCCGCTGTTTCACGATCTCCGTGTTTTCGCCCGTCATTATAGCCGTTTCAATGCCGTGATGGCGAAGCATGGCCACTCCCCACCCGTCACGGACTGAGAATCGCTTCATCACGTCACCCTCCGCGGTATAATACATGCCCCCGTCCGTCCATACACCGTCGATATCCGTGATCACCAGTTGGGGGAGTTCCTTTTTTATTCTACTTTCATCCATATGCATCCGTCCATCTAAAGAGGGTTATTCTTATCAATGCAGGAAATCGTCGTAAATAATTTCATCCTTCGGTATTTTTTTTGTCACCATACGTCCGATCACAAGAGCTCTATCTGCCCATTGGTAGCCATCGCCCGGGCTCAGCAAGTGCAAGTCGCTCTCGGAGACCACCTCTCCCGGCAACAGATCGCGCTTGGCGGCTAATGACCGTTCGAGCTTGCGGCGTGCTTCTTCCACCTCTTTCTCCACGAAAAGTCCCTCTTTACCTAACCACCTTTCTGTCACCCGTATATCGCGGATCATGCGGTTCACCCCGTCTGGCCCCAAGGATCCGGCTTGGTCGGTACCTTTCATGCGCCGATCAATAGAAACATGCTTCTCTATTATTTCCGCCCCCATCCCCACGGCGACTGCGGCCGCGGCGATCCCAATGGTATGGTCGGAAAAGCCAATAGGATACTGGCCATAGTGCTTCTTCAAGTAGGGAATCGTATTGAGATTCAAACTATCAGGGTGAGTGGGGTATTGCGACACGCAATGCAGTATTGACACCCGGGAGTGATACCGTGTAATCACCTCGAGCGCGTCGTCCAGCTCTTTCTCACCTGCCATACCGGTGGATAGGATAATGGGTATCTTTGTCTCGGCCATCGCCGCCACCAGCGGGAGGTTGGTCAGGTCGCGGCTGGCCACCTTCAGGTAGTCAGGCGTGAAAAGCTTTAACAGCGAGAGACAGCCTATCGCGCAAAGGGTTTCCACGAATTCCAACCCTCTCGACCGGGCATGCTTGTAAATTTCATGATGTTCTTCGTCCGACAGTTCAAGGAACGCCCGGTGCTCGCCGTAGGTCTTTCCAAAAGCGTGAGGTGAATTATAGGGCAGGTTCATCTGGGAAACCGACAACTCTTCCTTCAGGTCTCGCTTGGTTAATTTCACGGCATCCATCGGCTTCAGGTCGATATTAAAAACCTCCTCTTTCACCGGCCGGGAGACCAGATCCACGATTAGTTTGGCAATATCTACCGAACCATTATGGTTCTGGCCGATCTCCCCGATTATATAGGTATGGTGGTTCATACAATTATAAATACGTCAATCATTAAAATAGATTCATGCTGCTTACTTGGTATTCAACCCGATTTGCCGTTTCATCTGTTCGTAAAAACCGGGAAAAGCATCCAATGTATCCATCACAGATTGGATGTCAATCTTCCCGTATCGCTCTAAACAGCACGCGTAAATGGCCCGTTGCATCTCAAAATCTTCCGCGGTATCCAGCGTCAGGCGAACACTCGCGTTCTCTTCGATTACCCGGGGAATTGGAATCAAGTCGATATCAAAGCCTCCTGATCGAGTGTAAATATAGTTGGTGACATGCTCGCGATAAAGTGGCTCTGCTGTTTCCGTTGCCACACGTTGCAGCGCGTCAAGCCGTACCGCTTCCGGCCAGAATCCCCAATGTGTCTTTATCGTGGGTACACCTTTTGATGTGGAAAAAGCGATATAGTCCTGCTGCTGCTCACCAATACGATCAGCCAGCATTTCAACGGTATCCATATCGAGAAACGGATTATCCGCGCAAATGCGGATAAGTTTTTCCACGTTGATATACGAAGCGGCGTCAATAAAACGTCGGAGAACATCCTCTTCACTTCCCCGGAACGATAAGAGACCCTGCCTACTTGCAACGTCTACAATGAGGTCATCCACCGGGTTTAGCGTGGTTGCCACGAGCATCACGACATCTTGGTGTTGGGAAAAACGCTCCTTGAATCGTTGCAGCAATAACTCCAGCACGCCTTTCCCTTCGTGGAATGGCATAACCATTTTGCCCGGCAACCGAGTAGCCCCCACCCGCGCCTGAATAATAATTCCTATTCTATTCCTATCACCTTGCTTCATACTTCTTCAATCGACATCTTCTCGAAAGCATCGATATACGAACCAGCCGTTATATTGATGATTTTCTTGCCTAAAATCCTGCTGTAATTTTCCACCTCGTGATACGAACGAAAAGCTACTGCCATGCTGTTAAGCAGTTCATGCAGCTTATGTGAAGACACCACTCGTTTGGTACCTCTCTTATCGTAAAAGTGTGCCCTGTCCTCGTTGACAACATTGTTGTCATCTACCCAGATCTCCTTCATCCACGAGTGATCGGCACCGGCAAGGTAAATCGTATCGTAAGGCAGTTGCAATGCGACCATGAGGCAGGCGACTAATACATTACGGGGCCTCGGCATCCCGAGGCGCTTTCTGTAGCAAAAATGGCTAAAACCGGTAAGTCCCTCCACGGGTGTAGCGTTGAACCAATGGAGCCGGATATGCCGGGAACGGCTCACTATCTTCTGCCAAGCAGCATGTTCACGCGCACTTACCGGCGCGAACAGGTGCATCTCCCACTCCGTCTTTTCGACCATCGGCACGAAAAGCTTTTGCATCGTCACCTCATCTTCGAAGAACGCGGGGTCCATCAGTAAGTAGAACTTGGGCCGGAATTTTGTAAAATCATCCGCGGCAGCCGAAAAATTAACCATCAGCAGATCCTTCCCAGTTAAGAAAGAGGCATGCTCGGATAATAACGATCGAAGTGAAGGGCCATTCCCCAACACCACCAGGTCTTTGTTTAATGCCGATCGCGGCATCGGCCCCGTTTTTTTTGATAGAAGGGCAACGCGCAAAAGGCTCAACAGAGTGTTTCCCGTTTCTCCGATTTTTGTATACATCTGCTCTAATCCTGATTTGTTCTGCATTTCGCCTTCTGCTAATTTAGACAAAAATACTATTTTTGACCAAACAGTCAAAGTGTTCACGAAAGTCTTTTCTCTCCCCACCCGTGCAAGATTATATCATGCAGACGAAGAACTATATAGGGTTCTATTGAAGGAATGAATTCATTAAAATCTAAAGCGCTTGTAATTTATGTTAATTTAACCATTTAAACGTTGCACAATTAAATAAAAGACCCTATATTGGGAAAATTATACCGAGTGATCTTTGTTAACAATAATAAAAAACGTTTACATTCTGATTTCTCATAAACGTCAAAAGAGATAAAGCAGTGAACATCAACTATGTAAAACCACAAATGCACGTGATCATCCTTTTTCTGTTGATCCTCTTTGTATCGTGCGACCAATATGAATTGAGCTCTCCCACTCTTGACGCGCCCTTTATTGCCACGGCGTGGAAACTGGAAGCAGTTGTTTCCTCCGATACAATCAAAACCATTGGTGTCGATAACGAAAAGAGTTACTTGTTGTTATTTGAACCCGACGGTAACGCGTACGGATTCAGTTACAACAACCATTTATGGGGAAAGTACACGCTCAATGAACAGCAAAAGTCTATCCATGCCAAATTTTATCCCATGACATACGCGCTGGAACCGCCTGAAGGTGAATTATTCCTTGACCGGCTATCAAAAGTTCACGTCTACGTGTTGTCGGGCGATGTTTTGCGGCTCCACTTTTCCGAAAATGGTTACCTCCAATTCCGCGCAACCGAAGACGACGGTTCTTTCAAAAGGATTTTTTCGGACACCTCCGAAATGGCGTCACTAACGGGTACGGCTTGGAAACTCGAAGGTTTCAGTTCGAGAGGTGGAGAACCGAATATGCTAAAACCTGTTTCCCCGAAAAATTATCAGCTACTCTTCGAACCCGGAGGCGACGCGTACGGCAAAAGCTCAACCAACCACTTACGAGGAAAACACACGTTAGACGAAGAAAAGAAGACCATTCGGGTTGATATGCAAACCATGACTAAAGTGAATGAGACACCGGATGGAAAATTATACCTGGATCGCCTCTCGAAAGTTTATCGATACGAGCTGGCAGATAATGTTCTGAGGCTGTATTACTCGAAGGCGGAATACCTGCAATACCGCCCCGCGGCCACCAGTACTTCTTCGCTGGATGAAATACCCCGCTTTTTAGCAAGAACCGAAGGCAATAAAAAATAGCAGATAATTTCAATTATTAAGGAAAGGAGGTATCAACGGAAATAAGCAAAAAATGGTTATAAATTTTAACATGAACAGTACATAGACTCTGTAATTATCGATTACTTGTAAATTGCAGAGTGTCTTTTAGAGATTATAATTCAATTACATCTGATACGGATTCTGTAAACAATTATAATCATATGTAACAGTTCATTTTATGATGACTGAATTTATTTGATAAATAAAAAAACCTTAGAATGAAACCTTCCGCACTACTCGTGAATCGTGAAAACAGGTCACCCCTAAAAATTCCTCTTGATTCCGAGGTTATATTCATGGTACGAGTGGCAAATAACTTGTTATCTCCCTTACAGCAAATCTATATATTCCAGTTAGAAAGTAATAAGAATTTTAAAAAAGTTTCTTTCACGGAAAGCGGGCCGGGCTGACAATCCTCACGGAGATGGTGGAACGGTTTCTTTCCCCGGTTTATTTACCGTATAGCATACAATGGAACGTTTGTCATCCACGACTCTTTCCTGTAATCGGATAATGAAGTCCTGATGGCTTTTAAAGGCTTATACTTTTCACAGAATAACCTGAAACTTTTGGCTTTCAAGTTCTCACCCGATTTTACTTCAATCGGAATAACAACCCCTTCTTCCTGGATAACAAAATCGACTTCAGACGTACTCCGGTCATTCGTCCAGTAGCCGATATACCGCTCACTGTCCAGACGAAGTTGCTGCATGACATACTGCTCGGTGAGCGCACCTTTGAATTCGGTAAAAATATCATCCCCTTCAATGATCGTCCGCATGTTAAGCCCTGCCATCGCCCCAAGCAATCCGACATCGTGAAGGAATAATTTAAATACCGAAATATCCTGGTAAGCGGCAAGCGGTATAGCAGGCTTCGATACCCGATAACTTTTCAACAAAAGACCGCAATCGACCAACCATTGAATGGCCAATTCAAAGTCTTTGGCACGGGCACCTTCTCTCATTACTCCATACACGAACTTTTTATTCTCTTTAGCTAATTGCGACGGGATACTTTGCCATACCATTCGGATACGGGGAACCACATCATTTGGCGCGTGTTTGGAGAAATCACCCTCGTAAGAGTTCAGTATCCTGTTTTGAATACGGCGAATTAACTGCCAATCGCGGGTTTGGACAAAAGCATCTACCACTTCGGGCATTCCGCCTACATAAAAGTAATAACGGAGATACTCCTTCAGTTTATCCGCAAATATGGAAATAACGCTCCAGTCCTTTGCTTTCAAGGCATCAACCAAGGCGGATTCATTGAATGAGAGCAGGAACTCGGCGAACGAAAGGGGCCGCAAATCCATGAAATCGACTTTTCCGACCGGGAATGAAACTCGACTGTGCGATCCCATCCCAAGCAGGGAACCGGCAGCAATAACATGGTATTGGGGAGCGTTCTCACAGAAATATTTCAGGGAGGTAACCCCGCGTTCTGCCGATTGTATCTCGTCGAAAACAATCAACGTATCATCTGCCGTTATCGTCGTTTGAGCGTGTATTTCGAGTACCGTGATTATCCGTGAAATATCAAAGTCGCTGGTAAAAATATTTTGTAATGCCGGGGTTTCTTCAAAATCCACATAAACGAGTTTGGCATACGAAGTACGCCCAAACTCCTGCAAAAGCCATGTTTTTCCTACTTGACGGGCACCTCTTACGATAAGTGGTTTACGGAATTTATCCTCTTTCCAGTCCTTTAAACTGACAATTGCTTCTCTGTACATAAACGTTTATCTATCTAAATATGACACAAAGATACATTTATATCTCGATAAAAATGATCATATACGACACTTTTATCAAGATATAAATGGATAATCTTCCTGTTTTCAATGTTTCCGGCCATAAGCTGACACTTCATCGCCATATATTGCCACAAAAAGATGATTAGAGGGATGAGGCGTGCGGACAAAGTATATACGACCATAAAGGTCAATATTCTTACTGATGCAACGTATATCGTCCAAAATCGCTATTTTTGTACTCTTACATCGATTATCCGGGAATGAAGGTACTTTTCATCAGCACACACGATATACAGGGAGGGGCAGCCATTGCCGCTACCCGGTTGATGCACGCGATGCAAGGTGCAGGATGCGACGTGTCGATGGCAGTACGCACCAAGCAGGGAAACAACCCGGGGGTATTCCGGGCAGGAAGCAACAAAGGCAACAAGCTGGGGTTTTATCGGGAGCGAGGCATAATTTTCTTGCACAACCGTTTGTCAAGAAAAAACTTGTTTGACATCTCCATCGCCAACACGGGGGTGTCAATCACGAGGCTTCCCGCGTTCAAGGAGGCTGACGTGATCCACCTGCATTGGATAAACCAAGGGATGCTCTCGGTGAAAGAGATCGGGAATATCATTTCTTCGGGGAAGAGGGTAGTTTGGACTATGCACGATATGTGGCCTTTTACCGGCACCTGTCACCATGCCGCCGGATGCCAACACTACGAAGCTGCCTGCGGCGACTGCCCTTACTTGAAAACTCGCTCACCGGGCGACCTCTCTTACAAGATTTTCCAACGAAAGCAGGAGGCTTACGCGAAAGGAAAAATCACCTTCGTGGCATGCAGCAACTGGCTCAAAGAACTGGCCGAGAAGAGCCCGCTCACCCGGGGGCATAACATCGTGAGCATCCCTAACCCTATCGATACGGGCCAATACACCCCGGGAGATAAGGTGGCTTTACGGGAAAAACTGCAACTACCCGCGGAGAAGAAAATCGTGCTGTTCGCCGCTGCAAAGGCCTCTGACCCCCGCAAAGGCCTGGAGTACCTGATCCGCGCGAGCCATATCGTCACCGGTAAACGAGACGACCTCTATTTCCTTGTTGCGGGCACCAACGGCGAGGAAATTGCCCGCCACCTTCCCCAACCGGCAAGGAGCATGGGTTACGTGGCTTCCGATCATATGCCGGAATTGTATAGCGCTGCCGACCTCTATATCACGCCCTCCCTACAGGAGAACTTGCCGAACACCATCATGGAGGCGATGGCTTCGGGTACCCCTTGCGTGGGATTTCGCACCGGTGGCATCCCCGAAATGATTGAGCACGGGGAGAGCGGGTACGTGGCAGAGCACCAGAGCGCGGAAGACCTTGCACGGGGTATGGTAGAAGTGCTGTTCAAAGCCGACCGGGAGAAACTCGCGCGGAGTGCCCGCGAGAAAGTGACGCGAGAATATAGCCAAGAGATCATTGCAAACCAATACAAAGCGATTTATGAAGGGGAGTAACTTCACTGACAAAGCACACTGGGAGGAGTATTGGAAGAATTACCGGTACGATAAAGTGCCGCGGAAAGTGGTCTTCGAGAAGTTCGTGCCGAAGCTGGCCACGGGGAATAACCTTATCGAGATCGGCGGGTTTCCCGGGGTATTTTCCGCCTACTTTTACCGACAGGGCATACGGGATGTCACGATCCTCGATTTTTACATCAACACGGGTATCGTCCAGAAGTTCGAACAGATAAATGATTTGCCCGAGGGAAGCATCCAATGTATCGACAGCGATTTTTTCGCGTTCACGACTGAAAAAAGATACGACGTGGTCTTTTCATCGGGATTTATCGAACACTTCGTAGATACACGAGACGTTATCCGCCGACACGTGGATCTCCTTTCAGAAAAAGGGCAGCTGCTGATACTGATTCCCAACTTCAGGGGCTTAAACGGGAAGATACAACAGCGGTTCGACCGGGAGAACTTGGAGGCACACAACCTGAAATCGATGGAGATCCCCTACCTGAAAGAGATCATGCAATCATTCGACCTCTCGGAGATTTCCGTGGACTACATCGGAATGCCGATGGTGTGGCTCGAACCAAAACCGGAAAATCGGAATAAAAGAAAATGGGTAAAAATATTGAGCTATGCCATCAAATTGATACCCGTGAAAAGCAAGTTTCTCTCACCCTACATAGCAATCTACGCGATAAAATGAACACATTATCCGTCATCACGGTCACCTACAATGCCGCACATACGCTGGAGCGGACACTGAAAAGTGTACAAGAACAAACACATCCTCATATTCAGCACGTGATCGTGGATGGAAAATCAACTGACGAAACGGTCAACCTGATCCGGAAGTACGCGAATAGCCACTTGACTTGGATCAGTGAACCCGATAACGGGCTCTACGATGCTATGAACAAGGCGATTAATATGGCCACGGGCGATTACCTGTGTTTCCTGAACGCGGGCGACACCTTCCACGAGCCCGACACGGTGGAGAAGATGATGCGTTCCTTTATAGAGGGACAACCACTCGATATACTTTACGGGGAAACAGCTATCGTGGATGACAACGGCCGTTTTCTAAATATGCGCCGTTTGAAAGTACCGGAGAGGCTTACATGGAAAAGCTTCAAGCAAGGCATGGTGGTATGCCACCAGGCTTTTATCGTGAAGCGGGAACTCGCGATACCATACGATCTATCCTACCGGTTCTCGTCCGATTTTGACTGGTGTATTCGAATGACGAAAAAAGTAAGAACGCTCCTTAACACCCACCTTATCCTGATTAACTATTTGAACGAGGGACTTACCACTACTAACCGGAAAGCTTCGCTCAAAGAGCGCTATCGCATCATGGCAAAGCATTACGGCCACATCTCTACCTTCCTTCATCATATATGGTTCGCGGTTCGAGCAATATTTAGATAACAGGAAGACTTCTTATTTTTCATTCGCCAATTGCAAAACTCTTTCCATCAAACCTTCGCTGATCCACACATTTTTCCTTCTTAGTTCAAGAAGGAGAGGTTTTAGTTCACTGATATACCCTTTCTCTTTCGCTTTCAATAAAATTCCAATAGTTCCTGTTATTTTTAGTTTAGCGTGTTTTGCATGAAAGCGCCCTACTGTTTCATCAAGTAGAATTAAATCTGCATTGTTTTCTACCGCCAAAATAATCGCTTCGGCTTCACCTTTATCCAAATCTAAAAAATAGGTAGGCGATAGTGAATCCTTAATTTCTTCTACTCTAATCCACCCGATCTTTGATAAATCGGTATAAAACTCCTTAGTTTTTCCTGCTTCAATTTCATTAAAGACTTCCTGAGGAATATAAATCTCCCCGTACAAATCCCTGAGTATCTCTAACCTTCCAATCTTCATTAGTGAAATAAGGGGAGTGGTGTTAGATACAACCCTAAGCATTCTCGCTATCCTCCTTTAAGTCTGAATCAGCTAAAAACCCGATATTGTATTCAGCCAAGAGTTCGAGGAATTCAATCCGTGTGATCTGTAGAACTTTTGCCGCCATCCCAGACGAGATTTTGCCCAACTCATATAGTTTCACTAACGAGGAAGTCTTTATTTCCCTTTCGAAATCATGCGCGTTCATCCTCATGGAGTTGGCCAGATAATCAGGATATTCCACCGTGATATTTTGTGCCATATTATTATTTTATTTCAGTTGTTCACGATATAAGCAAGCTTGGCTCTGCCCATCCATCATCCGTATGACACAAATGTAATGAAAGCCGAGAGGTAAGGCAAAAGCTTGCTTTTAAACTTAACCGAGGCGCATCTTACTTTATGCAAATATACAAAATAAAACAGTTACTTTTGTGTATGCAAAGACGAAAGCTAAAGATTGAAGAGCTGAACCGGATCAGTATCGAGGAATTCAGGGAAGCCGAGAAGATTCCGTTGGTGGTGGTGCTCGACAACGTGCGAAGCCAGCACAACATCGGGTCGGTCTTCCGGACCAGCGACGCGTTCCGGGTATCGGAGATCGTGCTGTGCGGTATTACCTCCACCCCTCGTAACGTGGAGATACACAAGACTGCGCTGGGTGCCGAAGACGCGGTAAAGTGGCGCTATTTTGAACAGGCGCTTTCTGCCGTGAAAGAACTACAGGCAGAGGGATATATCGTTCTTTCAATCGAACAAACGGAGAATAGCCTTTCACTGGAAGAGTTCCGGCCGGAGAAGGGGAAGAAATACGCCATCATCCTCGGACACGAGGTACACGGCGTGGCACAAGAGGTGATAGATGCTTCGGATGGTTGCATTGAAATCCCTCAACACGGCACCAAACATTCCTTGAATGTATCGGTCACCGCGGGAATCGTGATCTGGGACTTTTTCAAGCGGTGTTAAGTTTTACATCCCCACCAAAGATGCCGGCTTCTATCTATGTTTTTTTTAACTGCAGGCTCTCCCCGTCGAACTCCGCGTAGGAAAACAGGGTAATCCAGTCGCCCAGCATGATTACACGGGAATGCTCCGCGATGGGCAGGTCGACCAACACGTGCCGGTGCCCGAAAATAAAATAATTGATACCGGGATCCTCTTTTAGCTTCTCTTTCGCGAAACGGATCAAGTGCTCTCGTTCTTCTCCCAAGTAGGGGGTCACGCCCCCGCTTTCGCGGCTGCTATTGGACCAAGCATGGGCCAACGGGATTGTCCACCGGGGATGGATGGCCGAAAAACATGCTCTTAGAAACTTGCTGTGAAATACGTTTCGCAGAAAGTGAAAGGTCCGGGAATCATCGCCTAACCCGTCGCCATGAGCGAGAAAGAATTTCTTGCCGTGGATGGTAGTGATCAGCGGTTCAAAATGGAGAATCATCCCGCACTCTTCGGCAAGGTAATCCGTTAACCAGAGGTCGTGGTTACCGATAAAAAAGTGCACCTCCACGCCAGCATCGGTCAACTCAGCAAGCTTACCCAACAGACGGGTGAAACCCTTTGGCACCACGTGCTTGTACTCGTACCAGTAATCGAATATATCGCCCATGAGGTAAATCGCGAGGGCACGCTCCTTTACTCCATCGAGCCAACGGCAAAGCTTACGCTCCGTTTCCCGGGAGTCGGCGTGTGTTTTCGAGCCCAAGTGGGCATCGGCAAGAAAATAGACCTGTTTCCTCACGTTCAATCAATACAACCGGTTTCATGCTGCCCGACCGGGCACCTCTTCTACATCATCCCCAGCTCCAACAGTGCCTCTTCGCTCATCATGGACTGATCCCACGGGGGGTCAAAAGTGAGATCGAGATCCACCCGGTTCACCTCGGGGATTGACTCCACCTTCATCTGTACATCCATCAGGATAAAGTCGGCCGCGGGACAAGCCGGTGACGTGAATGTCATCTCCACGGTAACGTTGTTTTCGTTATCAATGTCCACGTTATAAATCAGTCCCAAGTCATAGATATTAACCGGGATCTCGGGGTCGTACACCGTCCGGAGCATAACCACGATTTTATCTTGTAGTGCTTGTAATTCTTCGTTCATAATCATTCTTATTTAGACTATCCTTCGCCAAGGCTTAACCGGATAGTTTACTAAAGTTAGGCATTTCTAATGTAACCGATAAAACGGCAAATTGTTTACATCATGCATCACATGACAAAGATACCTCTTAATTATTAATTTTCATATGATTAAAACTCTTTATTTCAAAGGTATCATATGGAATATTCGCGATAAGCTAAATGAGCAGAGCCAAGCTTGCTTGAGCTATGCCATAGCGAGCGAATATCTAACGTTAGTGAACTCGCTTTAATCATGTACTCATGTTTAATGATTTAGATGCTCGTTTCATTATTAATTTCTTTCAAATGAGTCCCTCGTCCGCGAAGCTAAAGTAGGCATCGCCACAGACGATGATATGGTCAAGCAACACGATATCCATCCAGCCGGCTGCCTCTTTAAGCTTTTTCGTGATGCTGGTATCCTGCGGGCTGGGGGTGGGATTACCCGAAGGATGGTTGTGTCCTAAAAAAACACCGGTGGCGTAGCGTGTCAATGCTTCGCGAAGAACCAGGCGGATATCCACCACTGTTCCCGAAATACCTCCACGGCTCAACTGAATGGTGGAAAGGACTTGATTGGAGCGGTCGGTGAGCAATGCCCATGTCTCTTCATGGTTCAGGTCGGCCAGCAAGGGCGCGAATTGCTCGTACGCGTCCCGGGAAGAGACAATCTTCTTCCGGGCTACCCCGGTTGTTTTTCGCCGCCTTCCCAGCTCGAGTGCCGAGACGATGCTCACCGCTTTCGCCTCACCGATACCGCGGAAGCTATTTACCAAGTCGGGGACGCTCATCCTCGCTAACCGGTTCAAATCGTTACCGGCCTTCAATAAAATCTCCTTGCTTAACTCTACCGCGCTTTGCTTGTCGTTGCCTGATCCGATGAGAATGGCCAACAGCTCCGAATCAGACAGTGCCGAAACTCCTTTTAGCAGTAATTTTTCACGGGGGCGGTCCTCCTCCGCCCATTGTTTAATACTTAACTTACTCATACGCTTACGGATTAGTCCTGGGTTAATACAGAACAAATGTACGCGAAAAAAGCGGATTTATCGAACGAACGTCCAAGTACTCTCGTCAGATAGAGCGGGATAAAAGAAGTAGTCTTCGTAATCGAACCCCTTTACCTCTTCGGGGTCGGTCAACTTGTTTTTGATGATAAAGCGGGAGAGCAGGCCACGCGCTTTCTTGCTGTGTACCACTACCTGCTTCCAATCGTTGTCTCCCTGTTGCAGGAAGCGAATGTCGATAACCCTTGTCTTGTCAGGCAGCCCGCTCTTCGTGACCACTTTGGAGTACTCGTTCGAGGCCACGTTAATAATCGTCCGGTCGCCCTTCCCGAGCTTCTTGGAAAAGTAGTTGGCCAACGCCTCCTGCCAAAATTCGTAGAGTGTCTTGTAGCCGTCGGGCACGATTTTCCGTTGCATCTCGAGGCGGTACGGCCTGATCGCGTCCAGTGGTCGAAGAATACCGTAAAGCCCGGAAATAATATTGAGGTGTTGCTGCGCGAAGTCGAAGTCTTCTTTCGTGAAATCGTGCGCGTTGAGCCCTTTATACGCGATGCCGTTGTAAGCGAGCGAGGCAGGCTCTCTCGGGGTAGACTTGAAGTCGTATGATTGAAAGTACCCGTACACCTCGCGCGCCATCTTGGGATTGAGCTTCATGGTTCCCGCGATCTCCTTTTCCGACAACCGGCGACAAACCGATAGCAACTCTTTGGTCTTTTCGGGGAACAGCGGCTTGGTCGGCTTCACGTTGGCCGCGTTTGCCGAGAAATCCATCAATTTAGCGGGAGAAAGAATGATTTGCATGCTGTCTTATTTAATCAAAATCTTTTCACATTTTTCTTGTACCACAACTTAAAAACCGGATCATTGAAGGTAACGATTTTACCCGAGATATCGACTAACTCTTTATTCTCAAGAGATTTTTTTAATCGCCCTATATTGGCCGATGTTCCTAATTGGTAATAGGCCAGATTTTCTTTCCGCGTAAATTCTGATGTCAATCCATCGGCAATCGCCCCTAAAAAATTAAGTTGATAGGTAGTCAATCCATCAACGTATTTAAAATAAAGTATCGAATTTTGATTTAGTAAATCGGAGTACGCCTTCTGAAAGCCAGTTTCTGTGGCCTCTTTATCTGTTTGCACCCAAAGGAGCCATGCTAATTGCTGTACATATGACGAGTGATTTTCGACTGTTGTACAAACTTTTTCGGCAAGGTCGGGTGATATTTGCTTTCCAGTAACTTCAAATCGTCGACAAATAAACTCTACCCAGTCGGGAGTACTGATTTTTTGAAGATAAACCACATCACCAAATTTATAAAATGGCATATTTTGTTTCGAGAATAACTTGGTCATCAAATGTGGCTTGCTTCCGTAAAGACAGTAGGTCACGTTTTGATGCAATTGCCATACCGATCGTAACTTACGTTGGAAATAGACAGATTCATCAAATTCAGCTACTTGTTGAAACTCATCCAAACACACCACGATACGTATCCCTTTTTCCTCTGCTATCTTTTGAGGAAGATTGAGCACGTCCTCATTTAAACGAGGGTAAGAAAAATCAAAAGAAAGGGTAAAGTCTGTCACCGGATCAATCCCCAAACTGATTTTTGGCACCAATCCCGATAGAAAACGTTTCGCGTTTTCTACCCACTCCTCCCATCTACTCGCTGTTTGCTTAATTAGTTCGGTTGCATATAACATATAAAACTCCTCGGGGTTTCGACACGCGAATACATCCAAGTTAATTATTCTTAAGCTTGTCGTACCGATATCTTCACCCACTTTTCTTACTAATGAAGTCTTACCCCAACGGCGAGGCGAAATAAGGATTGTATTCACACCATGTGTGAAATTAACCGATAAACGTTTCGCATCTGCTTCACGATCAGTGAAACATTCACCTGATGTTGCCGAACCAAAAACAAACGGATTCACCATGTAGTCATCTCCTTTCTGTTGCAAAGATAAACAAAAAAACAACACACAAGGTTGTTACATACAAGATTGTTACATACAAGATTGTTATACAGGGTTACTTACTCCACCAATCTCTATTTAAATACTTTACGAACAAAAAAATTGTATAATAAGCAAAACAGGCCTCCACGTGGGAAGCCTGTTTGCTTATTTAATATGCCCCTCGTCATCAGTCTTAGGTTTTCCACCTATCGAGAGGATGTTTTATCGCTAGTCCCGTACCCGCTCCACGTAAGAACCGCTGCGGGTATCCACCTTCACTTTCTCACCCGTGTCGACGAAGAGGGGAACGCGTATTTCAGCACCCGTCTCTAACGTGGCCGGCTTCAAGGCGTTAGTCGCCGTATCACCTTTTATCCCTGGTTCGGTGTAGGTCACTTCGAGTACGACGTGCACCGGCATCTCAGCGGTGAGGATGGTTCCGCTTTCTGCATGAATTTGCACCTCAACTTCGTCGCCTTCTTTAAGGAACTGCACCCCTTCTATCTGCTCACCTGGTATTGGGATTTGTTCGAAGGTTTCGGTATTCATGAAGTTATATCCCATATCGTCTTTATACAGGTACTGGAATGGGCGGCGTTCAATACGCACCTCGTCTACTTTTACTCCGGAGTTGAATGTTTTTTCCAGCACGCGTCCGGTTGTCACATTTTTTAATTTAGTACGCACAAAGGCAGCACCCTTACCCGGTTTCACGTGTAGGAACTCCACGATAAAAAAATACTGTCCATCGATATCGATGCACATGCCGTTCCTGAAATCAGCCGTTGTTGCCATAGGTTGTTGTTATTGTATTGTGATGATTGAAAACGCGAAAGTAGCCATTACATCCGTAAAACACAAATGAAATGGCTACCATCCGCTTGTAGAAATATAATAAACGCCTTACATTACCTCCATCGCGTCGAGCACCATCTTGACGATAAACAACGCGAAAATCACCCACATGGCGATCGATATACGTCTGAATTGACCACTGAGTGCTTTCAATAGCACGAACGAAAGCATCCCAAAAACGATCCCTTGGGCGATGCTGAAGGCAAAGGGCATCATCACGATGGTGAGGAACGCGGGCAGTGCCTCCGTCATGTCTTGGAAGTTAATCTGTACTACCGAAGTGATCATGAAAAGTCCCACCAATATTAACGCCGGAGCTGTTGCCGAAGCGGGAACCATCAAGAAAAGAGGTGCGAAGAACAACGCAAGGGCAAACATGATGGCGGTAGATAAGGCGGTAAGGCCAGTACGCCCGCCTGCCGCGACACCCGACGCGCTCTCCACGTAGGAGGTGACCGTGCTGGTTCCAAATATAGCACCAAACATCGTTCCCAAGGCGTCGGCAAAAAGTGCGGGTTTTAATTGCGGGAAGTTACCCTCTTCATCGGTGATTCCGATTTTGGAGGCAACACCAATCAGCGTCCCCACCGTATCGAATAGATTCACAAAAAGGAACGTGAATACCACGATCAGCATATCCAGCGTGAAGATATTCGCCCACTCAAACTGCATGAAGATGGGAGCGATGGAGGGGGGTAGGTCAATCAGGCTACCTGCAGGCACCTCTACCAACCCGAGGGATAACGCAAAGAGGGTGGCCACCACGATCCCGATAAGGAAAGCGCCGTGTACATTTTTGTAATAGAGCACTGCGGTAAAAATAAGCCCGAGCAAGGCTACCCACACATGTTCATTAGCCATGCTCCCCAGTGCCAACATCGTGTTCTCGTCTCGCACAATAAGTCCCGCATTCTGTAGCCCTATAAAGGTGATAAAGAGGCCTATTCCCACGGGAATAGCATTTTTTATCGTTGCAGGGATACTCCGCACGATTAACTCGCGAATATTAAAGAAAGTAAGAAGCACGAAGATAATCCCTTGGATAAAAACGGCGGTGAGGGCCATCTGCCATGAATAACCCAGACCGAGCACCACCGAAAAGGCAAAGAAGGAGTTCAGTCCCATCCCGGGTGCTTGCGCGATAGGCAGGTTGGGGATGAATGCCATGAACAGGGTACCCAGCAGGCTCGCGAGGGCGGTTGCCGTGAACAAGGCGGACCGATCCATTCCGGCAGCGCTCAGGATATTGGGATTCACCACCAAGATATACGACATGGTGAGGAACGTGATAACGCCCGCCACGAGTTCCGTGCGTACCGTTGTTTTGTTCTGTTTGAGTTTAAATATTTTTTCCAGCATGATTGCAACGCGTTAAATTAAAAATTCCACTTGGTTGCCAAGGTAGGGATAGCGTAAAGCTTGTGGGTTCCAAGCACGAAGTTGTAACTCAACTCGATCTCGCTTCCTACCGATAAGTTAGGCGTGATATTGTACCAAATCTGCGGTTCGCTCAATAGCACCAGCTTCTTACCCGACTCCTCTCCGGTGCGATCTTTGTTCTCGCTCCACAAGTCGAAGAAGCCGGCCAGCGACAACTTATCGTTCGCGAACGACGCGTTCCAAGTGAACGTCCATTGCGCGTCGTGGCTCAACTCTTGAAAAGCGTTAAGCTTGTATGCCACGTAGGTATTCATGAAAAAATCGCCCAATTTAAACGGGTACCCGAAACCACCGAGGTAAGAGCTGGGGATAGAGAAGCTGTAATCTGTTCCCCGCACCAATCCCAATCCCCCGTTATACTCGATATGCGCCTGCAAGGGGAAATCACCCAAGTTAATTGCCCGTGCGATCTCGGCATAGGCCAAGCCCGGATTTCTCTCGTCGAAGTTAAAATCAAGGTCCACGAACATGAAGGTGCTACCCCACTGGTCGGGTTTAAACATCTCGAACGTGGCCGTCAAGTAGTTAATCGGGGCATCAATTCTATCGCCGTACAGCGAGTTCCTCGGGTCGAAGTGCAGTTGCAGGTTCTGTGCTTGCATAGCTCCTGCCACACACAAGATGGCAAGGGAAAAAACGAGTTTACGTACCATAAAGATTTTGTTTGTTTAAAAATATATGAGTTAAATTAGACTCCTCTACCTATTGGTGATTCAATCTCGATCGTGCAAAAACGACAAAAGTATTAAAAATATGCAAAACAACATAACAAAGAAAGCACTTTTTGTTCTTTTTTATACAGATGGCTGTTGGTCTCGCTTAAATTTGTATTTTTGTCTCTCTTCAAAAAAACAGAGGTTATTTTATGGACAACGAAAAAGCAAAAAAATTGGTCATATACAACACGCTCAGCAGGACGAAAGAGCCGTTTAAGCCGCTGCATCCTCCCATGGTAGGGATGTACGTCTGCGGGCCCACTGTCTACAGCGATATTCACTTGGGAAACTGCCGCACGTTCATCTCGTTCGACATGATCTATCGTTACCTGCTGCACTTGGGTTACAAGGTGCGTTACGTGCGTAACATCACCGACGCGGGGCACTTGGAGGGGGATCGTGACGAGGGGGACGACAAGTTTGCCAAGCGGGCCAAGCTGGAACAACTGGAGCCAATGGAGATTGTCCAAAAGTATACCCTCGGTTTTCACGAGGTGCTCTCGCTTTTCAACACCCTTCCTCCCAGCATCGAGCCCACCGCCACCGGCCATATCTTGGAGCAGATCGAGATGATAAAGGAAATCATGAAAGGGGGCTTCGCGTACGAGGTAGACGGCACCGTTTACTTCGACGTGGAAAAGTATAGCAAGGAGCACGACTACGGGGTGCTGACGAACCGCAAGCTGGAAGACCTACTGGAGGGTACCCGCGAGCTGGACGGGCAGGACGAGAAGCGGGGACGACTCGACTTCGCGCTTTGGATCAAGGCGAAGCCCGAGACGCTCATGCAGTGGCCTTCCCCGTGGGGATGGGGATTTCCCGGGTGGCACATCGAGTGCTCGGCCATGAGCACCAAGTACTTGGGCACTCGTTTCGATATCCACGGGGGCGGGATGGACCTTCAAGCCACCCACCATACCAACGAGATCGCGCAGTCGGAAGCCTGTAACCACACGGCGCCGGCCAACTACTGGGTGCACACCAACATGCTCACCGTGAATGGCGTGCGCATGTCAAAGACAGCCGGGAACGGGTTTCTCCCCAAGGAGTTGTTCACCGGCGATCACCCTATGCTGGAGCGGGGCTACTCGCCCATGACGGTGCGTTTCTTCATGGCACAGTCACATTACCGCAGCACGCTCGACTTTTCCAACGAGGCATTACAAGCAGCGGAAAAAGGGTACAAGAAACTGATGGAAAGCCTTTCCACGCTGGAGAAGCTGGTACCCTCCGGCTCCTCGTCAATAAGCATGAACGACTTGGAAGAGAAGTGCTACGAAGCGATGAACGACGACTTCAACAGCCCGGTGCTGATCGCTCACCTGTTCGAGGGGGTGCGAGTGATCAACTCCGTGAATGACAAGAAAGAAACGATCAGCAAAGATGACCTGGAAGTGTTGAAGCGCGTGATGCACACCTTCGTTTTCGAGGTACTGGGGCTGGTGGACGAGACAAAAACGATGGGAGGGGGCGACGTGATCAAGGGGTTGATGAATCTCATCTTGGATATACGTCGAACTGCTCGGGAAAACAAGGATTGGGCCACCTCCGACAAGATACGCGACGAGCTAAAAGCGGCAGGTGTCGAGATTAAAGACACCAAGGAAGGGGTCGAGTGGAAGTTATAAACACGACACAAGCGAAACTTGATAAATAGTGTAATATGACAGACAAACGAGTAACGTTCGCTTCAAAAATCGGGATCGTGGCCGCG
>ERZ1032852.83-NODE-83-length-27444-cov-8.765490_pt1 | contig 27444 bp, 17 predicted proteins | sample MGYA00516689_ERZ1032852 | MGnify/ENA primary metagenome ERZ1032852 (study PRJEB33719, sample SAMN04262499) | wastewater metagenome | biome: rural village; feature: composting latrine chamber; material: composting feces with ash | place: El Salvador | collected...
GTTGAGTGCCAACAAACGCACCAACCTCTTCCAAGAGGCAACCCCCGAAACATAACTGTTTTAAGAAACCGTGCCGAAGCAATGCTCTTCGGAACATACAGATAGATAAAACCCGCGTCAGGAACTTCCCGGCGCGGGTTTTTTTAATTTGTTACGTACCACAAATTCGGTTTTTAAAGGGGGTTTAGCTGTTTGATCAATCTTCGGTCATGAATGGGAACAATGCTGCAAAGAGAAGTAATGTCAAGTAACTATTATTCAGCTAATAATTTCTCGAAAACTGCACGCGTTCGATAATTTTTATTAACTTTGGGATGATTTAATCAATATACGGAAGAACTCATTGCAAATTATCTAAAGGAACCGTTGCCAAATTGAGTGAGCACAAACGTATTTAGCCAAATTAGATGAAAAAAAATCAGAACAACTATGTCAGCAGTTAGATGTATCCTTTTCGCTTTGTTCTTGGGAGTATCCTTTTCTTTCCAAGCGCGTAACCCCGTCTCGATATACGAATTAGGAGATTCAATCAGGGACTACGAGGACAATTTTAAAAACTTGGTTAAGAACTGGACAAAAGAGTATATCACCAACGCGGAGAAATACACCTTGAAAAAGATTAACTTCGTTGAAGTCATAACCGGCTCCGAACAATACAATTATTGGCGCAACTACTTCACCTCCGACAAGCCGGTATCCCGCTCCATGAGCAAAAGAACAGGCATCGATGCCGATGGAAAAAGGATTTACGAGCTTATTATTGAACCCGGTTACTTCTACAACGAATTCTACGATTCGAGAGGAATGTCCGAAGAAATGCAAGCTATTCTAACCGAGGATTTTCAACGTGAAGCACGGGCTCTTCTAGCACGGGAGTTGAATATCGATACATTGCAGTTGCATACAGAACAGTTCTACGAAGAGGTTTCAGATACGACCGACACCGGGTATTCAACAACGGTTACGAGATATAAGATAATCTCTCCGACCCCACTTTCACAAAACTATAAAGATATAAAGATTGATAATACCAAGACCATCTTTGACCTTAGCTTAGAGGATGCAAGAGGTTTTATCCTAGAAGACCTTCTTATAGAAAGAATCACTCGTCAGGCCGATTTCACCCAAACCGTACATCCGGGTGACCGGGTATATGCGATTGAATTCGAATATGGAAACGGACGGGTTCCATATACCTGCTACGTGGTGTGCTCGCGTGAAACGAAAAAAGTAGTACTGGATTGGTTTTTCAATCTATTTATCTAATAAAACATCACGAGATGACAAATAAAAACACTTCACTTTCAACGAACTATTTTACTGTCTCTGGTGGTAATGGCCCAAATAACAAAAAACATTCATTACATGAAATTAAAAGAACAAATTAAAATATATGGGCCATTTGCTGTAGCTGTACTGTTCTTTGTCTTGCTGGTCCTGCTATCAACCGCCAGCACATTTAACGTTAGCGATGTTCTCTTCGGAGTTGCCTATATTTTTTTAACGATCACCCTTATTTTTAGCACCTTCAGTGCCACTAGAAAAATAAAGAAACCCCAGGGGCATCGAACGGTTCAATGGATGCTTTTTGGAGCAGGACTTTTATCGGGTTTCTGGTTACAGTCCGCGATTAACTATCTTTTTTAGCCTTCACAAACCGTGTTACTGGCCGGTCGATTTTTTCAGGTACTTGTAAACCGCTTGTTGGGCACGTACCGGGGGAGTATCGTCTGCCTTACTATCTCGCTTGAACACGTTTTGCAGGTTCTCGTCGAGCCATACCGCGCTCTGGTTATCCGCCAACTGTATCTTGAGGATATCGATGATCTGGCGCTTGAGGTACTCGGTGTAAATGGGAAAGGCTACTTCGATGCGCCGATGCAGGTTACGCCCCATCCAGTCGGCTGAAGCCAAGTACACGTTCTCTTCGCCGTTATTAAAGAAATACCACACGCGTGAATGCTCCAGGTAGGCATCCACGATACGTGTGATGGTGATGTTCTTGCTGTATGGCTGGCCAGGGATCAGGCAGCAGATGCCGCGAATAATCAGGTCGATCTTCACCCCCGCCTCACTGGCACGGTAAAGGGCCCGGATCACGCCTTTATCCTCTAAGCTATTCATTTTTAATATAATATATCCCAACCCCCCGTTTTTCACATGCTCAATTTCTCGCTCTATCATCGAGTGGATGGAGGGAAGCATGTTGAATTGCGTCACCAGTAAATGCTGAAAAGGATGCATGTGGGGCTTCCCCTCCAATACCCGGAACACCTCGTCGATATCCTTGATAAACGCCTTGTTGGAGGTGAGCAGGCCTTTATCGGAATAAATACGGGCCGTCTTTTCGTTAAAGTTCCCAGTTCCTAGGTATGCATAACCCTTCAGGGGATCAGACGGGTCGTTACTCCGCTTGCGCACGTAGGCCAACTTGGCATGTACTTTCAAGCCGGGCAGGCTGTAAATAATTCTCACGCCGGCCTGTTGCATCAATTCAGAAGTGAGCCAGTTATTTTCTTCGTCAAAACGAGCTTTCAACTCCACGAAGACCGTCACCTTCTTGCCATTCTTGGCCGCGCTAATCAGGCTATTGATCACGGCCGAGTTCTCTGCCACACGATACTGGGTTACCTTTATCTCGATCACCTTGGGGTCAAAAGCGGCCTGTAGCAGGAACCGCAAAAGATAGTCAAACGACTGGTACGGGAAATGCAGCAATACATCTTGCTTACGTAGCACCCGGAGGATGGAGTTGTTGTTTTCCAGCTCGGGCACCCGAAGCGGCTGTGGTAGCTTTTGTTTCAGGGCATCCCCTACCGGGTTGGGCAGGCTTGCCAAATCGGCCAAGTTAAGGTAGCGGCCCGAGGGCAAAAGTTCTTCCTCCTCGATCTCGTATGCTTCGCGTAGGTACTCGAGAAAGTAATCTGGCATCTCTTTATCGTATTGAAACCGGGTAACCGCCCCGATCTTCCGTTTTCGTACCTTACGCAGGATTTTCTCCGCGATATCCTTCTGATCCTCGTCCTCCAGCGAAAAATCGGCATCCCTCGAGATCTTGATGCTAAAGCAATCCACGATCTCGTAGCCGGGGAACACGCTGGCCATGTTCGCTTTGATCACGTCATCGATAAACAGGATATAGTGGTTCCCCCCGTGTTCGGGCAACTCGATAAAGCGGGGAATCTTGGTATACGGTATTTTCATCAGGGCATACGTGTACTCTCCCTTGTCCGACGCGTCCTTCTTCTTTTTCTTTTTTTGCAGGCTGATGGCTTGGTAGATGCGTCCATCCTGAATAAACGAGTGTATATCGTCTTTCTGGATGATCATGGGCTGCAGGTAAGGGAACACCTCTTCGTTGAAGTATTTTTCCACGTATGTCCGGTGGAACGGCTCTACCTCATGGGTTTGATACAAGACAATGCTGTTCTTCTTCAGCTCGGGAAGAATCATGTTGTTGAAGATCGCGTGATACTCTTTCTCCTGCGCGGTCACCTCGTTGTTGATTTGCCCGATGGTTTTCAGTGCTTCCTCTACCGATTCATCACGGTTTATGCTTTCCAGCAACGAGCTATGGTAACCCGAGACCCGGATCTTGTAGAACTCTTCCAGGTTAGAAGAATAGATGGAGAGGAACTTTATGCGCTCGTATACCGGCAAACGCTCGTCTTTCGCTTCCAGCAACACCCGGTAGTTGAAAGATAACCAACTGATGTCTCGTTTAAAAAACTGGTAAGTTGACTTTTGCATATTTCGTGATTAAATGGATTGGGTCCGATTTGAATTTCGGGATAAAAATAATACCTTTGACCGAATAAAAAAAGGGCCTACCGGCATTCAAAGCCATAAAACCAATGATATTCACACAAATATCATTGATTTCTACCGAAACGAGCAAGAAAATGAGAAAAATAGGGTTGTTGTCTGATACACACGGCTACTGGGACGATAAGTTCGAAACTTATTTCGATCCGTGTGACGAAGTATGGCATGCCGGTGATATCGGATCACTCGAGCTCGCGGGGCGGTTCGAAGCCTTGAAACCGTTTCGGGCTGTACATGGCAATATCGACGATGGGCCAACCCGTGCCGTTTATCCCGCTACCCTGCGCTTTGTGCTGGAAGGTGTAGACGTGCTGATGACCCATATCGGGGGGGTACCCCGGACGTTATGACCCGTCCGTCCGTTCCCTCCTTCGCACGCGTCCCCCCAAGCTATTTATTGCCGGACACTCCCATATCCTCAAGGTGATGTACGATCAAAAATTGGCCTGCCTTCATATGAACCCCGGTGCAGCGGGCAAGTATGGCTTCCATAAAGTCCGTACCCTGTTGCGTTTCGTCTTGGACGACGGGAATATCCGAGACTTGGAGGTAATCGAGATAGGGAAGCAATAGCCCGGGAAACATTCCTACCAACCGGGGAGGAAAGTGAGGAGGATTCCTCCAACGCCTATCAGCATCAAGACGGAACCTATTACCCGGTTTAGAAGAACCAATCCACGACGGTTAAACCGCTTACGTAAACGTGAGACCAACGTGGTGAGGAAAAGCCACCACGCGAGGGCTGCCGCGATAAATGCGGCCGTACCCACCGAGAAAGCACCCCACCCCTCCGCCAAGGGGTTGTATGAAAAGCGGGCATATAATCCCACGAACACCAAGATAATTGCCGCGTTGGAGAAGGTAAGCAGGAACGAAGAACCAAAATCCTTGAGATATCGTGTCTCACGGGGTAGCTTATCGGGTGTCCATCCTTTTAACGGGTTAGAGCGGAAAACACCGAGCCCGAAAAGGAAAAGAATAACACCCCCTCCAACCTGTATAGCCTGTTCTTGCTCCGCGACAAAATCAGCCGCGAAACTTAATCCCACGAGCGTGATCAACCCGTATGTCAAATCAGACAACATCGCTCCCAAGCCCGTTACAAAACCGTGCCATCGCCCTCGGTCGAGTGTCCGCTGGATTGTCAGCATATTGATAGGTCCCATCGGGGAGGAGACCAGTAATCCAATCAGAAACCCTTTCCCAATTATTTCAAACATACACGGCACGTTATATACATTCCCTTTCAGATTTATTATTGCAAAGGTACATTCATTATCAAAACAGGCAAAATGGATTTCTCATTCCCCCTATCATCTTTTATTATTTCCTCCGCTTGGAATTAGGCATAAATTCATGTATTTTTGTCTCTTCATTCAGATGGATGAAACGAGCATCAAAGATCGTGAAAGTTAAATGAAACGGCCGACAAGGAGTTGACCGGTTTCGCTCTAAATAAAGGATATGATTTTATTTTTCAGAACACCCTCTCAAACGGTTATTGCCGTGGAAACCGAGTCGGCCTTAACTCCCCAGACCGAACGGAAGCTGTCATGGCTTTTCGGGGAAGCAGAACTGCTCCAGGCAGAACTTGTGGAGCAATCATTTATCGGGCCCCGCCGGGAAATGATCACCCCGTGGAGTACCTGCGCGGTGGAAATCACCCGGAACATGGGTGTGGAAGGCATCACCCGGATCGAGGAATATATCCCGGAGTCGCGCACCGACGCGGCAGACTTCGACCCGATGTTGCAGCGGAAATACGAGCAACTGGATCAATCCCTCTTCGCCATCGACAGGCAACCCGAGGAGCTCATCTATATTGACAATATTGCCGCGTACAACGAGGCCGAAGGGCTGGCACTCAGCAGCGACGAGATCGAGTACCTCGAGGGGGTCAGCCAAAAGATGGGGCGAAAACTCACCGACAGCGAAGTGTTCGGTTTCTCGCAAGTGAATTCCGAGCATTGCCGCCACAAGATATTCAACGGCACGTTCATCATCGATGGCGAGGAGAAAGAACTCTCCCTGTTCCAACTCATAAAGAAGACCTCCAAGGTCAATCCCAACGGGCTCGTATCTGCTTATAAAGACAACGTGGCCTTTTTCCAAGGACCCGAGATGGAGCAGTTCGTGCCGGATAATGCCGACAAGCCGGGCTTCTTCTACACCAAGGAAATCGAGAGCGTGCTGTCGCTAAAGGCCGAAACGCACAATTTCCCCACCACCGTGGAACCGTTTTACGGGGCCTCCACCGGTACCGGGGGAGAGATACGCGACCGCCTCGCGGGGGGCAAAGGCTCCCTGCCCGTGGCCGGCACGGCGGTATACATGACCTCCTACCCCCGCTTGGAAGAAGGGCGCCCGTGGGAGCAGGTGCTGCCACCCCGGAACTGGCTTTACCAGACGCCGGAGCAGATCCTGCTCAAGGCTTCCAACGGGGCATCCGACTTTGGCAACAAGTTCGGGCAACCCCTCATTTGCGGGTCGGTACTGACCCTGGAGCATACCGAGAATGATAAAAAATTCGGGTACGACAAGGTAATCATGCTGGCCGGCGGGATTGGTTACGCCAACAAGCGGGATGCCATCAAGGAAGAGCCGGAAAGTGGCGAAAAAGTGGTGGTAATGGGGGGCGACAACTACCGCATCGGCATGGGCGGCGGTGCCGTCTCATCGGTCAACACCGGCGAGTTCTCGTCGGGCATCGAACTGAACGCGGTGCAACGCGCCAACCCCGAGATGCAGAAACGGGTATCTAACGTGATCCGTGCACTGGCCGAATCCGACGATAACCCCATCGTTTCCATCCATGACCACGGGGCAGGAGGGCACCTCAACTGTCTCTCCGAACTGGTCGAGAAAACCGGGGGGGTAATCGATATCGACAAACTGCCTATTGGCGACAAAACACTTTCTGCCAAGGAGATCATCGGCAACGAGAGCCAAGAACGCATGGGCTTGCTGGTGAAACAGCAGGATTTGGAACGCATTGAACGAATCGCCGCGCGCGAGCAGGCACCCTTTTACGTGGTGGGTGAAACCACCGACGATATGCGGTTTACCTTCCGCCAACCGGACGGCGTGTCTCCCATCGACATGGAGTTGTCGGACTTTTTCGGGAAGGCACCCGAGACCGTGATGGAAGATGCCACGATCGTTGAAGAGTACAGCGCGCCGGAATACAACGCGAGCCAGTTGGCCGACTACATAGAAAACGTGCTCACGTTGGAAGCAGTGGCCTGCAAGGACTGGCTTACCAACAAGGTAGACCGCTCCGTGACGGGCAAGATCGCACGTCAGCAAAACCAAGGGGAGATTCAACTGCCGCTGAGCGACTGTGGCGCTATCGCGCTCGATTACAAAGGGCACGCGGGCATGGCTACCTCGCTGGGGCACGCGCCTCAAGTAGCGATGATCGACCCGGCAGCCGGTTCGGTCATGGCAGTAGCGGAAGCACTCACCAACATTGTTTTCGCACCCCTCGCGAATGGGCTGGAGAGCGTATCACTCAGCGCCAACTGGATGTGGCCTTGCCGCAACCCGGGCGAGGACGCCCGTCTCTACAAGGCGGTGGAAGCGTGCTCCGACTTCGCGTGCGCGCTGGGCATCAATATTCCCACGGGAAAGGACTCCCTCTCCATGACACAGCAATACGGGGACGACAAAGTATTTTCACCCGGTACGGTAATCATCTCGGCAGCGGCCGAGGTGAAGAACGTACGCCGGATCGTTTCGCCGGTCCTGGCCTACATCAAAGGCACCTACCTCTATTACATCGACTTCTCGTTCGACACCTTCAAGTTGGGAGGATCGGCTTTCGCGCAAACGTTGGGCAAGATTGGCGATGAGGCACCCACGGTAACCGATGCCGAGTATTTCAAGAACGCGTTTGCTGCCGTTCAAGAGCTGGTGAACCGGGGGCTGATCCTCGCGGGACACGATATCTCCGCCGGTGGGATGGCTACCACCCTGCTCGAGATGTGCTTTGCCAATCCGCGAGGAGGAATCGAGGCTCACCTCGATAAGATAAGGCATGCCGACCTGATCAAGATCCTCTTCTCCGAAAACCCGGGCGTGATCATCCAAGTGAAACATCACCGCTTGGTAGAGAAGATATTGGAAGATTACGGCGTGGGGTTTGCTATCGTGGCAAGGCCCATCGAAGAACGCAAGCTGATTATCTCCAAAGAGGAGTTCCGGCAAGAGTTTGATATTGACACGCTGCGCGACACGTGGTACAAGACCTCCTACCTGCTCGACCGTCAGCAGAGCGGTGAGGAGCACGCCCTCCAACGGTTCGAGAACTACAAGAAACAGCCGTTGCAATTCCAACCCGCGGCCTCTTTCACCGGGAAAATGGAAGAGATGGGACTACGCCCCAACCGGATGGAAAAATCGGGCCTCACCGCGGCCATCATCCGCGAGAAAGGTACCAACGGCGAACGAGAGATGGCCTACGCGTTGCACCTGGCCGGGTTCGACGTGAAGGACGTGCATATGACCGACCTTACCTCCGGCCGCGAAACGCTGGAAGACGTGCAGTTCGCGGTCTTCTGCGGCGGCTTCTCTAATTCCGACGTGCTGGGCTCCGCCAAGGGCTGGGCCGGCGGCTTCAAGTACAACGAAAAGGCGAAAGAGGCTCTCCGGAACTTCTTCGCCCGCGAAGACACGTTGAGCTTGGGCGTCTGCAATGGCTGCCAGCTCCTCATGGAAATGGGCCTCATCTATCCCGAGCTGGGCGAAAACCATCCCAAGATGCATCCCAACAGTTCCGGCAAGTTCGAGTCTACCTTCGTGAGCCTCGAGATCCCGAAAAACAACTCGGTGATGCTTAAATCGCTCGAAGGGACCAAACTGGGCGTGTGGGTAGCCCATGGCGAAGGCCGCTTCATACTGCCGGAAGAGGAGGATAACTACACCATCGCGGCCAAGTACCTCTACGACGAGTACCCGGGCAACCCGAATGGGTCCGACTTCGGTACGGCTGCCCTCTGCTCGCATGATGGTCGGCACTTGGCCATGATGCCCCACCCGGAACGCTCTATCTTCCCGTGGCAGAACGCTTACTACCCGTTCGCCCTCCGCAAACACGAGGTAACCCCGTGGATGGAAGCGTTCGTGAACGCGCGGGAGTGGCTGAAGAAAGGAGGCACTAATTGAACAGTAGCATACGTGCCAAAATCAGCAGTGGGTTGAGCAACAAGGCGAATGGCAAGTCGATTAGCAAAAACCCAATTTTCGAGTACAAGATGAAGGTGCGCGATTACGAGTGCGACGCGCAAGGACACGTGAACAACGCGAACTACCAGCACTATTTCGAGGTGGCCCGGCACGAGTTGCTGGATCAAGTGGGGCTTAACTTTTACGAGCTTCACCTGAAAGGTGTCGATGCGGTAGTGGCACGGGTAGATATACGGTACAAGGTCCCGCTCATCGGGATGGACGAATTCATTTGTACCATTGCCAAGATTGAACGACAGAGCGTGAAGTATATTTTTCACCAAGAGATCATCCGTCAAAGCGACAACGCCCTCTGCGCGAAAGCGAAGATCGAGGTGGTCAACCTGGTCCACGGAAAATTATCCCGACCCGATCTGTTCGACAAGGCACTCAAAGAGTATATCTAAATGAGACTAATGTGCTAATGTGCCAATGTGACTAATTATTAATTTATTAATTCTTAATTTTTAATTCTTAATGAACTGATCGTGCCCGATAAATCGCTATACCAGATTGCACTCACGCGGGTAAAAGGCGTGGGAACAATGCATGCACGTACCTTGATGCAGGCGATGGGCAGTGAGGAGGCTATTTTCAAGGGAGACATCCGTCGGCTGGAATCCATTCCACGCGTGTCCAGGCGGTTAATCCAGGAAATACGTCATCCGGAAGTACTCCGAAGCGCGGAGAAAGAGCTCGCGTTCATCGAAAAGAACCGGCTCCGGCTTCTTTTCTTTACCGACGAAGGGTATCCCAAGCGACTCAAGGAGTGCATGGACGCCCCCGTGCTGTTGTATGCCAAGGGGAATACCGATTTCAACCGCGAGAAGACCATCAGCATTGTCGGTACTCGCAACTCCACCCGGTACGGGCAGGGCTTTTGCGATGCGTTCGTGAAAGAGATCGCCGGGGCATTCCCCGATGTACAAATCGTGAGCGGCCTCGCGTACGGCATTGACATCCGCGCGCACCGGGCCGCGCTGCAAAACGGACTTTCCACGGTGGCCGTGCTGGCCCACGGGCTGGACAGGATCTACCCTGGCCTCCACCGGCAAACGGCTATCGAGATGATGGAGAACGGGGCCCTGCTCACCGAGTTTTCGAGCGAGACTAACCCCGACAAGCACAATTTTGTTAAACGTAACCGGATCGTCGCCGGGATGTCAGACGCCGTGGTAGTGATCGAGTCGGCCGAGAAAGGAGGCTCCCTCATCACCGCGGACATCGCCAACTCCTACTTCCGGGAGGTGTTCGCTCTCCCCGGGCGGGTGGGTGACAGGATGTCGGACGGGTGCAACCGACTCGTGGCAGACAACAAAGCATTGTTGCTACAAAGCACCGAGAAATTTATCGCCCACATGGGATGGGCTGAACCGCGAACGGACAAGAAAGAAGAGCCCCGGCAAAGGGAACTATTCCCCGACCTGACCGAAGAGGAGCAACGGGTGGTGGATGCTCTTACCCGCTCCGGGGCGATGCAGGTGAACACGATGGCTATCGAGCTCAACACGCCGGTACCGGAACTGTTCATGTTATTGATGGAACTGGAGATTAAAGAATTGGTACACGCGTTACCGGGCGGGATGTATGCATTGAGATAAAATTCCATTCCGCTTCGTTTCCCTACTACTAATTATTTTCATATCTTTGACGTTAAACCGAGGATCTAATCTCCCGCGTAAAAACTAAATATAACAAAAGACATGGCAGAAGAGATAAAAGACAACAAGAACAGTGAAAAATTAAAAGCGCTGCGTGCAGCGATGGATAAAATCGAGAAGACGTACGGCAAGGGCTCCATCATGAAGATGGGCGACGAGAAGGTGGAAGAGGTGCCCGTCATCTCCTCCGGTTCCATCGGGCTGAACGTGGCACTGGGCGTGGGTGGTTATCCCCGCGGCCGGGTAATCGAGATCTACGGGCCGGAGTCATCCGGTAAAACCACGCTCGCCATCCACGCGATTGCCGAAGCACAAAAGGCAGGCGGTGTCGCGGCCTTTATCGACGCCGAGCACGCGTTCGACCGGTTCTATGCCGAGAAATTGGGGGTAAACACCGACGACCTCCTGATCTCGCAACCCAGCAGTGGGGAAGAGGCCCTGGAGATCACCGAGCAGTTGATCCGCTCCTCGGCAGTAGATATTATCGTGATCGACTCGGTGGCAGCATTGACCCCGAAGAAAGAGATCGAGGGCGATATGGGTGACTCCAACGTGGGCTTGCAAGCACGATTGATGTCGCAAGCACTTCGCAAGCTCACCTCCGCTATCAGCAAGACCAACACCACCTGCATCTTCATCAACCAGCTGCGCGAAAAGATCGGTGTGATGTTCGGGAACCCCGAAACCACCACGGGAGGGAACGCGCTGAAATTCTACGCGTCGGTGCGACTGGATATCCGCGGCAATGGCTCGCCCATCAAGGACGGCGAAGAGCAGATTGGCCGCCCTACCCGGGTACGCGTCGTGAAGAACAAAGTGGCTCCCCCTTTCCGCAAAGCGGAATTCGATATCATGTACGGCGAGGGGATTTCGCGCACCGGCGAGATCATCGACTTGGGCTCCGACTTGGGAATCATCAAGAAAAGCGGGTCGTGGTATAGTTACAACGATACCCGGCTGGCACAGGGTCGCGACGCCGCAAAGCTAGCGGTTAAAGACAACCCCGAACTGGGAGAAGAGCTAGAGAAACTCATCTTCGACGCGCTGAGAGAGAATAAATAAACCCGTCAAAGCGAGGTACTCCTACCGGGGAACCTCGCTTTTTTGGAAAATCCAACCACTTCACACTCCACGCCTATGCAAGCTCACAGGAAAGTAACGCGATCGGAAATTCTCCAAATGGAGCAAAACGGGTGCAGCAGCACCGATTGGGATCAGGTCTTCGTGAAAGAGGGGTTTGATCCCCAACACGTGAGAAACTCGCGCTTCTCGGGTACCATCAAGCTGGGACGCTTCGAGAAAGAATTCTCCCTGCCGGGCGGGTTATGTAAACATTCTGGTTTAAACCGCGCCGTGCTCCACAACTGCCACGTGGGAGACAACGTGGTAATCGAGAACGTGCAGAATTACATTGCCAACTACACCATCGGGGATAACTGCTTTATCCAGAACGTGGACGTGATCTTGGTCGACGGCATGACCTCCTTCGGTAATGGAGTGCAAGTAAATGTCCTGAACGAGACCGGGGGAAGGGAAGTGCATATCAATGATAAGCTGTCGGCTCATTTCGCTTACATCTACTCGCTCTACCGCCACCGGCCCCGGCTAATCGAACAGATGAAAGCCATCATCGACTATTATCGCGATAAACACTCGGCCGACAGGGGGACCATCGGGAACGACTGCATGATCGTGAACGTGGGGTTCATCAAGAACGTGCGAATAGGTGCTCATTGCAAGATGACCGGTGCTATGAAACTGAAGAACGGGAGTATTAACAGTAACCGTCACGCGCCCGTCTATATCGGCAGGAACGTGATCGCGGAAGATTTCATCATCTCCTCCGGTACACGCGTCGACGGCGGCTCAAAGATTACCCGTTGTTTCGTGGGGCAAGCGTGCCACATCGATCACGGCTATACCGCTTCCGACTCCCTCTTTTTTAGCAACTGCCAAGGCGAGAACGGAGAAGCATGCGCCGTCTTCGCTGGGCCTTTCACGGTTACCCATCATAAGTCTACCTTACTCATCGCCGGCATGTTCTCGTTCATGAATGCCGGGTCAGGGTCCAACCAGAGCAACCACATGTACAAGCTGGGACCCATCCACCAGGGTATCATCGAGCGAGGAGCCAAGACCACCAGTAACTCCTACGTGCTATGGCCCGCCAAGGTAGGGGCATTCTCGCTCATCCTCGGACGGCATTACCAGCACGCGGATACCTCTAACCTCCCCTTTTCTTACCTGGTAGAGAAAGATAACGGAACCCATATCGCCCCGGGAATAAACCTGCGCAGCGTGGGTACCATCCGGGATGCAAAGAAGTGGCCCGAAAGAGACCAGCGCCAAGATCCCGATAAATTGGACTGCATCAACTTCAACCTCCTGAGTCCCTACACGATCCAAAAAGTGTTCGCGGGCATGGAGATCCTCAAGAAGTTGCAAGCTACCGCCGGCGAGACCTCAGAGATATACACGTTCCAGAGTTGCATCATCACTAACTCCTCCCTTAAAAGGGGCTTGCAACTCTACGAGATCATTATCCACAAGTTCTTGGGGAACTCCATTATCAAACGACTGGAGAAGACTCACTTCACGAGCAACAAGGAAATCCGGGAAAGGCTCGCCCCCAACACCACGCTGGGGTCAGGAGATTGGGTAGATGTCTCGGGACTGATCGCGCCCAAGTCTGAGATCGACGACTTGATCAACCGGATCGAGTCGGGACAAATTAAAAAACTGAAAGAGATCAACGAAGTATTCCACGAGTTACACGCGAATTACTACGTGAACGAATGGACGTGGGCATGGGATAAGATCCAATCGTTTTACAACCTTAAGGGGGATGAAATCACGGCAACAGACGTGATCCATATCGTGGAGAAATGGAAAGAGTCGGTTATCGGGCTGGACGAAATGATCTACCGGGATGCTCAAAAAGAGTTCTCGCTCTCCTTCAAGACTGGCTTTGGCGCTGATGGCAACATACAAGAACGGGCACTGGACTTCGAGTACGTGCGAGGCGCGTTCGACAAGAACCCGTTCGTGATGGCTACCCTCAAGCACATCGAAGAAAAAAGGGCGCTCGGTAACGAGCTGATCGAACGAATTAAAGACATTAAGGAATAAAAGTGGCAAGAGGTGCCACGTGATAATACAACCCAATATGACTGACAGAACTTTCGAGTTAATTAACCATTTTCAACCGCAACCTATACATATCCCCATCAACAAGTGCGAACTGGAAGAGGTGATCGAGGCGCTTGTTGAACTCATGTTCCCCATTTGCGACAGCCCTTTTTCGCGGGATGTGCGCGGGGGATTGCTCCAGGCCGCGAAAAAACTTCATGCCAACATCGCCCTTTTGACCGACGAGGCTACTGCCGACAAAAAAACAGAGGTATTTTTCGATAAATTCATCCAGCTGCAAGAACGGTTGTTCGAGGACGCCGACTGCTACCTGCGGTTCGATCCCGCCGCGAAGTCCCTCGAAGAGGTGATCATCACCTACCCCGGTTTTTACGCGCTCTGCGTGCACCGGTTGGCGCACGAGTTACACCTTCTGGACCTTCCGCTCTTCGCCCGCCTTTTTTCCGAGTACGGGCATTCCAAGGTGGGAATCGACATCCACCCTGCCGCGAAAGTGGGCAAGAACCTCTTCATGGATCATGGCACGGGGATCGTGATTGGTGAAACGGCGGAGATAGGCGATAACGTGAAAATATACCAAGGGGTAACGCTGGGTGCTCTTTACGTGGAGAAAAAACTGTCCGACATGAAACGCCACCCTACCGTGGAAGACAACGTGGTTATTTACGCCAACGCCACCATCTTGGGGGGCACCACGGTAATCGGGCACGACTCTACCATCGGTGGCGGTTCTTGGCTCACGCGGAGCGTGATTCCCTACTCGGTGGTAACCAACCCCGTGGAAGTCAAGATTCGGCCGGGCAAGGATTTTTCCGGCCCGTATGATTTCGTGATTTAACTCATCTCCTCCAGTATGGCCACCGCGGCTTCCACCGTCTCCACGTGGCGGACGATAAGCGAGCGTTTTTTACCCGTGTCCCGCAGCTGGCACTGCCGGGGATAGGCTTGCACGAAATTCAACAAGCGGTCAAAAGCGGGAGAGTGGTAGTAAGGCGATTCGGGGTTAGGGATAAGGTGCAGTATCATCTGGCCCCCTTTCAGCACCACTTTTTCAATTCCTAGCGCTTTGGCCATTCGCCGCAGCCGCACGATCCGGATTAACTCCTTCCCTTGCGTGGGTATCCGGCCGAAACGGTCCTCCAGCCGTTTGGTGAAATCCATGATCTCGGTTTCGGTCTCCATGCTATCCAGCTCGCGGTAAATAGCTACCCGCTCGGCATCATTGGGAATATACATCACCGGGAACATCAGCTCCAAGTCGCTCTCCACGAGCACGTCGTCCACGAAAGAAACCTCTTCGCCCTCTTGTTCGTCCTGTGGCTTTCCATTGTAAAGTTCCGAGAACTCCTCCTTGCGCAACTCCTGCACCGCTTCCGTCAATATTTTGCGGTACGTCTCGTACCCGAGGTCGGCAATAAACCCGCTCTGCTCCGCTCCCAGCAGGTTTCCCGCTCCGCGGATATCGAGGTCTTGCATGGCGATGTGCAGGCCGCTGCCCAGTTCCGCGAAGTTCTCTATGGCTTGCAGCCTTCTTCTGGAATCGGTGCTCAGCATGTAGAGGGGTGGCGCCAGCAGGTAACAAAATGCTTTCCGGTTGCTCCTTCCCACCCTGCCCCTGAGCTGGTGCAGGTCACTCAACCCGTAGTTTTGCGCGTCGATCACGATGATGGTATTCACGTTGGGCATATCGATTCCCGATTCGATGATCGTGGTAGCGATCAGCACGTCTTGCTCGTGATTCATAAAGTCGGTGATTACCTTCTCCAAGTTTTTCGGGTCCATCTGCCCGTGCCCTACCGCGACGCGCACCCCGGGGATCTCTCGTCGGATCAGGGCTTCCATCTCGTAGATATTCCGGATACGGTTATTCACGATGAACACCTGCCCGTTCCGGCTGAGCTCGAAGTTCACGGCGTCGCGTATAATCTCGATATCGAACGTGTGCACTTCGGTTTGTATCGGGTAGCGGTTTGGCGGGGGCGTGCTGATGGTCGACAAGTCTCGCGACCCCATGAGCGAGAACTGCAAGGTGCGCGGGATAGGCGTCGCGGTCATGGTCAAGGTATCCACGTTCACTTTCATCTGCTTCAGCTTCTCCTTGGTGGATACCCCGAACTTCTGTTCCTCGTCGATGATAAGCAGCCCCAAATCCTTGAAAGTCACATCTTTTCCTACCAGCCGGTGGGTACCGATCAGGATATCTATTTCTCCTTCTTTCAGGTCGTTAAGGATTGCTTTCTGCTCCTTGGGCGAACGGGCGCGGCTCAGGTAATCCACCTTCACCGGGAAGTTCTCTAACCGTTCCCGGAAGGTATGGTAATGTTGGGTAGCCAGCACGGTGGTCGGCACCAGCACGGCCGTTTGCTTACCATCGGTTGCCGCCTTGAAAGCCGCCCGGATCGCGATCTCCGTTTTTCCGAAGCCCACGTCGCCACAGATAAGCCGGTCCATGGGCTGTTCGCTCATCATATCGGCTTTCACGTCGCGCGTGGCCTTGATCTGGTCGGGCGTATCCTCGTACATGAACGATGCCTCCAACTCTGTTTGGAGGTAGGTGTCTTTGGAGAAAGCAAAACCTTTCTCTTGTTGCCGTTGGGCATAGAGCTTGATCAGGTCGCGCGCGATGTCCTTGATCTTGCTCTTGGTACGCTCTTTCACTCGTTCCCACGCGCCGGAGCCCAGCTTGTTGAGCTTGGGCTGCTCCCCCTCCTTGCCCTTGTACTTGGATATCTTGTGTAACGAGTGGATCGACACGAAGACCGCGTCGTTATTCTGGTAAGTGAGCTTGATTACCTCTTGCACCTTCTCGCCGATGCGCAGCCTCACCAGCCCCGCGAACTTACCCACGCCATGATCCATGTGCACCACGAAATCACCCGTTTGAAGCTGGTTGATCTCCTTCAGGGTGAGCGCTATTTTACCGGATCGGGCTTTGTCCGACTTGAGGCTGTACTTATGGAAACGATCGAATATCTGGTGATCGGTAAAGCAACAGATCTTGAGGGACTCGTCTGAAAACCCTTCGTGCAATGTTTTATTGACCGGGATAAAAGGGATTGGGTCGTTGCGGTCGTTGAAGATATGAAAGAGGCGTTTCTGCTGTTTTTCGCTATCACTCAATATGTAGATGGTGTATCCCTCGTCCATGAACCGGTGGAGGGAGTCGCTGAGCAGGTCGAAGTTTTTATGGTAAAGCGGTTGCAGCGACGTATTGAAAGCGATGGTCGCGTCGGGCACGTCCATCATTTTATGGTCGAACCGCACCTGCTTAAAGGGCTTTATCCCCTCCCTGAATTCATCCGGGGCGAGGAGTTCGGCTTTCACGAACCCGGTGTCTTTTGGATCGATATGCAGCCTGTCTTCGTTAAGCGACTCTACCCGGCTATCGGCCCAACGGGCATCCTCTATCCCGATGACGGCCGACGCGGGCAACAAGTTGAAGAGCGACGCGCCCTTGCTCCCCGATCGTGCCAGTTCGGGCACCACCCGTATCTCGCGGAGTTTCTCTTTGGATAGTTGAGAATCGAGGTCGAACGTGCGGATGGTCTCTATCTCATCGCCAAAAAAGTCGACCCGGTACGGGTACTCCCCCGCGAACGAGAAGACGTCGAGGATGCTTCCTCTTACGGCGTACTGACCCGGCTCGTACACGTAGTCGACGTATTGAAACCCGTATGAATCAAGCACCTCGCTCACGAACGCGGGATCAACACGCTCACCTATGGAGAGCTTCAACGTGTTTTCTTTGAGATGCTCTCCCGACACTGTTTTCTCGGCTATTGCCTCGGGATAAGAGACAATCAGCAGAGGCGTATCGTCGCCTTGCAAGCGGGTCAAGACCTCGGTCCGCAGTACTTGGTTGGCCGGATCCAGCTGTCCGTATTTTGCTGCCCGTTTGTATGCCGAAGGGAAGAAGAGCACCTGCCGCGTACCCATGATCTGTGTCACGTCATGGTAAAAATAGCCGGCGGTCTCCGCGTCGTTTAGTATATAGAGGAACACGCGGGGGGATTTCCGGAAGAGACCCACGGAGAAGACAGCACGAGAAGACCCCTGCAAACCCGTCACTGATAAAACCCGTGTCTTATCCAGCATCGAGCCTGCCGCCGCCACGTTAGGGTGTTTCTCCACCCGCTCCTGTAGTCGTGTAATGTCTATTGTATCAACCATTCAGATGAAAGCACAAAGGTAACTTATTTTTTTATTACCTTTGCCCCTTTGGAGACAAGAAAAATCACTCATATGCAAATAGACGTCAAGCTCACACCTGACTATATTTTTGAAACCAGCTGGGAAGTTTGCAACAAGGTAGGCGGCATCTACACTGTACTGTCCACCCGTGCCAACTCATTGCAGAAGCTATATAAAGACCGAATCTTTTTCATCGGACCCGATATTTGGAAAACCAACGAGAGCCCTTGGTTCATCGAGGACCCCTCCCTGTACGCCTCGTGGCGCGATCACGCCCGTAACAACCAACACCTCGAGATACGCGCGGGCAGGTGGGACGTGCCGGGAGAACCCATTGTTTTTCTGGTAAAGTACGAACAGTTCTTGGATAGGAAAAATGACATCTATTCGGAAATGTGGACCGATTTCGGGGTAGATTCCCTCACGGCTTACGGCGACTACCATGAGTCCACGCTCTTCGCGTATGCTACCGGCCTATTGATCGAGAGCTTTTATCGTTTCCATCGCCTCGAGACGGAGAACGTGATTGCCCATTTCAACGAGTGGATGATGGGAGCAGGCTCCTTGTATATCAAGAAGAACGTGCCCAAAATCGCGACCATCTTCACCACCCATGCCACTTCCATCGGGCGTTCGATCTCGGGCAACAACCTCCCGCTTTACAGTCATTTGCACGAGTACAACGGAGACCAGATGGCGCGTCAGCTCAACATGACCGCCAAGCACTCCATCGAAAAAAAAGCCGCGCGGAACGTGGATTGCCTCACCACGGTAAGCGATATCACCGGCCGGGAGTGTGCCCAGTTTTTGCAGCGCCAACCCGATGTGATTACCCCCAACGGGTTCGAGAAAGACTTTATACCAACCGGAAAAGCGTTTACACTGGCCCGGCAAAAAGCACGCGGGGTGTTACTCGACGTGGCAGAGAAAACCATTGGGCACGCGGTTCACCGCGATGCCTTGCTCGTGGCTACCAGCGGGCGGTACGAGTACAAGAACAAGGGCATCGATATTTTCATCGATGCCATGAAGCATCTACAAGAGATGCCGGAACTGACGAAAGACGTGATCGCTTTCATCATGGTGCCCGGTTGGATAAAAGGCCCCCGCGAAGACCTTCAAGCAGCTCTTGACGGGAAAGACGCCGCGGGAAAAAAGGGTGATTTCGCGAGAGAGTGCCCCTTTGTCACGCACGAGCTGGTAGAGCCGCACCATGACGCGGTGGTGGACCGGATCAAGCACCAGGGCTTGTGCAACGCCCCAACTAACCGGGTGAAAATTATCTTCGTGCCTTCCTACCTGAATGGCAACGACGGGATATTCAATCTTGCTTACTACGACCTGCTTATCGGACTCGATATGACGGTGTTCCCTTCCTACTACGAGCCCTGGGGCTATACCCCGCACGAGAGCGTGGCTTTCTCGATTCCCACCGTCACCACTTCCCTCGCCGGTTTTGGCACGTGGGCAGGGAAGAAAAGCAACAAGGAGGTAATATTGGACAGGGGGGTTGAAGTTGTCTATCGCGACGACAACAATTACCCGGAGGTGGTTAAGGAGATCGCGGAGGTAATTTATGATTTCTCGTTAAAGAGTGACGAACAGGTGACATTGTTAAAGCGAAAAGCCGCGCGATTGTCTGACCGGGCCGACTGGGAACATTTTATCACCCATTACCAAGAGGCGTACCGCAAAGCTTTGCATAACTCATTTACCCGATTATCAAAGCCCTATAAACTTAATGCGGATTAGAAATGTTATATTTGCCGCGGGCACGTGCCCTCTCACGCGCAGTTAAGAACAGGTGCTTCACGTCATCTTGCTGCCGGGGGCATTAAATCAGCAAAAAAACAAAACATATAAAAAGAACAGCGATGATTATTCAATCGAGTCATTCAAACAACCCGATCTGGAGGGATATCCATGTACACGCGGTGCTTCCACCCGAACTACAGCCACTGGAGGAGATCGCGCACAACCTATGGTGGGTATGGAATGAAGAGGCGAAAGCGCTCTTCGAGGTCCTGGATCCGGAAGAATGGGAAAAAAGTGGCAAAAACCCCGTGGCAATGATGCAAAATCTACAGTCCGACATCACCGAAAGAGCGGTGAACAACCCGGAACTGATGGATCGCGTTCGCCGCGTACACGATAAATTCACCCGGTACATGAGCCAACCCTATAATGCCGAACGGCCCAGCGTGGCTTATTTCAGCATGGAGTACGGACTATCGCACGTGCTAAAAATTTACTCGGGAGGCTTGGGTGTACTCGCAGGCGATTACCTCAAGGAGGCGAGCGACAGCAAAGTAAACATGACCGCCGTGGGCTTCTTATACCGTTACGGTTACTTCACCCAGTCGTTATCCGTCGACGGGCAACAGATCGCGAACTACGAAGCGCAAAACTTCGGCAGCCTCCCCATCACGCAAATGATGAACGACGATGGCTCGCCGATGATTCTTGAAGTGCCGTTTCACGACCGGGCCATTTACTCGAATATATGGAAGGTGGCTGTCGGCCGCATCAACCTCTACCTGATGGATACCGACCTGGAGCAGAACAGCGAGTTCGACCGATCGATTACCCACCAGCTATACGGGGGCGACTGGGAGAACCGCATGAAGCAAGAGTACCTCTTGGGAATCGGCGGGATACTGCTCCTGAAAAAATTAGGCATCAAAAAAGAGGTGTACCACATGAACGAGGGGCATGCCGCTTTCATCAACGTGCAGCGGTTGCTCGATTACGTGAAGGAAGAAGGGCTGTCGTTCAATGAAGCGCTGGAGATTGTGCGTGCCTCTTCGCTTTACACCGTCCACACTCCCGTTCCCGCGGGGCATGACTACTTCGACGAAGCACTGATCTCGAAGTACATGGTTCCCATCGTGGAGCGAATAGGCATCTCATGGCCCCGCTTCATGGATATGGGGCGAGCCAACCCCGGCACCCACGAGCGGTTCTCGATGAGTGTCTTCGCGCTGAACACGGCACAAGAAGCGAATGGCGTGAGCAAGCTGCATGGCACCGTCTCGCAAGAGATGTTCCAACCGGTATGGAAAGGCTATTTCCCGGAAGAGCTCCACGTGAGCTACGTGACCAACGGCATCCATCTGCCCAGCTGGGCCACCTCGTCGGTAAAAGCGATGTACGAGAAACACTTTGGCGAATCGTTTTTCGAAGACCAGTCGAACCCCGAGATTTGGAAAAAAATATACCAAGTGAGCGACGATGAGATTTGGAACCTGCGCGTCCACCTTAAGAAGAAGCTCATCGATTACATTCACGTGGAGTTCAAAGAGGGGTGGCTCAAGAACCAGGCCGACCCCACACGCATCATGAACATGTTGGAGGAAGTGAACCCCAACGCGCTGCTGATTGGATTCTCCCGAAGGTTTGCTACTTACAAGCGGGCGCACCTGCTCTTCACCGACCTCGAACGGTTGGCACGAATCGTGAATAATCCCCGCTACCCGGTTCAATTCATTTTTGCCGGAAAGGCACACCCTGCCGATGGAGGGGGGCAAGGACTCATTAAACAGATCGTGGAGATCTCCCGCCGCCCCGAGTTTTTAGGCAAGATCATTTTCCTGGAAAATTACGATATGCGGCTCGGCAAACGACTCGTTTCCGGTGTGGACATCTGGTTGAACACCCCTACCCGGGCACAAGAAGCATCCGGCACATCGGGCGAAAAAGCCGAGATGAACGGCGTGCTCAACTTTTCGGTACTCGACGGGTGGTGGTACGAGGGGTACGTGGAAGGTGCCGGCTGGGCATTGACCGATAAAAGGACCTACGACAACCAAGTCTTCCAAGACGAACTGGACGCTTCTACCATCTACTCGATGCTCGAGAACGAGATCATCCCCTTGTATTATGCCCATAACAGCAACGGGTACTCCTACGAGTGGGTGCAATACATCAAGAAGTCGATGGCTGAGATTGCTCCTCACTTCACCACAAAGCGGATGATGGATGATTACTTTGATCGCTTCTACAATAAATTGGCATCGCGGTCGAGCCAGCTCCGTGAGGAAAATTACAAGAAAGCAAAAGAGATCACAAGGTGGAAGGAAGATACCGCGAAGAAATGGGACACGCTCGAGGTGGTAAAGATGGAGTTCAACCCCAACCTGAAGATGAAGATCAACAAGGGCAACGACGAGGTATACGGCCGCGTGGTAATCGACAAGAAAGACCTGAACTGCGAGATAGCCGTGGAGTGCGTGGTGGTGGATCACGACAACATGAACACGGAGCCCCAGTTCATTGAATCGTTCGAGTTTGAACTTGTCCGTACCGAAGGTTCCCTGCTCTATTTTGAAACCGATAAGCAGCTCAACGACCCGGGTACACACCAGTACGGGATACGGGTATATCCCAAGAACCCCGACCTCCCTCACCGGATGGACTTCGCGTACATGAAATGGATTTAAAAAAGCGCCTCCCTCGGGAGGCGCTTTCCGGTTTTCACCGTCACACAAAGAGTATTATATTGGAAGACGTAAAATGAAGATTGTGTTACACAAGTTGTAAAAAGGTAGAGGTTAGATTGCTTCCAACAACCTGCTTTTGCGCGGTGAAACACCGTAACGTTTGCTAAATAGATTCACCAAGTGCGAGACACTTTTAAAATCGTACATCTTCGCTATCTCCGTGATGGTCAGATCTGAATTGATCACTAGCGAATGTATCTCTTCCATTTTCCGATCAAGCATCCATTGATAGGGCGTTTTCCCGAAACTCTTTTTAAAGTGGCGCGTGAAAGTCCTCACGCACTCGTAGCGACAAAGCGTTGCCAGTTCGCTCACGTTTTTAGCTACCGCGTAGTTCTTTAACACGCTATCTTCGAACATTTTCGATTTGGTGGTGTGCGGGATCAATTTCACCAGCACGATCTCTTTGTCGGGAGAAGGCTTTACCTTGCTAGTTAACCCGTCTGAAAAGGTAAACGTGCAAGAAGCAACATCCGTGAGTAGGTACTTACGAACGTTCTCCTTTACTCTGTTTGTTTTAGCGTCCATTCATTCCCTTTTTAAATGTTCCTGTAAATACTTCTGTTCCCAGTGTTACACGTATGGTATACTCACCCGCACGCATTCCCGCAAGGCTAATCACATCAAATCCCATGTCGTATACTTGTATGAAGGCTTGCTTTGCGCCTCTCGATCCGACGACCTCCACAAGGGCGCTGCCGCGATAATTTTGTACGGATACCGATACCGTGTTTTCCGAAATAAATGCTTCCACCACGGGCTCTGCTTGCAACGTCTGCATGCTAAACGTGCGGCTTTGTACCCCCGCACCACGGGTAGTGCCGCCTTCGCGACCTAATTCGATTCTATCTTGGATAGGATCTTGTGCGGATACCTGAAATAATAAAACACCCGCCATCATCATAAATAACGCCACTGCTGCTTTTTTCATACTTTTTCTGCTTTTTAGTTGTTACGAAATCCAGACACAAAATAACAGAGGAATGACATGAAAAACAAGACCCCGGAGATATTTTAACGGCATTTTTAGACATAACAGAAAGATTAATAGATAATTGCAGAGCAACACTTTAACGACACTTACTCGTTAAAAACTGCGGTATCTATAGCCTTTTCCTGCATTTTTTTCTTTAACTGCGATTTTCTTACCCGGATACTCTCGATGCTGGTATTCATAAAAGTGGCCAATTGCCGATTATCCGCGTCGCATGCCAACAGCATCAACATCATTTTTTCGGTGGAGTTTAACACTCCTTCTTCGTCACGCAAGTTGGTATAGGCACGAAATGTTTCCTCATTTATAGGGAGCGTTTTGGTGATATCCCGCAATTCAGCGTCTGTTTTTTTCAAGATTTGCTCCATTTCCCGGTATACCTTGGGGTGAGAAGAGACATACCGTCGCGTGAGCGTTTCGAACTCCCCTTGGAGAAAGGTGAGCCGATTGGATATATAACTGTAAAGTTCCAGCAACCATTTGCGCTTCGCCGCTTCTTCTCGCAAGATCTTGGCTTGCAGTTCCTGCTGTTGCATCGTATGCTCGGCCTGTATCAATTTCAATTGTGCCTTTCGCCTCGCTTTTCGCGCGTACATCAGGACAAAAATCAGCACGATAACCAGTATCAACGCGCCGATTATAATGCTCAGGTTCTGCTGCCGTGTTCGAAGGATAACATTCTCTGCCTCGGTTAAATCATATCTTTTCTCCAGTTCCGCGATTTGCATGTCCAGTCGCTCTCGTATAGATTGATTGTGAAATTCAATACTACTTTTCAAAAATTTATTGGATAAAGAAAAATCACCCAATTTTTCAGCGATGTCAGCTACATTTTGATAAAACAAATAGCTCTGCCTATGCGTGGAATCTTCTATACAGTCTATTGCTAAACGTGCATAAAGCATCGCACTATCCAATCGTTCCAATCCAGCGTATATATTTGAAATATTAAAATATGCCCTTGATAACTCTATATTTTCATTTTGTTTCGTATATAACTCCAGTTTAGCTTTTTCCTTTTCCAATGCCTTTCCCGGTTCTCCCGTCATATCGTAGTAAATGGATTGTGCATTTAAAATAAAGTAATCTTTTCCGGGCAAAAGATTATAAAAAGACGAAAGAGTATCTAAATACAACTTCCCCTTGTTCAAGTTTCGTTGCTCCATCTCGTTCCAGTAAAGGGCCAGGTAGGTATCGAAAACGTGGATAGAGTCGTGTTCGGCACGGGCATAACCGAGCGTGAGGCGAAAATAGTCGTTAGCCGTTGAATAGTTGCGGTTGTTATAGTGGATATTCCCCAAGAAGTAGTTGATCAGGTAACCCAACGAGGGGTCGGGAGGCGACATTGATTTCAGCAACCGATCCGCCTCTCGGAGCGGGTCGTACACCGTGCTATCCTTCACCCCCATTCGCGTACGCACGATTCCTTGGTAAGCCAGCGAACGAATATGGTTTCGGTTTCTGGGGTCATGATTTCGGTAGTAATCGGTCACTGAAACAATCAAGGAGTCACTTGCGAAGTTGACATACGTTTTATCATCGGCGATCACTTTCAACAGGTTATAATACGCCCTGTTAGAACGCGACATATTTGCGTCCTGAAGCAGCCGAAGGCTATCGGCCACACGTTGAGGCATACTGTCCATCATCCTGTCCCACCGAGTAAGTCGCTGACGCACATGCTCCCCTGCCCTGTCTGTGCACGAGATAGTGGTAATAAGACAGGTGATCGACAACCAAAAAATAATTACGCGCATGAAGTTCCCGATTAAGTCAGATACAAATATAATGCTTTTTGTAATTATGTCCGTTTTATTCAACTATTTTGTTCAGTGAGAGCAGAGGACCAAACTTGTTTGGGCTATGCCGAACGCCAAAATAGTCTAACTTTAGTGAACTATTTTGTTCAGTGAGAGCATAGACAAAGTTTCACTTTGACTATGCCGAGCGCAAAAACAGTCTAACGCCAGTGAACTATTTTGTTAAGCTAAATGAGCAGAAGCCAAGCTTGCTTGGACCAGACTCACTTTTTTCACGACCTGAACCCGATACAATAGGATGTAATAACGTAAAAGTTTGTAATTTTGTGCCGGTTCCATCATTTAACATGGGTGACGGCCTCTTAATCCGCCATATATATAAAAATGAACAGCAATTGGAAGCGGGCTTTTACTATTATCTGGTCCGGGCAGTTTTTCTCCATCCTCAGCAGCAGCCTCGTTAATTTCGCCATCATCATTTGGCTAAGTTTAGAGACTGGTTCCGCGGAGATGCTGGCATGGGCTGCCATTGCCGCCCTGTTGCCCCAGACAGTTATTGGCCCGTTCACGGGGGCACTGATTGATCGATGGAACCGAAAAAGGATCATGATGCTTGCCGATTCATTTATCGCTCTCTGCACGTTGGCACTGGCAGTTCTGTTCTGGATGGAGATAGCTCAACTCTGGCATATATTCGCGCTGTTAGGGTTGCGATCGATCGGTTCGGCGTTCCACATGCCGGCCATGCAGGCATCGGTACCGATGCTTGCCCCGATTGAGCAGCTAACACGGGTAGCCGGGATAAATCAAGTGATTGCTTCAGTCAGTCAAATCGCCGGACCGGCCCTCGGGGCAATGCTCGTCACGATCTGGGAGATAGAGTATGTTATTTTACTGGATGTAGCGGGAGCGTTGATCGCCGTCACCTCTCTTTTCTTCGTTCAGATCCCCAACCCGGGCAGGGAGGAAGAGAGCGCGAAGAATATTCTCAAGGAGATGAGGGAAGGTGCCATGTCGGTACTTCGCGACAAAGGACTGAGCTTTGTTTTTCTATACTCGATCGCGGTAACGTTTTTCCTCGTCCCAATCAGCGTCCTATTTCCCTTGATGACACTGGAGCATTTTGAAGGCACAGAGTTCCAAGCCGGCATCATTGAAGCTATATGGAGCGTGGGAGCACTGATAGGGGGTGCCATCATGGGAGCAAAAGTATACAAGGTAAACCGCGTTGCACTAATAAATTGGATGTACCTATTGTGCGGGCTCACTTTTTTATTATCGGGACTCTTATCTCCTGACGGATATGTAGGTTTTGCCGTGTTGACCGCGATAGGAGGTATTTCCGGGGCCATCTACAACTCGGCCTTTACAGGACTGATACAGACAAAGATCGATCCGTCGGCACTCGGCAGGGTCTTCTCACTGTTCTTCACGGTTAGCCTCATACCGGCCATGCTGGGATTAGTAGGTATCGGTTTTTTCGCGGACGGGCTGGGCCTCACCACCTCGTTTATCCTATGTGGCATCATCATCATAGTGGTGGGAATTATCGCTTTCCTCACCCCTTCGGCAATGAAACTTGATCGGCAATGAGACTTTAAAAAACGCTTGGCCACTCCTTGTTACTTTTTCTTTTTTAACCTTTTTACTTGGAACATTTATAAATAACTCCTTGTTACAATTCGTGTATAAACACGTGATTCACACGTTGAATAGCGCGGACCCAAACAAAATAGCAAGCTGAAGACTACTCCCCGCTACTTCAACCGGCAAAACAACTACAAACAACTGATTAACAACAACTAAACAGCAGAAGATCATGGCAAAGCTAAACCCGTACCTCAACTTTGACGGTACATGCGAGGAAGCGTTCAATTTTTACAAAACCGTTTTTGGCGGAGAGTTTAAAGGCGGTATTTTCCGGATGGGTGACATGGAAGGGATGGAGATCCCCGAAGAGGAGCGCAACTTGGTGATGCACGTAAGCCTGCCCATCGGCAATGATATACTGATGGGATCGGACGTGGGAAGCGAGCAGCGGCAGTACTTCAAATCAGGCAACAACAACTATGTCAGCATCTTTCCAGAAACGAGGGAAGAGGCCGACCGCTTGTTCTCCGAGCTTTCACGAGGCGGAGAAG
>ERZ1032852.84-NODE-84-length-26742-cov-15.933601_pt1 | contig 26742 bp, 19 predicted proteins | sample MGYA00516689_ERZ1032852 | MGnify/ENA primary metagenome ERZ1032852 (study PRJEB33719, sample SAMN04262499) | wastewater metagenome | biome: rural village; feature: composting latrine chamber; material: composting feces with ash | place: El Salvador | collected...
CCTGCGACCCTCTGCTCCCAAAGCAGATGCGCTACCAAGCTGCGCCACACCCCGCACAATCCGCAACCAGATTGCCCGATTGATCATACGCGAAAGGCCCCGCCCCTTGCGTTCACACAGCTGTGAACCTCGCCAACCGGCCGTCGGCCGCCTACATTTGAGCTAAGGCCCTTTCCCGCTCGACTTGCGCCGCTTCGACGTTCGGTGCTGACCCGGCAACACCCGAAGTGGTCGTCACCGCGGGTGGCGGCCACGATCGCGGCTCACCACAGGAGGCGGACATGAGCGACACAGTAAATGCGAAAGAAGTCGGCGGCACCCCTGAGACTGTCAAGGTCAAGCGGGTTTATGAGCCCGCCGAACAGGCAGATGGGGCGCGCGTCCTAGTCGACAGGCTCTGGCCCAGGGGCATCAGCAAAGAAAGAGCCGAACTCACGGAGTGGAACAAAGAGGTTGCCCCCTCCACCGACCTGCGGAAGTGGTACGCCCACGACCCTGCCAAGTGGGAACAGTTTCAAGAGAAGTACAAGCAGGAACTCAGCTCAGGCCCTGAGGCCGAAGGGTTGGAAAAACTCCGGGAACTCGCTGCCAAGGGTCCGCTTACGCTCCTCACAGCCTCAAAGGCCGTCGACATCAGCGAGGCCACCGTGCTCGCGGACATCCTTAACGGCGCTGGCAACTGAGCCCTGGCTAAGGACTTAGCCAAACGAGCGAAACGGTTACTTGGACCTGGTGCCCACGAAACACTCCGAAACAGGGCGAAACCTGAGCACGACCGCCTGAGTAACCGGACCAGGCGAATGCTCGTGCCTCGGTGCCCACGGCGCGGCGCCCCAACACGCTATCGCGGTGTACCAGTTGTGCGTGAGGCCCAGTGCGCGGCCAAAACAGGAACACGATGCGCGGCCAAAACAGGGATACGGCCGCGGTTGGGATTGCGCCCCAGCACCTCAGCACCTCAGCACCTCAGTGCCTCAGCAACTCTGCGCGGACGCCTTACCCTTTCTTCCGCCGATGATCATCAAGACCGCGACCATCACAACGAACGCCAGTATTGACGCGATGTCAGCGATCCCGCCAACGCGCCAGAGCCACTCAAGTTCGTGGGTGCTTGCGGCGATCCGCGTGACCAGCCCCACCTGCAGAATCCCCCAGATGACCCACATCGCAGGACTATAGGGCACATCCTTCCCTGTCACCGCCGGAGCAATGATCGGCGCGTGCGCCATCAGCATTGAGAATGCGAAACCAATCGTGACCGCGTGGATCACCGCGTCGTAGGGGAACCCGAAATCCAACGGTCCATAGAGCACCCACAGGATCCCCGCAAGGATCCCCCATGCGTACGCAGCTAGCGTCGCGGTTGCCGTGAACTTAGCTTCCCCTTTAGCGTCCATTGCCTTCAACGGGGCATCGTGCAACATCACGTCTATGAGGAGCACCACCAACGCCATACCAAAGAAGGGGTAGATCAAGACCGGCTGGATGAAAGAGAGCCCAAGGACAATGAAAGCCAAGACGGACTCCACCAGCACCCGGTGGGCAGCCCCGTCGCCAAAAGACGCCCTGGCCAGTTTGACCCTCTCACCGACGATCGCGAGGACGAGGAACAGCAGCCACCAAGGAACCGCGATCCACTGGGGAACCCCGATCCCCCAAAGGATGATTCCCACCAGGCCCGCGAGCGCACCGAGGCCCTGAATGACGGTCGCGGTCGCCGGTGATTCTCTCCAGAGGAATGCGTCGATCGTTAGCAGCGCACCCATAGCGATCGCCCAAGCGATTGCTGGAGTGAGCCGCGAGCCGCTCCCGGGGAAATCTAGCGCCTGCAGCAGAATCAGGACCGTGCCAGCGACCGAGGCCGCCGGCGCCAAGTACGCCCACCCCGCAGAAGACTTCAAAGCCCCCGCCGACACAGCTCGCCTCAGTGCGACGACCGTGCCCAGGAACCCGAAGACTGTCAGCAACCCGTGAATCCCCGCGAACTGGATGTCTTGGAAGGGGCCGTGCAGACCAGCGAACACCGCGGCCCCGTCAAGGCCTGCCAGCAGAGCAACCAAAGCCCCAACAACTAGCAAAAGCCGTCCTACAGGGACGGTGGGACTGTTCGGGTCAGCCATGTTCTCCCCCTTGCGGCTCCGCTTGCTGATTGGCTGGAACCGCCAACGCAAGTGGCTTCCATGTTGCCAGCACTGTAGCGAGCTGCAAAGGGACGTCGCCGACCTTGGGACATTGAAAGCGCCTAGAACCCGCGCAAACTCAGGCTCAGGCGTAAAATGACGGCGTACCACGGGCGACCCGTCCAGACCCAAAACCGCAAAATCCTGCTGGTCCCCCACGCAGGCCACTAAAACAGCTAGGAGCCGAACCGATGAGCACCCGCAAAGAAACTGATCTTCTAGGAGAGCGTGAAATACCCAGCGACGCGTACTGGGGGGTGCACACGCTCCGCGCGCAAGAGAACTTCCCGATTAGCGGCAAGACCGTGGGAGACAACCCGGAGTTCGTGAAGGGGCTCGCTCAAGTCAAGAAGGCTGAAGCCCTCGCGAACCGCGATGCGAAAGTTCTCCCTCAAGACGTGGCGGACGCGATTGTTGCTGCGTGCGACAAGGTGATTGCTGGCGGTTACGAAGACCAGTTCCCCTCGGACATGTTTCAAGGCGGCGCCGGCACTTCCGTGAACATGAACGCGAACGAAGTTATCGCGAACCTTGCCCTTGAAGAAATGGGGCTGGAAAAGGGCCGCTACGACGTTGTGAACCCGAACGACCACGTCAACAAGAGCCAGTCGACGAACGACGCCTACCCTTCCGGTTTGCACCTGGGCGCGTACTACTTGACCCAGGAGCTGATTGCAGAACTCACGAAGCTCGCGGACGCGTTCGCTGCGAAGGGGATCGAGTTCGCGGACATCGTGAAGATGGGCCGCACCCAGCTGCAGGACGCGGTCCCCATGTCGGTTGGCGCTGAGTTCGCTGCCTTCGCACACGGGATCCGCACCGAAATCGGCTATCTCCAATCCCAGGCAAACCTGCTGCTGACAGTGAATCTGGGCGCAACCGCCATCGGCACCGGCGTTAACACTCCCCCTAACTTCCCGGAGACCGTTGCGAAGCGGCTGGCTGAGGTCACAGGCCTGCCCATCAAGAGCGCCGAGGATCTGATCGCGGCCACCTCTGACACCTCCGATTTTGTTTCCCTACACGGAGCTATGCGTCGCGCCGCCGCAAAGATCTCCAAGATCTGTAACGACCTGCGTCTGCTTTCATCCGGGCCGCGCGCTGGCCTGAATGAGATCAACTTGCCTGAAATGCAGGCGGGATCCTCGATCATGCCCGCGAAGGTGAACCCTGTGATCCCTGAGGTCATGAACCAGGTTTGCTTCAAGGTCATGGGCAACGATGTCACCGTAACGATCGCTTCTGAGGCCGCGCAGCTGCAGCTGAACGTCATGGAGCCCGTGATCGCCCAGTGCCTGTTTGAGTCGGGAGACCTGCTTGAGGCGGGCGCCCGCGTGCTCCGTGAGAAGTGCGTTGACGGGATCACGGTGAACCAGGACGTGTGCCGCGCAAACGTTGAAAACTCAATCGGGATCGTCACCTACTTGAACGACATCATTGGCCACCACGCAGGCGACGAGGTCGGGAAGGAATGCGCGAAGACGGGCAAGACAGTGAGGGAAGTCGTCCTGGAGCGAAACTTGCTTTCCCCCGCCGAACTCGATGAGATTCTCTCGGTCAGCAACCTGCTGGCCCCCGCCTATGTCGGGGAGTACTTCGACTAGACCCCTCCACGAAAAATGAGTGAGCGCTTGGGCCCCGGCTAACGCCGGGGCCTCAGTGTCTCCGGCTAGGCTTGGAGCTTTAGTCCGCCCAAAGAGCCCGAGGTAAGCGATGAGTAAGCAGTCCCTGAAAGAGCGACTTGAAAACGGCAGCCTGGACGCTCGCCTCGAAGAGATCTACGTGTCTGGTGGAGCAGTCGAGCGCGCGAAAGCGAACCTGACCGGGCTCCTAGACGTTTTCCAGGAGTCCTATCCGGACCTGCAACCGTCCCTGTACACCGCTTCGGGCCGCACCGAAATGGGTGGCAACCACACGGATCACCAGCTGGGGCGCGTGCTCGCAGGCTCCGTCGACATGGAGACTAACGCGGTCGCGGCACCAAACGGCAACAGGTTCATTTCCGTCGTTTCAACGCAGTACCCGGAAGATCGCGTGGACTTAGGGGACCTTGATCCGAAGGTCGAGGAAGAGGGCAAGTCGATCTCTCTGGTCCGCGGCATCGCCCGTGCACTGGTAGACCGCGGCTACGACCTTGAAGGCGCCACTATCCTGACCAAGTCGGGTGTACCGGGAGGGTCTGGCCTTTCAAGCTCCGCAGCATTCGAGACGCTGATCGGCAACGTACTCAATCACCTCTTCTGCGGCGATGAGCTGTCCGCAGAAGATATCGCTCAAATAGGGCAGTACGCAGAAAACGTTTACTTTGGGAAGCCCAGCGGCCTCATGGACCAGATGGCCTGTTCCGTCGGGGGAATCATTGAGATCGATTTTGAGGACGAGGAAAACCCCGTCGTGGAGCACGTCAACTTTGACTTAGGCGACGCCGGCTACGCACTGTGCATCATCGACTCGGGCGCTGACCACGCGGACCTCACTGACGACTACACCCAGATCACGGAAGATATGGGGGCGGTCGCAGGGTTCTTCGGTAAGACTCGCCTGCGCGAAGTGGACCCTGACTTGTTCTGGGCGCAGCTTCCAAAGGTGCGGGAAGCTACCTCCGACCGCGCGGTAGCCAGAGCGATCCACTTCTTCGGGGACAACGACCGGGTTGAGGAACAAATCCAAGCCCTAAGAGAAAATGACTTCCCCCGCTTCCTAGAACTGGTGAAGGACTCAGGACGCTCCTCCGGCCTCTACCTGCAGAACTTGCACTCCACTTCCAGCGCGGATCAGTCCGTGCTGCTCACGATTGCTTTGGCGGAAAAACTCCTGGACGGCAGAGGGGCTGTGCGCGTCCATGGTGGCGGTTTTGCCGGCACTGTCCAGGCGTACGTCCCCCTGGAAGATGTTGACGCCTTTAAGGAAGGAATCGAGTCTGTGCTGGGTGAGGGCAGCTGCTACGTTGTCGAGATTCGGCCCGTGGGCGGAGCTTTCATCGCCGAATAAGCCTGCGCCTCAGCTAGGTGCTTTCCCCGATCACTAGTTCGGTGTCCAGGACCCGCGAGTCCGCGTCTTCCCCGTCGATCTGGTCGACTAAGAGGTTAACGGCGGCCTCACTGATGGTCCGAAGAGGTTGCCGCATGGTCGTCAGCTTCATCCGCACGCCCGTCGCTGGGTCCGCGTCGTCGAAGCTTGCAAGCGCAATGTCGTCCGGGATCCGCAGACCCGACTCGTTGATGGCGCGCAGTGCTCCCCTGGCAATCACGTCCGAGGCCGCAAAAACAGCTTGCGGCCGTTCTTCTCTTCCCAGGAGCTCCACCATCGCCCGGTGTCCCCCCTCAAGGTCGTACGGGGACTCCAGCACCAGGGTCGGGTCCAGCAGCTCCCCCATCTCAGCTTCGAAACCTTCCCGCCGCAGTCGTCCGCCCGCGGAGTTCAGTGGCCCGGAGATGAGTGCGATAGAGGTGTATCCCCTGCCTTGCAGGTAGCGGGTCATGGTGCGAGCGGATTCGCGTTCTCGAATTCCCACGTACCTGACGCGCTCGTCGAAGCCAAGCGGTTGTCCAAGCGTCACAACGGGTAGCCCTGCGTCAAGGAGCTTCTCAAGCAACACGTCATTTTCCTGCTGCGAGACCATGATCACCCCGTCGACGTGTTGCGCTTTCAAGTAGCTCTCTACGTGGCTACGTTCGGCGTCGTCTCCGGCTAGAAGGATGATCAGCGTCATGTTCCGCACCATCGCCTGGTGCGAAGCTCCCTGGACCAGCGTTGCGAGGGTTGGGTCGGTGAAAAGGTTGGAGTGGGGTCCGGAGATGACTAAAGCAATCGAGTCCGTCCTCCCGGTCGCCAAAGAGCGGGCCTGTTGGTTCGCCGTGTACCCCGTCTCCTCTATCGCGGCCTCAATGGCGTCCGAGGCCGACTTCGAGACCCACTTCCCGCCGTTTAGAAACCTGGACACGGTCCCGTAAGAGACGCCCGCGACGCTTGCAACGTCGCGGATAGTGGGGCGCTTAGCCCCGCCATCGGGCCTGGTCTTTCCCTGTTCCCTCATGTCACCATCTTGCCCCACTTGTAGCTCGCGCTTCGCCCGCGCCCGAAACTTCGTGTCGCTTCCGTAGGGTGTGAGCATGAGTGAAACCCCCACAGAAAAAGTAGTAGCCGTCCCCACCCCGTCGATCACAGAACCGAACTGGTGGAGGAGCGCTGTCTTCTACCAGATCTACCCCCGCTCCTTTCAGGACACGACCGGTAACGGGATCGGCGACCTAACGGGCATCAAGGCAGAACTGGACTACGTGAAGAGCCTTGGCGTTGACGCCCTTTGGCTCAGCCCTTTCTACCCATCTCCCCAGGTCGACGCGGGCTATGACGTGTCCGACTACTGCGATGTGGACCCCTTGTTCGGCTCCTTGGAGGACTTCGACCAGATGCTGGAGGCGGCTCACAAGCGGGGCTTGCGGGTCATCATTGACCTGGTCCCGAACCACTGCAGCGACCAGCACCCACTGTTCCAAGCCGCGCTTGCTGCAGGCCCTGGAAGCCCTGAGCGCGACATGTTCCATTTCGTCGATGGCAAAGGGCCGAACGGGGATGAGCGCCCCAGCAACTGGGTCTCCGCGTTCGGGGGCCCGTCCTGGACTCGGGTGGTTGAGGCCGACGGAACTCCTGGCCAGTGGTACTACCACTTGTTCGCGCCGGAGCAACCGGACTTCAACTGGGAGAACCCGAAAGTCATGGAGTTCTTCAAGGGGGTTCTGCGTTTCTGGCTGGACCGCGGCGCAGACGGCTTCCGAATCGATGTTTCGGACGCGCTCATCAAGGACACGGCGTGGGAGGATCACCCGGAGGGATTGCCCGCGATTCCTAAGGACGATGGCAGCCCGGTCCACGATATTTACAGGGAGCTTCGCGGCGTGTTTGAGGAGTATCCGGGCTCGATGGCCGTCATTGAAACGGGGGCAGAAGACGACGTCGTCGCCCTGTTCCTGCGCCCCGGGCAAATGCACCAGGCCTTCAACTTCCGCTTTCTGAAATCACCTTGGAATCCCGCCGTTCTCACCACTGCGATCAGTGAATCTCTCGCCGCCTACGACAATGTCGGAGCCCCCACGACCTGGGTGATCGACAACCACGATTCCACGCGTTCCGTGACCCGCTACGCCCGCGCATCGTCTCTAACCGGAGCCTATGTGCCAGAGGGGGCCGACCTTTCTCCTCTTTCTGAAGAGGAAACTGAAACAGGTTTGAACCGAGTGCGAGCTATGACCCTGCTCTACCTCTCCCTACCCGGAAGTGCCTACATTTACGCCGGCCAGGAGCTGGGCCTGCCGGAGGTCACGGACCTTCCAGACGAAGTGCTGCAAGACCCGATCTTCTTTAAGACGGGGGGCCGTTCAAGGGGGCGCGACGGTTGCCGGGTGCCCCTGCCCTGGAGCGGTAAGGCAGCTCCGTTTGGTTTCGGACCCGAAAATGCCGAAGATGTGCCGTGGCTGCCGCAACCCGAGAGCTGGGCCGACCTCTCGGTTGAAGCGCAGGACGCCGATCCGGGTTCCACCCTGAACCTGTACCGGCAAATGCTTGAACTTCGCTCGGTAAATCCTGCGCTCGGCACTGGAAAGCTTGAGTGGCTTCAGGATGCGGAACAAGCCGGGGCCACGCAGACTATCTGCGCTCTGCTGACCGCGCCAGGCGGCGAGCAAGCTCGCGTGATCGTTAACTTCGGGGATGAGCCTGTAGAACTTCCGAACGAGAAGGTGTTGCTAACCTCCTCGTCACTCACGGACGGGAAACTGGCACCGAACAGCGCGGTGATCACGACCCCTCGCTAAAACAAGCCTCGTCCTATTGCCGTCAGCCACAAGAAAGTTCTGTGAACGGTGACAGTTAGGTAACAGTAGCCGTGATTGCTGGCCTTTGGGTAGGAGGCTGGCGAGGATGGGGTTAGGTCCTACGTTCCCTGGAGGTCAGGTGTCCCAACTTTCCCCCTCGAGCTCACATTCAAAGCGATTCGACCAGTGGTTTTTCCCAGGTCAACTCGCATACGGCGGGGACTATTCGCCTGAGCAGTGGCCCAGAGAGATCTGGGAAGAGGACATGGCCTTGATGCGTGAGGCCGGCGTCAACCTGGTGAGCGTGGGGATTTTTTCTTGGGCCCTGCTGCAGCCCGAAGAAGACCGGTTCGACTTCTCCTTCATGGACGACCTGCTTGACCTGCTCCATAAGAACGGGATCGGCGCTGACCTCGCTACTCCCACTGCTTCCCCACCGGCTTGGTTCTTCAAGAAGTACCCAAACGCTAGGGCGGTAACGCGTGAAGGGGCGGTCCTAGGGTTCGGCTCCCGCGGGATCGTTTCCCCCAGCTCGCCGGAGTACAAGGCAGCCGCCGTGCGGATCGCGACCGAACTCGCAAAGCGGTACGGGAGCCACCCGGCGGTGAAGATGTGGCACGTGCACAACGAATACGGCGCCCCCGTCAGTGACGAATACTCCGACTACGCCGAAGCTGCCTTCCGTGAGTGGTTGAAGGACCGCTACGGCAGCTTGGATGCGCTGAACGACGCTTGGGGCACCCGCTTCTGGGGGCAGTACTACCACCAGTGGGATCAGGTTGGAGCTCCTCGACTGACGCCGGCTGAGATCAACCCGGGCCAAAGACTGGATTTCCAGCGCTTCAGTGACTGGGCTCTCCGCCAGTGCTTCATCGCAGAGCGCGACGCCATTCACGCCCACGCTCCCCAACCTGTGACGACTAACTTCATGGCGAACCAGACCTGGAGCACGGACCTGTGGGAGTGGGCGAAGGTCGTCGACATCGTCTCTGACGACCACTACCTGTGGGCCGCTGACGAAGAGGGGAACATCGGACTGTCGATTGCGGCTGACCTGACCCGCTCACTAGCGGGTGGGAAGCCTTGGATGGTGCTGGAGCACTCCACCTCGGCCGTCAACTGGCAAGACCGAAACATCGCAAAGCGTCCCAGGGAGATGGCACGTAACTCCATGTCGCACGTGGGGCGCGGGGCGGACGCGGTCATGTTCTTCCAGTGGAGAGCCTCCCGGGCGGGGACAGAGAAGTTCCACTCAGCGATGCTCCCCCACTCGGGCACCAAATCCCGCGTCTGGAAAGAAGTCGTGAAGCTGGGAAGTGACCTGCAGGCCATTGGGCAAGTGCAGGGCAGCGTCGTTGAAGCAGAAGTAGCAATACTCTGGGACTTCGAAAGCAACTGGGCGCAGTCCGGAAACGGACACCCCTCCAAAGACATCCAGTTCCCGGACCAGGTGCGCCAATATTACGAACCTCTCTGGCGCGATAACGTCACCGCTGACTTCGTTCACCCGGGAAGCGATCTTTCCAAGTACAAGCTGGTGGTTGTCCCCAGCCAGTACATGCTGAGCGCTTCCGAAGCAGAAAACCTAAACGGATACGTGAAGGCCGGTGGGACGCTACTTGTCTCCTACTACAGCGGAATCGTAGACAGAAACGACCGGGTGCACGGAAGCCCGACTGAAGATGGCGGCTTCATGTACGTCCTCGAACCGTCCCTAGGTGTCGTCGTCGAAGAGTTCCTCCCGATGCGCGAAGGCGAATCCGGGAGCGTGTTGCTAAACGGTGAAGAAGCCGGTTCTTCCCTTTGGCAAGAAGACTTGCGGGTAACAAGCGGTGAAGTGCTTGGAACCTACACTGCCGGTCCCGCGGCTCTCCTTGACGGGGACCGGGCCGCGGTCGTGAGGAACTCTTACGGCAAGGGAACAGGCTTTTACGTGAGTTCCCCACTGGATGAGCGCGCCTTGCGCCAGCTCCTACGCGCCGTTTACAGCGCTGCTGGGGTAAGCGCACCCTACAGCTCAACGCCACTAGAGGTCATTGCCCGTCACTCCGAAATCGGCGGACCTGAGGCCGAACAGAGCGGAGTCGAGTACCTGTTTGTTATCAATCATGGTAACAATCCGGAATACTTCCCGGCTTCTGGCGTGGACTTGGTGCACAATAGGTTGAGGACCGGCAGCGACGTGGTCGCTCCGGGCGATGTGGCAGTCCTTCGACTGACGCGATGATTAGAGACTCTAACTAGCAGGAACCGATCCCCTGCGTGCCCGGAAGGGCAGTTGGATCCCGATGGAAGGAAAGAACGCTTATGCGAAAGCAGTTCAAAATTGGTGCGGTAGCTGCAGCTGCGGCACTGATGCTTGCTGGATGCTCCAGCGGCGATAAAGAAGAAGAAGTAGTCGTCGAAGAGCAGAGTGGCGACGCCGTTGAAGAAACCGTAGAAGGCGACGGCGCGACCATTACGGTCTGGACGGATGAGAACCGTAAGGCAGCCGTTGAAGAAGCCGCTGGCATCTTCGAATCTGAAACCGGCGCGAAGGTCGAAATCGTCCAGAAGAACTTCGATGACCTCCGCACCGACTTCATCGCTCAGGTTCCCAGCGGTAAGGGCCCGGATATCACCGTTGGTGCTCACGACTGGCTCGGTGGACTGGTGACTGAGGGCGTCGTCAACACGATCGACCTTGGCAGTGCGAAGGATAACTTCGAAAAGGTCACCATCGACGCGTTCACCTACGATGGCCAGCTCTACGGTCTCCCCTACAGCTCCGAAGCTGTGGCTCTGATTGAGAACCTAGACCTCACTGACGGCTCAGAAGCCGCCACTTACGACGAACTGATCGAAAAGGGCGAAGCTTCCGGCGCGGAGCGTCCGCTTCTGGTTGAGGTCGGCGACGGTGGCAACATGTACACCTCTTACGCCTTCCAGACTTCCTTCGACGCACCGGTCTTCATCCAGGACTCCTCTGGCTCCTACACCAGTGAAGTTGGAATGGGTGGCGAAAACGGCGACAAGTTCGCTGAGTGGATTTCTGCTCAGGCTGACGCCGGCATCTACTCCACCACCGTTGGTGGGGATGAGGCCAACGAACTGTTCAAGGCTGGCAAGTCCCCTTACATCGTTTCTGGCCCGTGGGTCATCGACGACTACAAGGCATCCGGCCTGGAGAACCTGAAGGTTTCGAAGATTCCTTCGGCCGGTGGCTCCACTGCTTCCCCGTTCGTGGGTGTGCAGGGCTTCTACCTCTCTTCTGAGTCTCAGAACGAACTGCTCGCGACGACCTTCATCGTGAACTACCTCGGTAGCGAAGAAATCCAGCGTGCATTCTACGAAGCTGATCCCCGCATCCCCGCCATGATCTCCCTGGCCGACGAATACAAGTCGGACCCGATCATCGGTGGCTTCATCGAGTCCGCATCCGTGGGTGTCCCCATGCCTTCCATCCCCCAGATGGGTGACGTTTGGGAGTACTGGAACACCACCCAGGTTGAAATCGTGAAGGGCGCCGAACCTGTCGAGACCTGGAACAGGATGGTTGAGCAGATCGAAGCCGCTATCAGCTAACCAATCCAAGTAAGCTAGTGGGGAAGCAACCGGAAGGGGGCTTCCCCACTGGTCTTTGGCAGTATTTTCGGGTTTGCCGGACAAGGGAGTTTTGGCAGTGGAAGTGAAAGAAGAAACGCGGAAGGGCTCCGTGGAACCCGCTTCGCACGAAATGGGTCTCCATTTTGCGCGAAGTTGGAAAACCAGCGGTGGCTTTTTCGTAAAGCTGATCCTGATGGGCGTCATCAACGCCCTGGGGATCTGGACCGCGATCGTTGCGTACGGTCTGAAATCTTATTGGATCATGGGTGCAACGATCCTGATCCTGCTGCTTGCCGACTGGATCTACTTCAGTAAGCGAACAGTACCTCTCAAATACCTCTATCCCGGCCTGGTGTTCTTGGCCGTGTTCCAGGTGTTTGTTTTTGTCTACACGGGCTACGTGTCCTTCACGAACTACGGCTTCAGGCACATGGGAAGCCAGGAGCAGGCCGTCAACGCGGCAATGATCCAAAACGAACGTGAAGTTGAGGGTGGTCAACGCTATCCCCTCACTGTCATCCGCGATGGAGGTGAAGTAGGATTCGCGATCGTGAAAGACGGTGAGGCCTTCATCGGCACTGATGACAAGCCTCTACATGAAGTTTCTGACGCAAAGATCGACGACGGCAAGGTCGTGTCGGTGGACGGCTGGGAAGCTGTTCCGCTGAACAAGCTCCTTACCGACACCGAGCTCCAGAGCGAAGTGACGAAGATGCGTGTCCCGGTTAGCGATGATCCACAAGATGGTTCGCTGCGAACACGTGACGGTAGCACTGCCATCGCCACCAGAAGCTCCATGATCTGGGACAAGGACGCACAGACCATCACGGACACGGACACCGGCCAAGTCTTTGAAGCGCAAAAGGAAGGCGTTTTCAGGGCTGCGGACGGGCAAGAGCTGAGCACCGGTTGGGTTGTCGGCGTGGGGATGAAGAACTTTACGAAGGTCTTCGACACCGCGTCACTGGCGAAACCGATGGCTTCGATCACTGTTTGGACGTTTGCGTTCGCGCTTCTGACAGTTCTAACAAGCTTCGGGTTGGGGCTTCTGTTCGCTCTTGTCTTCAATGATGAGCGCATCAAAGGAAGAAAGATCCTTAGGACCCTGTTCATTTTGCCCTACGCGTTCCCCGCGTTCATGTCTGCTCTGCTTTGGCGAGGCATGTTGAACGCAGAGTTCGGCATCATCAACGACTGGTTCTTCTTCGGGGCACAAATAGACTGGCTCGGAGACCCCTGGTTAGCGAAGTTCGCGATCCTGTTCGTGAACCTCTGGCTTGGTTTCCCCTACTGGTTCCTTGTCACGACTGGTGCGTTGCAGGCAATCCCGGAAGACGTGCTGGAAGCTGCCACAATCGACGGTGCGGGCGCAGCCAGAAGGTTCCGTTCCGTGATCCTGCCGCTCCTTCTTGTTTCAACAGCGCCGCTGGCGATCGCTTCGTTCTCATTCAACTTCAACAACTTCAACATCATCTACATGTTGACAGGGGGTGGGCCCGTGATGACCGGAGCACCCAACACCCTTGGACACACCGACTTGTTGATCTCTGCGATCTACAAGATTTCGGGTGTGTCCGGCGGCACAGCTGACTATGGCTTCGCGTCAGCCCTGTCGATCTTGGTGTTCATCATTGTTGGCGTGATCTCTGCGATTTCGTTCCGCCAGACTCGCAAGTTGGAGGAGTACGCATAATGTCTAAAGCATTCGATCCCGCGGATCCCAAGAGTAAAGACATTCCGATGGCTGCTGCTGATAGCAAGGACATCAGCGACGACGGCGCTTACGCAGCTGCTGACGCTGGGATGGCGCTCGGTGCGCAGGCTGCGGGTGCTGAGGCGGGGGCTGCTGTAGCAGTTGCTGAAAAGGTGGATGCCTCCCTTGGTGTTCCTTCTAGGAGCAACGTCAGCGACACGCCTGTCGACAACATTCACACCAGTTCTCACCGCAAGCGCTGGCTCATTGAAGTGGGCTGGAAGTACCCGTTCGCGTTACTTGTCATTTTCTACGCAACGTTCCCGCTGATCTACGTGCTATCGGCGTCGTTCAACCCGACTGGCTCCCTGTCTGGTTCCTCGACTCTGTTCGGGACCATGTCGACGCGGAACTACGATGCCCTGAACCAGACGAAGTTCTGGACCTGGGTGTTGAACACGCTAGAAATCGGTGCTGCAGCTGCTATCGGCTCGGTGATCATGGGGGCGGCTGCCGCTTACGCGTTCTCCCGGTTCCGGTTCAAGGGACGTCGTGGCAGCCTCACGACTCTGTTGATTCTGCAGATGTTCCCTCAGACCATTGCCTTCGTTGCTGTGCTGCTGCTGCTCACGGCAATCGGAAACGTTGTTCCGGTCCTCGGCATTGACTCGAAGATCGGTCTGATCGCTGTCTATCTAGGTGGCGCCCTTGGTGCCAACACCTTCCTGATGTACGGCTTCTTCAACACGATTCCGATGTCGCTTGACGAGTCGGCGCGCATCGATGGTGCAAGCCACGCGCAGATTTTCTGGAAGCTGATCATGCCTCTGGTGACCCCGATCCTGGCGGTTGTTGCCCTGCTTTCCTTTATTGGATCGTTTGGCGACTTCATCTTGGCGAAGGTGATCTTGGTGAGCGAAAGCAACTGGACGCTTGCTGTTGGCATGTACCAGTGGGTTTCGGACAAGCTGACAGCAAACTGGGGGCTTTTCTCAGCCGGTGCTGTGATCGCGTCGCTCCCGGTGCTGATCTTGTTCCTGGCACTGCAGAAGTACATTGTGGGCGGCCTGACGGCTGGTGCTGTGAAGGGGTAACCCTGAAGAGCATTTCCACTGCTGCGGAAAGGGCGTTCCCGAGAGGGAGCGCCCTTTCTGTTTGCAAAGACCCCGCCAGCGGCCGGCGGCTCAGGCTAAGAACGTGGTTGGGGTGCTACGCACGTGGCTGGGAAGCCTTCCCCGAGTCCGTTCTTGACACCCAGGACCCGTCCTTAGCTTCACCGGGAGCCGCGCCGCATGAAGCCCAAGCAAGAAGCGGTTCTAGACCTCTAGCCAGACGCTCCCGTAGCCGTCAAGCTCGATAGACAACGAGTTGTGAGGAACACCGGCGGGTCTGGGATCCGCACCCGAAACACCGGTCGGGAGGGACAGGGTGCAGGTCTGGGGCTCCCAGCTGTTGTTAAAGACGAACACTCTGCGGGGCCCCGGGTACCAGGCGACCTCAATCTGAGGGTTGTCCGTCACCGGAAGCGAGCCCCATTCCCCTTCTTTCCCAGCACTCCACATGATCGCCCGGTGCAGCAGCCGCGCGTTCTCAGCAGAGTAAGGTAGTCCCGCAATGTAAACCGCGCGACCTTTGCCGAACGGGTTCACCCCAAGACTTACCGAACCCTCAGACCACGCCAGAACCTCAAAGTCCGGGCCTGTAGCAATCACTTCACCGCCTGGCAGAGCCTGCCCCACATCCAAGTGCCCGAAAGTGCCTTCACGGTCCCCAAGGGTTCGTACCGGGACAGCCTCACCGTCCGGAAGCAAGAACGCGTCAGGGTTGGCCTCAAGGCCTTGCAGCAAGAAGTGGTCCTTGGGTCCTTCTGTCCAGTAGCGGGTGGTGGAGAGACTCCAGTGCAGCTCCATGTCAGCACCTATGACGTCTTCAAGCGCAAAGATGGGGCCCACGTGAGTGGTTCGGCCGGTCGGGGCACCAACCCCCACGAAGCCTCCCCCATCCCACACGAACTTTCGGACCAGCGTCTGAAGCTCAGGGTTGTTCCAGGCGTCTCCACCGGAGAACGCTGTGTCTAGCGCCCCCGCGTTGATCAACACGTCGACATCTGCCAAAGCTTCGCCCTCGGACTGCAGCACATCGTCAAAGGACAGGAAACGAACGTCAAACGGGAGCCCCGCCAGGGCCTCAATCACGCCCATGTAACCGTGGATCTGCTTGTACCAAAGCGCGTGCGCAACCATGTTGGTTTGCCACGTGCGAAGCGAACCCCACGCGTTCAGGATCGCAACCACCGGGCGCTCCGTCTGCGGGAGTTCGCCTTCTGATAGGTCGTGGATGCTCCGGAACTCCTCAACGATCTCTTCGATGCGATCGATGAACTCCGGGAACTGGAGCGCCAACGACAAGTAGCCGCCGTAGCCAATGCGATCCAGAGGCTTTCGGACGATGGCACGCCTAGCCTGCGCCCAAGAAGTACTAGCCTCCCGCGTCGGGTCCCCACCAGGCCTGAAAACATCGGGGAAAAAGTACGGGAGGAACCTTCCCTCCGTGTACTTCACCCCGGGGATGTCAGAAATCATCCGGCAAGTAGCGCCGGAACCAACCGACCCTACGACACCGTCAAGTTTGATGGAGGGGAAGTAGGGGCCATAGGGCTCCGTTCCCATCCAGTTGTCCCCCAGGAACATGATTGCCTCACGTCCCTTGTCGTGCACCTGTTGCACCAGGACACCGGCCCACTTCGCGACGCGGCGCGCAGTGAAGTCGATCCACTCCAGGAATTTCGGAGTCGGGGTGCGGAAAGGCGAGTTGTAATGCCCCGAGTCCACGAAGTCTTCAGGGGTGAGCCAGTAGCCGTATTCCTTGTAAAAGTCCTCAAGGGCCGGGATAGAGACGGCCGCAGAGTAACCGAACCAATCAACGAACTTCTCCTGAGCACTCTCATTGAACGCCAGCGTGAAGTGGTAGAAGAACGTGGTGAAGCGGACAACGTCAACTTCAGGGTGCTGTTCCAACCACAGGTCCAACATTTTCCGGGTGTGCTCCCGGGTCTGTTCGTAAGCGCTGTCGTACGGGCGGTCCTTCACCCGATCTTCCGCTCCCCAGTTGTTTGTCAGGTAGTTGTAGATCTGGGTGCTGTCCCAGATCTGCTTGGCTAAGAAGTCAGCGGTGTAAACGTGGAACGGCTCCGGGTTCAAAACGGTTACGATCGCGGAGCCCGCGTCCTCGGGCAGCTTCCCAATACGTCCCGCTACGTCCTGGTCCGAGATCGGGATGGGCGGCGCCGCCTCAAGCGTCCATTCATCGACCGACAGGGTCCTCCCAGTCGTGCGGTCAATCACCTGCCAGTAGAGTCCCCGGTCCGCCTTCAAGTCGGGGGCGAACTGAGCAGTCAGGTACCCTTCCATGACGTTGAACGCCAAAGGCTGCTCAGAGCTTGCCGTCTGGGGCCGGCTCATCAGGTACTGGCGGACGCGGTGCTCCGGCATGAGCTTCGCCCACTCCTCATCCCCACGCGCCGGGAAGTAAGTGGAGTAGACCTTCGCGAGCCCCTCACTCACCCAGTCCGGCAGAGAGGTCCCATCGGAGTTGCGGACGGCGTCAACTTTCAGGCGCGCCATCAACTCCTTCACTTCCGCGTCGATCCCCTGTTCGATTGGCAGGGTAAGACGCCCGCCGGTTGAGTCCTGGTTAGAAATGGTCACGTCAATCCGTTCCTAAAACGAAAACAACTCATGAAGCGAAGACAACACCCAAACCCTACCGCGGGCCATCCCCACTGATTGCCAGTCAGGCTAGACGCGGTGAGCTGGACGCCCTGCGCCCGTGATCAGCGCGGAAGCAAGACCTTCACGCTCCGGGAAAGCCTCCAAATAGGCCGCCAACCAGTCCGCAGCGAACTGTTCGGCCTTTGCCTGCTCCACCATCGCCCACACCGAACCACCGAATCCCGCTCCGAAAGCGGAAGCCGCAGCAGCCCCCAGCTCGCGAGCCAAGGATTGCAACGCGTTTGTTTCAGGGACCTGGTTGTGAAGGTGCGCCGCCGCGTTCGCGTGGGACAAATCAACAAGCTCACCGAAGGTCTTCACGTCGCCGTTCGCAAGCGCGATTTCTGCCAGAGGGATAACCTCCCCGACCTCAGTCAGGTACGCAAGCAGTCGCTCCAGAAGATCAGGACGAGGATCCCCTCCCGCGCTGCCCTTCAGCAACGCCCCGAGTTCCTCAGCAGCCGTGTCGGACGAGGCGAGCACTTCAGCAAGATTCTGGAACTCACTCCCGCTTCGACTGTTCCAGATCTCCACCAGCTCACCGGCGCGCAAAGCCACGTTGTTGTAGGCCTCAAGCGCGCTCCCCGTTTTTTCGGCGAGGACCCCGGAGACCGCAACGACGAAGCAGTAGCCTTCCGGGACCGGGACTGACGCGTGTTCTTCCAAGGGCCCGTAGCTGAACGAGGTGAGCTCCCCAGCGTGGCAGTTGATCATGGCGGTGTGGTCTTGCGAACCACCAAACGTGCCAACTCCGCTGGAGCCCGCCAGCCCTTTGAAATCTGCCCCGTTTTCGATGGTGGCAGCGTAAGCCGCAAGGTCCAGCCCGGTCCTGATGTTCTCTTTCCACGCCGGGCGGTCCCAAAGGTCATTTTGGTCAGCTAGAGCAAGTGCAACCGCGACGATGAGCGCTGAAGAAGAACTCATTCCTGAAGCAAGCGGAAGCGTTGACTCCACGCTGATCTCCGCAGACTGAAGAGGCCCAAAGTTCAAAGTGAGCCTGTCAACGACCGTCTGGACGTAGTTCCCCCAGTGCCCCGCCGGGAGTTGAGAGGGTTCGCCCGCACTCACCTGGACGACGTCGGGGGAAGCCTGCGAGCGCGCCTCAAAGAAACCGTGCCCCTCTAACGGCGAAGCAGTGGCAAAGACTCCCTGGTCTGAAGCAATGAGCAGGGAGCGCCCGCCAGCATAGTCCGTGTGCTTACCCAAAACCTCCACACGGCCCGGAACGAACCAGGTCACAGGGTGACTTCGGTTCCGCGTAGTGCTTCTGCAACCGAGGCGATGTCGTCTCGGTTAGACATGTCCAGGACGCCGCCCTTCAGAGGAATGATCTTGTAGGGCTCGCCATTTTCCATGGACTTGCGGACGGCGTCCACCAGTTCGTATTCACCGCGAGCAGATTTGGGGATGGAACGGGCAGCCTCAAAGATCGGCTCCGTGTACATCCAGAGGTTCATTGACAGCATCGCATCGTCACCCAGGGCTGCGATCTGCTCAGGGTTCGGCTTTTCAATAACGTCAACCAGGTTGCCATTTTCGTCCCCTGTTGCGAGCGCGAAGGCTGCGACCCGCTCATCCGGGATGTTTGACAGTTCGAAGAGCGCGTCGCGGTCAAAACCGATTAGGCCTGCACTTCCGGCTTCGCGGAGCAGCCTGTATGCCTCTGTCGGGTAGTAGTTGTCGGAGTTCAGGACCAAGAAGGGGTCGCCGTCAGCGAATTCCTCGGCAGCCAAGACTGCGTTGGCTGTCCCCAAGGGTTCTTCCTGGATGGCGTAGCTGATGTTCACGCGGGACTTGTCGACGTTGTCGTAGTAGTCGCGGATCATGTCATGTTCTGGGCCAATCACCAGGCAAATGTCCGTGAACCCAGCGTCCGCAAGAGAACTGATCACGTAGTCAAGGAAGGGGCGATCAATAGAGATCATCGCCTTCACCCCGCTGTCGGCTGCCTTGCGCTGCTCTTCAGTCAGGTTCGCGTCCTCAGATTCCTTGCGCATCCTTGAGCCGAGCCCGCGTGCCAGAATCACGGCCTTGTTTGGTTTGCTGTCCGGGGTGTTTGCCACTTGCTGTGCCTCCTTGGCTTTGTCTGTCCACCCCCATGCTACCGCCCTAAGGCCGCCGGATTTAGCCGACTATCCCTCTTGTTCAGGGCGGCGTGCGGCCTGGTACCAGTCGGTAAGAGTTTCGTCGCGAGAGTCAAACCAGCTTCCCGCGCCCCGGTCAGGCTCTGTGACCCCTGAAGAGAACGCGAAGGAGTCTCCATGCTGACGAATCCCACGTCTCACCCCCTCATCTATTGCGGCCTCCGCGTATTTGTCTCGGATGACCATGGGGTCTGTGGATAGGTCCTTCCACCAGGCGAACATCATCAGCACAAGGATGAGCGCGAAAGGTAGCGCCGAGATGGTGACTAGCGCTTGGAGCGCACTCACGGTTTCTTCCCCTCCAGCGACAAGCAGAACAATGCCGGTTGCGGCAAGGGCAACTCCCCAAGTGATCGTCATGAGCTTCGGCGGGTTCGGTTTCCCACCTGAAGCGATTGTTGCCATGACTAGGCTCGCGGAGTCTGCGGAGGTCACGAAGAAAATCACCAGGGAAAGCATTGCGACCACTGAGATCGCGGTAGTGAACGGCAGGTTGTCGAAAACTTTGAACAGGTATTCCTGGCTGCTCTCGGAAGCGCTCATGCCGGCGCCTTGCATCTCCATGTAGATAGAGGTCCCGCCCATCGTCGAAAACCACAGAAGGCAAACGATCGAGGGAATGACGATGACGACCGTGACGAACTCGCGGAGGGTCCGTCCCCTTGAGATCCTGGCGATGAACATTCCGACAAAAGGCGTCCAGGAGACCCACCAGGCCCAGTAGTACGTGGTCCAGGACTCCATGAACTGGGCGGCTTCCGGCCCCGCAGACCCTGACACCGCCAGCATCGGGCCAAGCGAGGAAACAAACGTTGCTAAAGCGCTGGGGACGAAGTTCAAGATGAACAACGTCGGGCCGGCAATGAAAACAAACAGTCCGATGCCCGTCGCCAGGATCATGTTGATGTTGGACAGGAAACGGATTCCCCGCTTCACGCCGGAAACTGCAGACGCAATGAAAGCGACTGCAAGAACAACCATGAGCGCAACGATCATTCCGTTGCCGAACGGGCCCAAGCCTGTCACTAGCTCCGCCCCGTTAGCGATTTGTAGAGCTCCGAGACCTAGGGACACCGCCGTGCCGAAAAGCGTCACTAGGATCGCAAAGATGTCTATCAACCTGCCCAGCGGAACGGATAGCTTCTCCCCGAAAATGGGGGCAAAGATCGCGGAAATGAGCGGCAGGCGCCCCCTGCGATAAGCGGAGTACGCGATCGCTCCCCCAACCAGCGCGTAGTACGACCAAGCTAAGGGCCCCCAGTGCAAGAAAGTTTGGGCGAGCGCGGCATTTGCTGCTTTTACGGTTCCTTCCGCGAGGTCGAACGCGGGTGGCAGGTCCAGGAAGAACTGGAGCGGTTCGAAGGGTCCAAAGAACAACAAGCCGATTCCCATGCCTGCTGAGAAGAGCATTGCAACCCAGGAGCCGGTAGAAAACTCGGGTTTCTCATCATCTGTACCAAGCTTGATGCGACCCTTCCGCCCGTAGCCGACCACCATCATGAAGGCGAAGACTGCGATGGTGAGTCCGGAGAACAGCCATCCGGTGTTGAGCGACACCCAGGTGACACCGGCCGAAGCCGCGGCTCCAAGTCCCTCTGAGTCGGTGAGGCCCCAGCCGACAAGCAGCAAGACAACCAGGAGCGCACTGCCGAACACCCACCAGCTCGTCTTGAAGTGGGCGTCATCCTCGTCCACCGCAATCCCCGGTAGCAGCGCAGGGTGAAGGGTGCCGTTTGCGGCAAGGAGTCCTTTTAGAGGCTTTGGTCTTCGCGGGGAGGGTGGTGCTGCTGATTCCTTCGCACTAGTTGTTTTTTGTTTTTCACTAGGCTGGGTAGAGCGCATTCAAAAAGTTGGGTAGCTTCCCCCGCTTCCGGGGCCGAACTGCGCAGGGCTGCGACAAAACTTACAGCCGAGGGACCGCTAGACGTGTCCGCCACCGGGCCGACCCTCAGGTCCGCCCACCCACCGTAACAGAGCCTGGCGGAGGCCCTTCACTACTGCAGAAGCCCTAAACGGCGCAGCTCAGCGCGCTTCGGGAAGTTTGGCACCTTCGGAATCCCCTGACTGACAATGTCCGGCTCCGTTAGCACCCGGGGTTCCGGGAGGGCCTTCCAAGAACCAAAAACGTCAACGACGCCCGCCAAGAACGCTGCCGTTACCTCTGTTGCCGGCACCAGCTCATCACGGGACTGCTTGTAAACACTCCGTGATTTCCTGAACGGGTCAACGACGTCTTGCTCTTCCCCCATCAGAGGAGGCGAAATCATTCCGCGCTTGGCGTTGACCGCTGCGACCGCCGCGTGCAGTGGCGAGGGAGAGCCGGCAAGCTGCTCTTCGATATCGTCGGGCGTGACGTGTTGCGCGATGTGTGCGAACTCACGCATGGTGAACAGTTTCTTGACCGAGGTGGGCTCAAGCCGTGCGATGCGCTTCCTGTGCCCTCTTGAAAGTCCCAAGACAAGGTCAGAGATTCCGATTTTGCCGACGGTTATCTGCTGCGCGCGGTGCTGCTCAAGGTCGCTAACACCAACACTTTTCCCGATCCGCACCTGAGGGGCGGGCACCTGACCCCCTTGGACAGCCATGATGCCTGCTGAGGAAATCGTGAAGATTTCAGGGTCTAGGTCAAGTCTCAGGATGGATTCTGCCAGCGGCGAGCGGCAAATGTTCCCCGTGCAGACAGTGAGGATTCGAAACAAGTCACTACCGCCCAGGGTGCTCCGCAGCGTTCAGGCTCTTCCATTTCCCGCGGGCGGTGGGCTGCCGGGGCTCGTCCCCGGGACGTTGGTGAACCTCACCGTAGGCGTAGGCGGTGTAGCCGTAGCCGTCCGCGCCACCTGGGGGCACCATGGTCATGATCAGACCCAGGACCCTGGCATCGATCCTGCTCATGGATTCAAGGGAGTCAGCCAAGGCGTCTTTACGCGTGATTCCAACGGCCGCAACCATGAGGGCTCCTGCGACGTCTTTGGAGATGAGGGCTGCGTCTGTGACCGCCAAAACTGGCGGCGCGTCCACAATAACGTAGTCGAAGTCGGCCTTGAGCCGGCCAAGCAGCTCAGACATCTCCTGGGAACCAAGCAGTTCTGATGGGTTCGGGGGGCGGTGGCCTGCAGGGAGCACAAACAGGTTGGGGTTGCCCCACCGCTGCAATGCGTCGGCTAGTTCGGCACGGCCAATCAGGATGTCGGTAACCCCGACAGCGCCCTCTATCCCGAAGACCTCTGCGATCCTCGGCTTACGCAGGTCCCCGTCAACAATGCAGACGGTTGAGCCGGATTCGGCGAGCGCGATAGCAAGGTTTGCTGCCGTCGTCGTTTTTCCTTCGCTCGGCCCGGAGGAAGTGATCACGAAGCTGCGAGGGTTGCCTTCAACCCGCAGGAACTGCAGGTTCGTGCGGAGGGTTCTAAAGGCCTCTGACCTTGGGCTGCGCGGGTCGTCGTGGACAATCAGGGGACGCTTGGAGGACTCCGGATCGTAGATGATTCGGCCCAGGACGGGGTCCTTGGTGATTGCTGCGATGTCGCTGCGGGTGCGGATCCGAGTGTCCATGACTGACCTGAGGACTGCGAACCCAAGCCCAAGCATCAAGCCAAGTAGGAAACCGAGCGTGACGTTCCGGCTCACGTTGGGGCTGATGGGGGACGCGGGAACCGACGCGGGCTCCACCACGTCAATCTGAACGCGGGCCGGAGAACCCTCACTCGGGGCCTCAAGCCGGTTTGTGACCACTTCCGTGAAGACTGATGCTGTCACGTTCGCGATCTTGGCAGCCTGTTCAGCGTCCCCGTCTGTTGCAGAGATTTCCATCAGGACGGTGTTGCTGGGGGTGCTTGCAGAGAGCTTCTTGGCCAGCTCTGCCGGTGTGGGCGTGCCCCCCAGTTCTGCGGAGACCCCATCGGTCACGATCGCGGTGTTCACGATGTCGACGTAGCTTGTCACCAGCTGTTTCGCGACAGAAGAACCCTGCTGCAGTTCACCCAGTGAAGCGTCCCCGACGCGCACGGAAACGTAGAGCTGAGTCTTCGCCTGGTAGACGGGAGAACGCGTCATGGACCAGACAGCCGACGCAGCGGTTGCAAGGAGCGTGACGATGACGATGGGGATCCAGTTCCTGCGCCAGATTCGCAGGTAGTCCTGTAGTTCCAACTAGAGATCCTGACGTTCGCGGGATTGAGCCGCAATGATCCTAACACCGTTACTGTTCTCCAGGCGTGCCCGCTGCGATGCAGTGCGACTCACAGACAAGCCTGGCCCTTACAACGGGTCCCTGTATTAACATCGATAACACTGTCGCTTTTGGAGGCTCCGTGACGCGCGCTACCCGCAATGACAACAAGAAAACCCCTTGGCTTACTGTCCTAGGACTGCTCCTGCTTGCCGCGTTAACCGTGGTCCTGGTCTTGATGGCGATGCGCTCCTCAAAACCGGAGGTTGAGGGAGCCGGTGACACGCCTGGGTACGTTGAAACCCCTCAGTCCGCCTTCGTTCCCGCCGCTGAAGAAGAAGCTGAGGAAGAGGAACCGGAAGAACCGCAAGCCCAGCCCTACCAGGTCCCGGGTGAGGGTCGCGTCATCGCCGTGTGGGACGACCAAGTGGCCTACCGGAGCACGGGCGGCCCCTGCCCAGCGACGCCTGCGAACATGGAGGTGACTCGTGACGGTGGAGCCACGTGGGAAGGGGTCACCGTAGGTGAGCAGTTCTCTGGGATCTCCCGCATCCTTGCGCGCGCCGACGGTTACGTCGTTGCGGTCACCCAGCTGACGGATGACTGCAACCAGACGGCGGTTACCCAGTCTTACGGTTTCGGAGACTACTGGGAGGTTGCTGAGGGCGGCGCTGGGAGCACTTGGTTTGTGCACCACGAAAACTCGCAGGTGCTGAACGCCCCCGACGTTGGACCCGTCACCGCCCCGTGTCCTATTGCAAGGCTCACTTCACGTTCAACCGGTTCAGCCCTTGCCCTCTGCCAAGACGGCTCCCTAGCCTCGACGGAAGATTCCGGCGCCACGTGGGTAACTACAGAACCCGTTATCGGTGCCGAATCGGTGACGGTTTCCGGGGACACCTTCCTTGTCGCCCAAAGCGGTCTGGACGGCTGCGCCGGCACCCAGGTTTCGAGACTTGACGCGGCACTTGGCGCCGAATCTTCCGTTTGTGTCGCCTCGCCCGTGGCCTTGGGGGCCACCGCGATTGGCGGTGGCTCTGACGGCGCCGTGTGGCTGTGGGCCGCAGATGCGGTCCTTCGGTCCTTTGACGGAGGCCTCACCTGGCAGTAAGGCTCCTAGCCCAAAAGGTTAGCTGAGCTCAGGGAAGGCCTCGATCACTCCCGGGTGGATCAGCTTTCCCTTGTACACGTTTAGGCCCCTAGCAAGCGCCGGGTCTAGCTTTGCAACTTCTTCCCACCCGTGGTTCGCAAGCTTCACCACGTACGGCAAGGTCGCGTTCGTGAGTGCGTAAGTGGCCGTCTCAGGTACGGCGCCCGGCATGTTCGTCACCGAGTAGTAGAGGCTTCCATGCACCTTGTAAACCGGGTCGTCATGCGTTGTTGGTTTCGATAGTTCGAAGCAGCCGCCCTGATCGATCGCAATGTCGACCAGTACCGAACCCGGCTTCATCTGCCGCACCATCTCTTCAGTTACCAGCTTGGGGGTTCTGGCACCGGGAACCAACACTGATCCGATCACCAGGTCGGCCTCTTTCACGGCCTCCGTGATGTTCATGACGTTTGAGGTCCGGGTCTGCACCCTCCACCCCAGAACGTCTTCAAGCTGCTTGAGCCTGGGAATGGAAATGTCAATGATCGTGACGTCGCTGCCTAGTCCAAGCGCGATCTTTGCCGCCTGCTCCCCCGCTGCGCCGCCGCCAATGACGACGGTCTTTGCGCGCCGCGTCGCGGTCACTCCGCCCAGCAGGATGCCGCGTCCTCCTTGCGGTTTTGTCAGGAAGTAACTGCCTAGCTGGGGGGCAAGGCTCCCTGCGACTTCTGACATGGGGATAAGAAGCGGGAGTGAACGGTCCGGAAGCTGAACGGTCTCATATGCGACAGCGGTTACTCCAGACGCCATCAGCGCTTCTGTGAGTCCTTTAGATGCTGCCAAGTGCAGGTAGGTGAACAGGATCTGACCTGGACGCAAGAAGGGGTACTCGGATGGGATTGGCTCCTTGACCTTCAGCACCAGGTCAGCGATCTCCCAGACTTCCTGCGCGCTCTCCAGGATCGTGGCTCCGGCTTCACGGTACTGCTCGTCACTAATCGATGAGCCTTCCCCCGCGCCTGCCTCGACAAAAACCTGATGCCCGTTCGTCACAAGCTCCATGGCGCCGGCTGGCGTCAGCGCCACCCTGGACTCGTTGTTCTTCGTCTCTTTAGGCACTCCGACGCGCATCTGTCCCTCGCTTCTGCCGCCCATGCGGCTTCTCTCGCGCCCACTTTACAGGCAGGGCCAGTTTACGCACCGCACCCCAACGCAGTTCGGCCCACGCCCGGCTCGCAAGACGTTTCTGTTTGGGGCGCCCACAGGGCACAATCGGCCCATGTCAACCAATCGCTCTACTTCGAACCTTTTCTCTTCGGGCAAGGCCGTGGCACCCGAGTCCAGGATCCTGTTCATTGACGTTGACGGCACCCTCATAGGCCACTCTCAGGTTCTAGAGGCAACGACGGCGCCCGCCATTCGCGCCGTCCAGGACCTAGGTCACCTTGTCTACCTTGCGACCGGACGCGCCCTACAAAACGTCCCCGAAGCTGTTCTTCAGATCGGGTTTGACGGCGCCATCACCAACGGCGGCGGCTCCGTCATCTCTGGTGACCAGCTTCTGTTTGAGCGAACGTTGTCCCAGGAGGAGTCAACCCGCCTTTTCGACCACTTTCACAAAGAGAACATCGGTCACCTGGTGCAGACGACCGGGACCAGCTACGTCTCCCCCGACTTCATCCAGTCCGTGAAGGAACTGGAAGACCACTTAGCCTCAACAGGCGCGAAAGAACAGGACATGGCGGTTCTTCGGTGGGTGCGGAGCTTCCCGCCCATCAGCGACATTGACGACACCACCATGATGAAGGCTGTGTTCAACAGCCTGGACCCCGATGTGGTTGAGAAGACCAGGGATGCACTGGGAGACATCTTCCACGTAGTGGACGGAAGCATCCAGACCTCTGTGGGCACGACCGGTGAGCTGGGTCCGCTTGGCATCACAAAGGGTTCAGCGATCCATCAGGTGTTGGACCACTTGGGAATCGACCCTGGGATGTCGATTGGGATTGGAGACAGTTTCAACGATGTTGAGATGTTTGACGAGGTCGGTGTTTCAGTTGCGATGGGCAATGCCGAGCCGGAGCTGAAGGCTCGGGCTGACCTGGTCACGACCGGCGTGAACGACAATGGTGTCCGGAACGCCCTGCGGCTTCTGGATCTCTTCTGAGGACGCCCTGCTGAGGATCCCCACCAAAGAGACCCCTAGTCCTTGGCCTCAGTTTCAGATCCGAACAGGCGTCCCAGCCAGTCTCGCTGCTTGCGTAGCTGGTAGGTCCCCCCGGATTCGTGCCCGTTGAAC
>ERZ1032852.85-NODE-85-length-25947-cov-15.803105_pt1 | contig 25947 bp, 19 predicted proteins | sample MGYA00516689_ERZ1032852 | MGnify/ENA primary metagenome ERZ1032852 (study PRJEB33719, sample SAMN04262499) | wastewater metagenome | biome: rural village; feature: composting latrine chamber; material: composting feces with ash | place: El Salvador | collected...
CCTGGAAACGGTAATCCAACCCCCACCCCAGACACACTTAACTTCCTATAGGCCAAAACACAAGTAAGGAGATGTGAAGCGCTCCGTGTTTGGTTCCGGAACCAAACACGGCACGGTTCACGGGACGCGCGATTCAGAGCGTGACCCTGCGAGACGACCTCTCCAAGGTTTTGGATAACGCCACCATTACGGGCGACCCGGTTGCTTCGCTTGGTGACGTTGACCTGGCAGGCACCGACCTGACGTGGGATCTGGGTGAGCTGTCTGCGAAGAGTTCGCAGACTGTGACCTACTCGGTGAAGGTCAAGCCGTTCCAGGGATCCGTGAAGCTCGTGAACGTCGTGGCTCCAAGCACTTCTGGTGGGGACTGCTTGCCTGGTGAGTGCTCTACCACTCACTCTGGTGGTGGCTTGCCGGTGACCGGTGCACAGGTCTTGGGGATCGCGGGCGGCGCCTTGCTTCTCCTGACGTTGGGTGGGGTAGCGGTCCTGACTTCCCGCAGGAAGAGGGGCTCGCACGCCGCGTAGCTAAAGCGAGCTAGTGATTGTTGGCCGGGACGACGCAAGGAATTGTCCCGGCCAACATTTGGCCGCGCGTCGCCCCTGTTTTGGCCGCGCATCGTGCGCCCCCGGTCCGCGACCAATTCTCCTCACCCATGTCTTGGTCGCGCGTCACTCGCACGTTAGGCACCGATCACATAGGTATCACGGTGTCAGCAAAGCCGTAGCCTTCCCCCCGATTCGCGGCCGAAACACTAGGGGCAGGGATGGGGGGGGAGTTGGGTGGGGAGTGGGCTAGTCCCGCCAGTTAACCCCTGGGCTTGCGTGCCACTTCAGCCCGCGCGCATCCCAATACTTCGGGTGGTCGCCGATGCGGCTCGTGAAGTCGTCGTAGTCGCGCTCGCTCTGCTCAGTCCACGCAACCTCCGCCAGTGCCGGAATGCGGGGGAGCAGCATGTACATCAGCTGCTCATAGTCCCGGATGTACTCCGTCCACATCCCAGCCTCCACACCGATCACGTCCGCGTCCTCAACCCCCTCAATCTCGGCTGCCGGATCCCAGTCGTAGCTATCCTTCAGCTCAACGAACCCAGCCCAGTCCTGCCCATAAGGCGTCGCCGCGTCATACTTCAAGTCCAGGTAGGCGTGGGGTGCTGGGGACATCAAAACCTTCGCACCCTCCCCAGCAGCCTTCACCACCTGCGCCGGATCTTCCTGGGGACGCCACCACTGCAACACAGCGCCATCCGGCAGCTCTGCACTTGCTGCTTCCTGCCAGGCAACCGGTTTCTTCCCGGCGCCTGTGACGACCGCTGCTGCCTTCTCAATCAGCTGGTCGTATTGGTCCTTAGGCTGTTCCAACGCTTCATCACCGCCGATGTGAACGTAAGGGCTTGAGGTCGACTTAGCTGCCGTCGTAAAGACGTCTTCAAGGAACGTGTCCGTGAAAGGAACATCGGGGTACAGGACGGAGAACCCTACTTTCGACCCGCTGTAGGCGGCAGTCGGCTCCCCTGAGGGGGTCAGCTCCCCGTAAGCGTGCGTAGCCGCGTTCGTGTGACCCGGAATGTCAAACTCGGCGATCACGTCGATCCCGCGATCCGCGGCGTACTGCACGATGTTCTCAAAGTCGCGGGTCGTGTAGAAACCCGCGCGGTTCCCGTCGCCAGCAGTCTTCCCTGATATCGAGGTGAGCTTCGGCAGCTCCTGGACCTCCAGTCGCCACCCCTGGTCATCCGACAGGTGAAGGTGAAGCGTGTTCATCCGGTACAAGGACAGCAGGTCGATTAGCCCCTGGATCTCCTCGACAGGGTAGAAGGTGCGGGACACGTCCATGGAGATACCACGCCAGCCGTAGCGGGGCTCATCCTCGATCGCACAGGCCGGCAACATCTTCTCGCCAAGGTCGCCCTCAACCAAAAGCTGCGCCAGAGTTTCACTGCCACGGTGCAGACCCTTTTCGGAAGAAGCGCTCAGCGTCACCAGGTCGGGCGTAATCTTCAGCGTGTAGGCTTCAGCGGCCCCGCTCTCCGGGGTGCTTTCCCCGGCGCCAGGCTCATTCAAAACAAGCTGGATGCGCCCATCCTCACTGGTAGTGACGTCCCCCAGCTTCAGCGCTTCGCTGACGCGGCGAACAACTGCCTGAAGACCGTCCGCCCCTTCGCTTTGAACCCGGTCCGCTTCGGTGATGAAGAACGGTCCTTCGTGCGTCTCGGTCACGGACTTCGGCTTAGGGATCAGGGTTGCAAGGCTCATCTGGGACTCTTTTCGCTAGGTGGAGGCAGGCGACTTCAGCGGCTGAAAGCCGGGCACAGGGGCGGGACGGGCCCTAACCTCTGTTACGCCCCAATGCTATCGGCGCTGGTCCCCAAACCAAACCTCACCAGGAGAAGTTCTGGCGCCGCTAGCTCAGGGCCTCTCCAATTCCTGGTCAATGTAGCGTTTCCCGCTGGCAACCCAGCCTGCCGCCACCAAGAGAACCGAAGTGCCAGCCAGGGCCAAAAGGATAGGGGGCCAAGCTTCAATCGCGCCGAACGCGGTGCCAACCAGGAGAGGTCCAAGCGCCGCCAGTAGGTAGCCGACCGGCTGCACGAAACCCGAGACCGCCGCTGTGACGCTAGGGTCCTTAGTCCGTTCAATGATCAAGGCCAGAGCCGTCGGGAAACAGAAGCCCGCAACCGCCAGGCAAAGCGCCCACACCCACGGGAGCGTGGTAGCGGCGAAGGCGATGCCAACGTAGCCCACCACAAGTAAGACGCCGAACGAGGCAATCGCGGGCCGGAGCATCCTCCGCCTCGCAACAATGGACGGCATGATCAGCCCGCCCGGTACCCCACCCAAAGAGATGATCGTGGACATCCAAGCGGCAGCGTCAACGCTGAGTCCGCCCGCCCTGTACGCCGAGGGCAACCAACCGAATTGGATGTAAGCGTGCATCGACTGCAAGCCGAAAAAGAACATCAAAGCGACCGCTGTTCGCGACCGGAACAACGCCCGAAGGGGCGTCGCACGCCGAGTTCTGCTCGGTTTCAGCCTCAGGTGAGGGACGCGTATATAGAGGAGTAGCCACAGCAGAAGCGACAGCACTGCCAGGCCAGCCCACACCCCAAGTGCGAAACGCCACCCATCTCCCGGCCAAACGGCGTCTGCCTGCCGCAAGATTATCGCCGACATGAACATGGGGACGGTCGAGCCGACCGCCAAAGCAGTAGTGTAAGCCGTTGCCATCGGAGCGGCCCGGCGAGGGAACTCTGCCTTGATGAAAGCGGGAAGCACCACGTTTCCAATTGCAGCCCCCGCAAGCGCAAGCAGCGAAAAAAGAATGAACAATTGCCAGGAGTTCGTCGCCGCTCGCAAAACCAGACCCGCGACCGCGAGCCCCGCAGCAATAACCAATGCACCAACCATGCCGGTTGCCGCGGTGAAGCGGTTCGCCACTAAGCCCACTAGAGCGAAGCAAAGGCCAGGAAGGGAAGTCAGAAAACCAGCGGACGTTGGACTGAGGTCCAAGGCGGCACTCAGCTCTTCCAAGACCGGCCCGATCGAGGTAGCGGCAGGGCGCAAGGTCAGCGCCATCATGATGGAGGCAACCACCATTAGCGCAACGACCCACGGCTTTCGCCACGCCGGAGTATTTCCAAACCTTGAGAACTCAGGGTGCGGGTCGCTCGCCGCGCCTCTACTCAACGCTTCCCCTTCCCACCAGACGTCCTCGAACAAAAGACAAAGAACACAAAAAAACGGTGGCCCCCACAGAGCACTTGCCTGCCGCTACGCTGACGCAGTGGCACCCGCCACTTAGAGACAGCTAAAGGCAGGCCGCTCTGAGACTGTATTGTAGGGAAGCAGTCGGCTGAAAGTTCGCCCCGGCGGACCGAAGTTGCCCGCGTTGCAACTAAAGGTTGTGACGGCTACGGAAAGATTGACCGAATGTACCGCTACCTGTTCCGCAGATTGCTGAACTACACAGTTCTGCTCTTCATCGCGGTTTCCTTGGCGTACCTGTTGGCCGGGACTGCGCTGAACCCCAGAACGCAGTTCGACTTCACTAACCCTTCGCTTGACGTTGATTCGGTGAACGCGATGCTCACCAGGTACAACATCAACCCGGACACCCCACTTTTTGAGCGCTACTGGAAGTGGATGCAAGGCGTGTTCATGCACTGGGACTGGGGTTTCACCCCTAAAGGCGAGTCGGTGAATAAGATCCTGGGCACGCGCATCTGGGTGTCCTTGCGACTGATCCTGATCGGTTCCTTCGTCGGGATCATCGGCGGCGTTGCTCTGGGTGCCTGGTCGGCAACCCGCCAGCACAAGTTCTCTGACCGCACCATTTCTCTCCTTGCTCTGATCGTCATCTCTACCCCGACAATCGTGATCGCCACGACTCTTCAGATCTTGGCTATCAAGTTCAACCAGGCGACCGGCACGAACTTTTTCGAGTTCATTGGGGAAACGGGCAAAATAGGCAACTATCCTGGTGCCGAATTCGTGAACCGGCTCCAGCATCTGGTACTGCCAACCATCTCCATGTCTCTTGGCGGGATCGCTGTCTATTCCCGTTACCAACGCAACCTGATGCTTGACACGCTTGGCCAGGATTACGTCCGCACCGCACGCGCGAAAGGCCTCAGAAAAGGGGCAGCCGTCCGCAAGCACGCGCTTCGCACTGCGCTGGTCCCGATGGCCACCTACTTCGCTTTTGTGATCGCGGGCCTGTTTACGGGCGCGACCATCACGGAGCAAATCTTTGGGTGGCACGGCATGGGTATCTATTCGGTGATGTCGATAACCGGTCACGACATCAACGGGACGGTAGCTGTCGTCGCGTTCTCTGCCGCAATGACCTTCTTCGGACTGATGCTTGCAGACATCTTTACCGTCGTCGTCGACCCGCGTGTGCGAGTTAGCTGAGGAAACCATGACTGACGACCAGCTCCGCGAACCCCCCAGGGACCCATCGCACCCAGAGTTCGCTTACGACCCGATTGTGCGTGAGGAAGACGGTTTCAACACCCGCGCCACGCAGCCTGATCCAGCTGGCGAACTAGGCCTAGACCCCGACGGTCTCACCACCCCCTGGCCCGACATCGATCACGGAAAGACTCCGCGGCAAGCCACGGAACTAGCGGATGAACTTTTGGCGGACGAGGAAGCGGGGAAGGACGACGCCCTTTCCCTCACCCGCCGCCAGCTGGTTTGGCGCCGCTTCATCCGCCAAAAGACTGCGGTCGCGGGCCTGATCGGTTTCATCCTCATTGTCCTTTTTGCACTGATCGGCCCCTACATAGGCGGTTGGGAGTACAAGCAGGTCGACAACCAGAACTTCTTGAAGCCTCCTTCTTCGCTCCACTGGTTTGGCACCGGCCAAACTGGGCGCGACATGTTCGCCCTGACTGTTGAAGGCCTTCGCAAGTCCCTGATCATCGGCATCTCGGTTGCGCTGATCCAAACGACGGCGGCGGCCCTTGTTGGGGCCTCGGCGGCCTTCTTCGGCAAGTTCTACGACAAAGCGATCCTGTGGATCATCGACTTGCTCTTGGTCGTCCCCTCGTTCCTACTGATTGCGATCCTGACGCAGAAGTTTGGTGGGCAAAAGGGCTCCACCCTCACTTTCATCCTGCTGCTGGCCGCATTCGGGTGGATGCTGACGGCCCGCGTGGTCCGCTCTATGACCCTGTCCGTGATTTCCCTGGACTACGTTCGCGCAGCAAAGTACATGTCGGTGCCGCCCTTCGCGACGATCACTAGGCACATAATCCCCAACGTTTCCTCGTTCCTGATCATTGACGGAACGCTCGCCGTGGTCTCAGCGGTGATGATGGAGACGTTCCTGTCCTACTTCGGGTTCGGTGTCCAACCCCCAGAAACGTCTCTGGGTGTGTTGCTATCCGAGGGACAGAAGATGGCGACTTCGTTCCCATGGACCTTCTTAGCGCCTGCGACCGTGCTTTCTTTGATGCTGATCTTCATCAACTTCATGGGGGACGGGCTGCGAGATGCGATAGACCCGACATCGTCCTCGGGAGGTAAAGCGTGAGTAAGAAGAACGGCACGAACACCACGTTCGAATCAAGCGCGTTGCCGGATCCGAGCGCTGATGCCCCCGTCCTAAAGATTGAGAATCTGAGCGTCACCTTCCCGTCTGAAGACGGCTTGGTCCACGCGGTACGGGGCATTAGTTTCGAACTGCCGAAGGGCGGCGTCCTAGGCATCGTCGGCGAATCCGGCTCAGGCAAATCGGTGACGTCAATGGCGATCATGGGCCTCCTGGACGAAAACGCTCGCGTAGAGGGCTCTGTTGAGCTGTTCGGGACCGAGCTGTTGGGCCGCTCTGACGCCTACATGTCGAACATCCGCGGCAAAGTCCTTTCCATGGTCTTCCAAGACCCGCTGTCGGCGCTGACCCCTGTCTACACGATCGGTGACCAGCTGGTTGAGGCGCTGCAGATTCACCAGAAGATGAGTAAGTCTGCGGCTCGGGAACGTGCCATGGAGCTACTGTCTCTGGTGGGGATACCGAACCCCGAGGTGCGCTTCAAATCGTTCCCGCATGAGTTCTCTGGGGGCATGCGCCAGCGTGTCATGATCGCGATGGCGATCGCAAACGACCCCGACTTGATCATCGCGGACGAACCGACAACGGCTCTTGACGTGACCATCCAGGCACAGATCTTGGAGCTCCTCAAGACAGCACAGCAAGAAACCGGTGCGGCCGTCATCATGATCACGCACGACCTTGGTGTTGTTGCGGGCATGGCGGACAAGGTCGCGGTCATGTACGCGGGGAGGATCGTCGAGCACGGAACCGTTGACGACATCTTCTACCGCCCCCGGATGCCATACACGATTGGTCTGCTGGGAGCCCTTCCTCGTCCTGACGAAAAGTCAGACTCTGCGCTGGCGACCCTTGAAGGCAACCCTCCTTCGATGTTGGTGGAGCCTACTGGCTGTCCGTTCGCGCCTCGCTGTCCTTTGGTCACTGAGGCCTGCTTGAATGGGGAGCCGCAGCTGCTTCCCATCGATGAGCCGGTGCGGATTGAAGAGGAACCTAGCGAAGTCACCGAAGAGCTGACTGGGCAGGTGCACACGGTCGCTTGCATTCGTAGTGATGACATCCAAGAACATCACTGGACCTATAAGGACATCTACCCGATTCCACGCCACATCGATCGCCTTTCCGGGAGACGCGACCGCGAATCACGCGCAGACATCCTGCAGGTTGAGGGTCTGAAGAAACACTTCCCACTGATGAAGGGGGCGGTGTTTAAGAGGCGCGTTGGCACTGTGTACGCGGTGGACGGGATCTCTTTCACCATCAAGGCCGGGGAAACCATGGGGCTCGTTGGCGAATCAGGGTGTGGGAAGACGACTACTCTGCTTGAGGTCTTAGACCTGGTGAAGCCACAGGCTGGCACCATTGTGGTTCTAGGGCAAAACACGGACAGCCTGAATAGGAGCAAGCGGAAGAAGATCCGCCAGGACCTGCAGGTCGTTTTCCAGGACCCCATGGCGTCTCTGGACCCGCGGATGCCCATCTATGACATCATCTCTGAACCGCTTAAGTACAACGGCTACTCCAAGGCTGCGACCCGGGCACGGGTCAACGAGCTGATCGAGCTTGTCGGACTGGAAAAGGCGCACTTGAACCGCTACCCACGCCACTTTTCAGGCGGACAGCGTCAGAGGATAGGGATCGCCCGTGCCTTGGCTCTGGAACCGAGTCTCTTGGTGCTTGACGAACCCGTTTCTGCTTTGGACGTGTCGATTCAGGCCGGTGTGATTAACCTGCTTGACGAACTGAAAGCGAAGCTGGGCCTGTCCTACTTGTTTGTGGCCCACGACCTTTCGGTTGTTCGTCACATCGCTGACAGGGTTGCCGTCATGTACCTGGGTCGGATCGTTGAGATTGGCGACGTTGAACAGGTGTTCACGAAGCCGGAGCACCCGTACACTCAAGCGCTACTTTCGGCGATCCCTGTGCCTGACCCGGGGCTTGAGAGGTCAAGGCAGAGGATCCTGCTTTCAGGCGACCTGCCATCGCCCGCAAACCCACCATCGGGTTGTAGGTTCAGGACAAGGTGCCCGCTGTACAAGCTCTTGGACGCGGAAAAACAGGTGCTTTGCGACACCGTCGACCCGGTTTTGGAGGCTGCTCCTGGTTCCCACGACCTGCTGACGGCTTGCCACTACCCTGAGCCGGTGAATGTGTTCGCGCCCTCAGACGCGCCAGATTCTTTGGCTCACAGTGCGCTTGCGCCACTAGGCGTGGAGATTTAACGAAGACACTGACGGTTGCCCGCGCCGGGGCGAAGTATAGCGCGCGGTAGGGCTTCCGTGTGCCGCGTCACGTTTTTACAGCGGTTTGGTCACGTTTTGGTCGCGAAAAGCGGTTGTGTGATCTGCGTGACGAAGGATGAGTGGAGCTCCGGGCTAGTGTTTTACCGATTGTGGAGGAACGCCTCGGCGCTGATTCCACAGCCACTATCAATGTAAATCTCAAATGGAGGTATTCGATGCGACGCAAGGTCTATGGCCTGGCCGCAGTAACCGCCGTTGCAGCCCTGGCACTTGCCGGCTGTTCCGGTGGATCTAAAGACGCACAGAGCGGCGGAGGCGCCGACGGCTCTGGCGCGGAGGGTGCAACCGACGCAGTGCCCGCAGCGGACATCAACCCGCACGATCGCGGTGATCTGGAAGAGGGCGGCTCGCTGCGTTTCGCAATGTCTGGCATGCCCACCTACTGGAACCCGATGCACACCAACGGCAACACGGTGGACACCAGCAACATTTGGGACTACACCTCGGTTGCAAACTGGATCTACAACCCTGACTCCACTTTTGAGGTCAACCCGAACTACGTAGAAAGCTACGAGTTCAAAGAGGGCGACGACGCAAAGAACGGCAAGCAGGAAGTTGTTCTTCACCTGAACGAAAAGGCTGCCTGGAACGACGGCACCCCGATCACTTGGGTTGACTACGAAGCAACCTGGAAGGCTTGCGGCAAGGTCGAAGACCCTGACGCAACAGAAGACGGCGATGAAGTTTCGCCCTTCGAATGCGCTTCCACTGACGGCTACTCTCATTGGGAGTCCGTTGAGCAGGGCGACGGTGAGTTCGACGTTGTTGTGACCTTCCGCGAGGTCTTCCCGGACTGGTCTGCAGCGCTTTCCACGGTCTTCCCGGCCGCTGGTGTCAGCGATGCTGAAACCTTCAACTCCGGTTGGTCCGAGCCCAACAATGACTGGCTCGCCGGCCCGTTCAAGGTTGCGAACCTGGATGATGCTCAGAAGACCATCACCCTTGAGCGCAACGAAAAGTGGTGGGGCGAACCCGCACTGCTGGAATCCATGACCTTCCGTGAGATGGATCCGGCCGCCATGGGCACCGGCTTCGCTAACGGTGAGATCGACGTCCTGGACGGCATCATTGACGCTCAGCAGTACCTGCAGGCCGAAACCCGCGCTGACGCTGAAATCCGTCGTGCCGGTGGTCTCCAGTGGCGTCACTTCACCTGGAACGGTGAGTCTGGTCTGCTGCAGGACAAGGACCTCCGCGTTGCTGTTCAGCGTGGCGTTGACCGTGCAGCCATCACCGAATCTGACCTGGCCGGTATCCCGGACCTGGTTCCCGGTGACCTGGTTCTGAACAACCACTTCTTCATGCCTGGCCAGGACGGTTACAAGGCCAATGGTGAAGCTTTCGGCTACGATCCCGAAAAGGCTGAGAAGGAACTTGACGACCTTGGTTGGGTCTTTGAAGACGGCGCTGAATACCGCACCAAGGACGGCGAAACCCTCGAGTTCGAGTACGCCATGATGCCGGACGTTTCCACCTCTAAGAATGAGGGCGAGCTGCTTCAGGCTCAGCTGAAGGAAATCGGTGTCAAGGTCAACATCAAGAACGTTGACGCGGGCGGGTTCTTCGACGAAACCGTTATCCCCGGCGACTTCGGCGTGACCACCTTCACCTGGCAGGGCACCCCCTACCCGATGGCCAACATCACGCAGCTGTACGGCTGTGGCGATAACTTGGCTCAGAACGGTGGCTCGAACTTCACGCGCATCTGCGTGCCTGAGATCGAGGACCTGGCTGAAAAGGTTGCGACGACTGCCGATCACGACAAGCGTCTTGAGCTTGCCAACGAGGCTGACGAACTGATCTGGGAGAACGGTATGATCCTGCCGATCTACCGTCGCATGGAAATGACTGCGGTTCCTTCGAACCTGGCCAACTTCGGTGCCTTCGGTATGTCCAGTGTTCCGGCTGAGAACATTGGCTTCGTGAAGGCTGACTAGTTTCGTAGAGGCTGATCAGGCCTAAGCGACTGCAAGGGGCTCGGGAGCAATCCCGGGCCCCTTTGTCGTCCTCCACGTCCGTTTGGCCGCGTACTGCCCGTTTTGGCGGCGCACTGCCTGTTTTGGCTGCGTGTTGCCGAGACGGGCAACACGCAGCCAAAACGGGGATGGCGCCGCCCAAACGGGAGTGGGTCGGTTGGTTGAGTGAGGCAGGTACGCTGGCCAGCATGAACTACGAACTGGTCTTCCGCTCCCGCTACGGCTGGCTCACCGCCCTCACCGTAGGCCTACTCGGAGTCGTCTTCGTGGCGATGATCTGGTCCGCTGAAGGACCAGCCGCAGGACTTCCAGCCCTGGTCCTCCCAATCGCTCTCAGCTACATCACCTGGTGGCTCTGGGCCTATCCTTGCGTGATCGCAAACAGTGGGGGAGTCACCGTCCGAAACCAAGTTCGCACGACCTTCATCGGCTGGGAAGCTTTCGGAGAAGCAGAGTCCGACTACGGCCTTTACATCCAAACCAACGTGGTTCCCACCTCCCGGAAAGACCCCGCCGGCGAAACCTCGCTGGAAGCGGCAGGCACGGAGCTACTGGGCCGCCGCGTTTTCTGCGCCGGGGTTCCTGCCAAAGGCGGCTTCACAGCGGGCCGCCAGAAGCCACCCACAGAGCCGGTCCAGCTCTACTTCGAGCCCGGACCGAAAATCACCTTGCGCACCACACCCAGCGAAGCAGCCGCCCTTCTGAACGCAGAAGCCTCCTTTGAGCAGGGCGAGGAAAGACGCGACCCCACCCGGCACGCAAGCCCCCGCCAAGTCGAAGGCTGGGAAAGTCGGGGCGCGCTCAAGAAGTTCCTGCACGGAACCCCCAAAAATCCGGAGAAACTGGTGGGCGTCAGCTCCCGGACTAACTGGCTCAGCATCGCCGCTTTAGTGCTCCTGACTGCAGCCGCAGTGCTCTACGGAGTCTCCATGTAGTCCTGTGGGATCTCCCACCCACTGTCCGGAATCAGGCCCTGGGCGCTTGGCTTGCGCCGCTTGCCACGTACGCTGGAAGGCGATATTTGTTCTTGCGCCTACTGGCGCCCAGCGATCCTTGGAAGGGCAGGCACATGCCGGTTCGTCCCGACATCCGCAACCTCGCGATTGTCGCCCACGTCGACCACGGGAAGACCACCCTGGTCGACGCGATGCTGTGGCAAGCAGGCGCTTTTGCTTCGCACGCGAACTCCCAAAAAGCCGGGGAGCGCGTCATGGACTCTGGTGACCTGGAGCGCGAAAAGGGAATCACGATCCTGGCGAAAAACACTTCCGTTTCTTACTCGGGTCCCTCTGCCAAAGAACTCACCGGTCAAGACGAGATCACCATCAACGTCATCGACACCCCCGGCCACGCTGATTTCGGGGGAGAAGTGGAACGCGGCCTGTCCATGGTCGACGGTGTCGTCCTTCTGGTTGATGCGTCCGAGGGCCCGCTGCCGCAGACCCGCTTCGTCCTTCGGAAAGCCCTTGTCGCTGACCTCCCTGTCGTTCTGGTCGTCAACAAAGTGGACCGTCCAGATTCACGCATCGAACAGGTCGAGGAGGAAGTCACCGAACTGCTCCTTTCCCTAGCGGACGACCTGATCAACGAAGGTCACGACGTTGACGTTGACGCCGTTCTCAACGTCCCCGTTGTTTACGCGGCTGCGAAGGCCGGGCTGTCTTCCCTGAACCGTCCCCTGGATGGCGACCTGCCTGACTCCGACATGGAGCCACTTTTCAGGGCCATCCTGGAGCACATCCCAGGACCCGCGTACCAGGAAGATGCGCCGCTCCAGGCGCAGGTTACGAACCTTGACGCCTCCCCCTTCCTTGGCCGCCTGGCGTTGCTTCGCGTCCACAACGGGACCTTGAACCGCGGCGATCAGGTCGCCTGGGTACGGGCCGACGGCACTACCCAAAACGTGAAGGTCACCGAGCTTCTCCGCACCGATGGTCTTGAGCGAGTCTCAGCTCAAAGCGCGACCCACGGCGACATCGTGGCAGTCGCGGGGATTGACCAGATCACGATCGGGGATTCCCTAGTGGACCCAGAGCAACCGAAGCCCCTGGATCCCATCCACGTCGACGAGCCGGCGATCTCAATGACAATCGGAATTAACGACTCTCCTCTTGCTGGCAAGGAGAAGGGGACCAAGCTGACCGCCCGCCAAATCAAGGACCGCCTTGACCGCGAACTGGTCGGCAACGTCTCCATTCGCGTCTTGCCAACGGAACGCCCCGACACCTGGGAAGTCCAGGGGAGGGGTGAACTGGCTCTAGCCATCCTGGTTGAGCAGATGCGCCGTGAAGGATTTGAGCTCACGGTCGGGAAACCCCGCGTGGTCACAAAACTGGTGGACGGCAAGGTTCACGAGCCCATGGAACGCCTGACGGTTGACATCCCAGAGCAGTACCTGGGGGCCGTCACACAGCTGCTTGCCTCCCGCAAAGGGGTCTTGCAGTCGATGGCGAACCACGGTTCCGGGTGGGTGCGCCTTGAGTTCTCAGCTCCCGCTCGCGGCCTGATTGGGCTGCGCACCCGCTTCCTCACGGAAACGCACGGGACCGGCATCATGGCCTCTATCGGTGAGGGTTTTGCTCCTTGGCAAGGAGAGATTACTTCACGACCCAGCGGCTCCCTGGTTGCTGACCGCGCAGGGGCCGCAACCCCATACGCCATGGCTCAGCTCCAGGAACGTGCCTCACTCCTGGTTCCCCCGGGCTCAGAGGTCTACATGGGGCAGGTTGTTGGAGAGAACTCTCGCGGGGATGACATGGACGTGAACGTCACCCGCGAAAAGAAGCAGACCAACATGCGTTCGGCCGCAGCGGACATTTTGGAAACGCTGACGCCGCCCCGCAAGCTCAGTCTTGAGGAAGCCCTCGAGTTCGCGTCCGAGGACGAGTTTGTGGAAGTCACGCCCTCATCTATCCGCATCCGAAAAATCCAGTTGGACCCGAAAGAACGCGCCAAGGTGGCGTCGCGTAAGAAGCGGGAGCGCGCTTAGGCTGGCGGCCAGAGGGGTGCCGGTGGGACTTTCTTGCCGGTGATCATGGTGGGCGCCTCAACCCGCACGCGTCCCCTCTTGGCTTCCACAACGACGTAGGAGGGTTCGACCTCAAGCAGCGTGCCTAAAGCGTCGTGCACGCCGTCTGGCGCCCTGTAGCGAACGACAACGCGGTCCCCAACTGACCAGCTCATCCACGGCAGAGCGGGCGGTTCTTCAAGGCTCATGACCTCACCGTAACCCAGGGTCCGCTCCCGGCGGAGCGGCTTTACCTGACCGGCCTGGCGGGCTTTAATAGGGGAGAGCCAGGAGGAAAAATGACCTACATAATCGCAGAGCCCTGCATCGACATCAAGGACCGCGCGTGCGTTGATGAGTGTCCGGTGGACTGCATTTATGAAGGCGCACGCATGCTCTACATCCACCCTGAGGAATGCGTTGACTGCGGTGCCTGTGAGCCCGTCTGTCCAGTGGAAGCCATTTTCTATGAGGATGATCTGCCGCCGCAGTGGTCCGACTACTACCAGGCAAACGTCGACTTCTTCGCTGAGATCGGTTCGCCCGGCGGAGCCGCAAAGACCGGTGTCATCGACTTCGACCACCCGGTGGTGAAGGCTCAGCCTGAAGACATCAACGACCACCTGAAGTAGCTTCAAGTCGACGCAGGCGGGGGACTGTCCCTGAACTTCGCTGCCAAAGTGATGCCGGAGCCGGTATTCTGCTTGGACACGTCACTTCCAACCTGCGGCGCAGAGGCCTTCTAGAATCGGAAGGGCCCGCGTTAGGAGCCAGAGCCCTATGACTGAAACCCACCGCCAAGAAGAAGCTGTAGCGGGAGACGCGCTTGTCGAAGACGCCGAACTGGCGGTCCAGGCAACGGTAGATGAGCCGGGCTCACAGGAAGCCACCCCTGTTCTTGCAGACGGAGTGTTTTCAGTGGGCGACGTTCGCGTGGACACCCCGGCGGTCGCGGCAACTATTGGGTCCAACGGACAGAACATTGGCAGGCTCCTAGCGTCAACCGGCGACGTCACCTTGGATTACGGGTTCGGTAACACCGCCACTTGCACTTCCGAAATCACCTACATTGACGGCGATCAGGGAATTTTGCGTTACCGCGGCTACCCGATTGAGCAGCTCGCACGCAACTCCTCTTTCTTAGAAGTCGCGTGGTTGCTGATCTACGGCGAACTGCCGACAGCGGCCCAGCTTGAGAACTTTATGCGTCGCATTCAGCGCCACCGACTGCTGCATGAGGACTTCAAAGCTTTCTTCACTGCCTTCCCTCACGACGGACACCCGATGGCGATCCTTCAGGCGGGTGTTGCGGGGCTCGCAACGTACTACGAAGACACTTTGAACCCCCATGACCCGGAGCAGCTGGACCGGGCGCTGGTGCTTCTCATCGCAAAGATGCCCACCATGATCTCTTACATCGCGAAGCGTGCGGCGGGCCTACCGCTGCTTTACCCGGACGCGCAGCGCGGCTACACCGAAGACTTCATTCGCATGACGTTCGGCATGCCCTACCAGGCGTACGACATTGACCCGTCCCTGGTGCGCGCCCTGGATATGCTGCTGATCCTGCATGCGGATCACGAACAGAACTGTTCGACCTCAACGGTGCGTTTGGTGGGTTCCGCGGACGCGAACCTGTACGCCTCGGTCGCCTCTGGGATTGGGGCGCTGTCCGGTCCCTTGCACGGCGGCGCGAATGAGGCCGTGCTGAAGATGCTGAACGAAATCGTGGACTCCGGTGGGTCGGTGCGCGAGTACGTTGACAAGGTGAAGAACAAGGTTGCTGGGGTTCGCCTGATGGGCTTTGGCCACCGCGTTTACAAGAGCTACGACCCGCGTGCGGCCCTGGTCAAAGACAGCGCACACGACGTGCTTTCACGGCTCGGTAAAGTCGACCAAAAGCTTGACATCGCGATGGAGCTTGAAGAGATCGCTCTGAGCGATGAGTACTTCATCCAGCGCAAGCTTTACCCGAACGTGGACTTCTACACGGGCCTCATCTATTCGGCAATGGGCTTCCCAACGAAGATGTTCACTCCGCTCTTCGCGCTGGGACGCCTCCCCGGCTGGATCGCCCAGTACAGGGAAATGATCCAGGATCCTTACACCCGCATTGGGCGACCCCGTCAGGTCTACCAGGGGGTTGTGGAACGCGACTACGTGCCCCTGCGGGCCCGCAGCCGCCGCCAGGCAGGCTAAACGCTATACCAGGGTAGAGCCGTCCGGCATGATGATCGGGCGCTCACCCCTGGCCAGCGCTTCAACCGTGCCAGTCACGGAGTTGCGTCGGAACAGCACGTTGGATGCGCCAGACAGCCTGGACGCTTGAATGGTCCTGGGGTCAATGAAGGACCCCTGGCTGCCGGGGACAACCCCACCGCCCGGCATCAGAGACACTTTGGTGTGAGCGGTGATGAACAGTCCCGCCTCCACCACGCAGTCATCCCCAAGGGGGAGCCCAAGACCAGAGTTGGAGCCCAGCACGCAGCGTTTCCCGATCCGCACGTGCTCGTGGGCTGCGTCGGCCACGCGACCCATTGTTGACGCACCGCCCCCAACGTAGGAGTCCCTTCCGACGGTGACTCCTTGGGCCAACCGGCCCTCTATCGTTGCGTTCCCCAGTGTGCCTGCGTTGTAGTTGACGAACCCTGCGTGCATCACCATGGTCCCGGGAGCCAGGTGCGCACCAAGCCTGACGCGAGCAGCTGAAGCGACCCGCACGTCTGGTGGGACCACGTAGTTCACCATTGCGGGGAACTTGTCGACGCCGGTGAGGGTGACCGGGTGCCCGAACTTTGCGCGCAGCCGGTACCGGGTTTCTTCGAAGTCCTCAACGTCGCAGGGCCCAGCTGACGTCCAGGCAACAACCGGGAGCCTTGAGCGAATCCCGTCCAGGTTGATGGTGTTCGGCTGGGCTAGCCGGTGGGACAACAGGTGGAGACGCAGGTATGCGTCGGCGGTCGAAGTGGGCTGGTCGCGCAGGTCAGAGACGCAGCGGACCACCGACGTGTGAACTCCACGGGCGTCATCCCTGTGTTCGAGCGCAGCGAGGCGCTCAAGCAGTGCAGGGGCGCCGCCTTCCGGGAAGTCCCCCAGGCGCGGATCCGGGTACCAAACGTCTAGTGTCTTCCCGCTTTCGGTTACGGTTGCGAGGCCGATGCCCCAAGCCATCATGCTTTCCATGCGTCCCACCCTACCTGCGGGCCCGCGAATGCAAGCTACGCAGACCAGAGGTCAGGCCAAAAAACGCCTGCCTTGTCGGTCAGCTGCTTCAGTAGAGGAAGGGAGATGCCAACTACCGAGTGCGGGTCGCCTGTTACCCCTTTGATGAAGGGGCCGCCCAGCCCGTCAATGGTGAAGGATCCGGCGACGTTCAGGGGCTCTCCCGTCGCGACGTAGGCGTCTATTTCTGCTGGGGAGATAGAGCCGAAGTGGACAGTGGTGGAGGCTGCGTCAACCAGGGGCTCGCCTTGAACCCAACCCGAGTCGGTGCGGCGCAGGGGGATGACGCAGTGTCCACTCCAGAGCACTCCGTCGCGGTCTTGCATCTCCAGGATGCGTTCCCGCGCAATCTCTGGAGTGCCGGGCTTCCCGACCACTTTCCCGCCGATTTCAAGCATGGAGTCCGCGCCAACCACCAGGTAGGTCTCAGGCTCTGCGTCCTCACCCTCAAGCGCGCCGCCACTATCCAGTTCGGCCGCGCATTGGCGTGCAACAAAGTTAGCTTTTGCCTCCGCTTCAGCGCACACGATCTGTGCTGGCGTGGGGTTTTCTCCGGCGCTTTCGAGGAGCTGCGCCAACACCTCATCCTCGTCCACTCCCGAAACCCGGATTAGGGGAGTGACGCCCGCGGACTTCAGGGTCGCTGCCCGCGCTGGGGACGCGGAGGCAAGGACTAGGCGAGTGGACCCCATCAGGCAAGCACCACGCGTTCCAGTGTCTTCATCGGCAAAGCTCCTAGGTCCAGCGCTTTGGAGTGGAAGTGCTTCATCGCTTCCGGGTCGTCCCCGTGTTTTTCCGCATACTTGTCCGCCAGCTGCTGCCACAGACGCTGACCGATTTTGTACGAGGGTGCCTGTCCCGGCCAGCCCAAGTAGCGGTCCAGTTCGAAGCGGAGCATGGCGTCGCTCCCGGTCACGTTTTCGCGCAGGAACTCCCACGCGTAGTCAGCGTCCCAAGTCCCGTTCCCGTCAGGACGAGGCTTTTCTAGGTGCACACCAATGTCTAGGACCACGCGGGCCGCACGGAGACGTTGAGCGTCCAGCATCCCCAGCATGTCTGCGGGGTCACTCATGTGGCCCAGGTCAGCCATCAACTGTTCGGCGTAGAGAGCCCAGCCTTCCCCGTAACCGGAGAACCAGGACCCCAGTCTGCGCCAAAGGTTCAGTGTGTTCGCCTGGTAGATCGCTTGCCCCAGTTGCAGGTGGTGACCGGGGACGCCCTCATGGAAGACCGTTGTGCGTTCCTGCCAGACGTGGAAAACGTTGTCACCTTTCGGTACCGACCACCACATGCGGCCCGGCCTTGAAAAGTCAGCGGATGGGGCCGTGTACCAGATCCCACCCTCGTCAGTGGGGGCAATCATGCACTCGATTGTTCGGAGTGGGGGCGCGATGTCAAACTGGGTGCCGTTCAGGTTCTCAATTGCCTGGTCGGCTGTGGTCTGGAGCCATTTTTGAAGTGCTTCTTTTCCGTGGACTTGTCGCCCCGGGTCCGCTTCCAGCTTGTTGAAGCACTCCCTTACGGTTGTGCCCGGCCCGTAAAGTTCTTCAGCGATCTTTTGTTGGGCTGCCTTGATTCGGGCCAGCTCAGAAAGTCCCCACTTGTAGGTTTCGTCCAGGTCGACCTTCGCGCCCACAAACATTTCGGAGAAGAGCTTGTATCTCTTTTCCCCGACTCCGTCTTCGTGAGGTGCTTGCCTCAGCAGTTCATCTTCTAGCCAGTCCGCTAGGCGGCGGTAGGCACGCGCAGCTTCCCGGGTGCTGTGATGCAGCTTTTCGTGGCCGATCTTGGCTGCGATCTCTTCCGGGCAAGTTGCCACGAGTTCCGCAAAAAAGCCGCGTGAGTGGCCAAGCTTCATGCACTGCCCAATCCCAATACGCACTTGACGTTTCGCTGCCACGACGCCCATCTGGGCCCCCATCGCCAGTGACTCCGCGTAACCCTCTAGGGCCTTGGGGATCGCGTTTATCCTGCCCAGAATGTTCTGCCAGTCTTGCTCAGTCTTCGTGGGCATCAAAGAAAAGACGTCACGAACCTGTTGGATGGGGGAGGCCAGGTTGTTCAGCTCCGCGTACTTCTCACCGCTTTCAAACAGCTGGAGCTCCAGGCCCAGGCGGTCCTTGAGTGCCGCAGCGGTCACATGGTCGACCTCATCCTCTAGCTGAACGTGCCTAAGGGCGACCAACAGCCCCGCCTGTAGGTCGGCAAACTGTTCTAGACCGGCGGGAGAGAGGTCAGGGAGTGCTGCCTGGTCCCCGGGCAACCCCCAGTCGGTCGCTGCAACCGGATGAAGTTTTGCAACCTGCAACATGTATTGGTCGCAAAGTTGGTCCAGGGCGGACCACTTGCGGACTGGCGGCTGGGCGTTTGAGGTGGGGTCATTTGTCATGGCCCAAGGATATTCCTTCGTACATCCCCTTTGGTCCCTCCTCTCTTTTGACTGCTGCGGACGGGCACCGACAGCGCTCGGTCGTGGCCTTCCAACCAAAGTGCTCAGGTGAGGTGCTTCTTTGGATAAGACCAGCAAAGGGATAAGGTGGTCGGGTGACCCTCGCCACACCTTCCCAAAGCACCTCTGACTCAGACGCGCTCGCGGCCGAACTGGCTGCCGCGCCAGAGTCTGAGGTCCCCAGTGTGCAACCACAAACCCTGGACCGGTACCGCGACCTTCTGCTGGGGGGAACCCCAACGCTGACTGCGCGCGACGTGGCAGACAAGGCTGGGATTGATCTTCGCGAAGTGGAGCGCTACTGGCTGGAAATGGGGTTCGCGCCAGTAGACGCGGGCGAAATGTTCTTCACAGAGTGGGACGTTCATGCGCTGCAGTACTGGAGGGAGTCGCTTGAGAACCTAGGCGTTTCCGAATCGACAATCGCAGCGCTAACCAGAGCCCAATCGCACCTGGCAGATAGGCTGGCTCTTTGGGAGCTTGAGGCCTTGGTTGAGGACGCGGAGCGTCGCTACGGGATCGACGATTCTTCCGCGCGCGTAGTGGCAATCGATGAGATGCGGCATGTGGCCGACGCGCTAGAAGTCCAGATGATCTACGCCTGGCGCAGGCAGATGTTCGCACTCATTGAGAGAGTCACGAAGGAACTTGCTACCCGGGATGCCAGCCACTCCAAGCGCCGTTTCCCACTGTCGCGTGCCCTGGGGTTCGTCGACATGGTTTCCTACACAGCCACGTCTTCTTGGCTTGGCGACCAGATGGTCGACTTGGTCGAACGCTTTGAGTACCTTTGCCGCAGCGTCGTCACGAAGAGCGGTGGGCGGGTCGTGAAAATGATTGGGGACTCCGTTTTCTTTATTGCGGACGACCTAGAGATTGGGCTGAACGTCGTCACTTCTCTTATCCAGACCCTGGATGACACTCCGGACATGTTGCCCGTGCGGGCGTCCATGATCTTGGGTGACGTCTTCTCAAGGTCGGGGGACGTTTTTGGGCCTCCCGTCAACCTTGCGGCGCGGCTAGTTGACGTTGCTCCCACTGGCAAGATTCTGACGGACGCGCCAACCGCAGCCGCGATTGCGTCGTCTCCACTTCGAAACCAGTACAGGGTGAATGATTCTCCGTCGGTGGAGCTGAGAGGTGTTGGCAGGGTGAGGCCTTTCGTGATCACACGGATCGACTGACACCCGCTAAGTTGCCAACACTTCGCAAAGAACAGTGCAAAAGAGTCTCTAGATAGCTACTGTTGGACCATGACTAAAGTACTGCTAATCGAAGATGACCCCGCTATCTCAGAGCCGCTTGCTAGGGCCTTTGGTAGAGAAGGGTATGAGGTTCGAAATCACGGGACTGCCCGCGGGGGCTTGAGTGAGGTCGCTGACGCAGACCTGGTTGTCTTGGACTTGGGGCTCCCGGACATGGACGGCTTGGATGTGGCCCGGGAAATCAGAAACCGCGGCCTGGACATCCCGATTCTGATCCTCACCGCGCGGACTGATGAGGCCGACATGGTGATTGGCCTTGATGCGGGCGCCGACGACTACGTCACCAAACCTTTCAGGCTCGCGGAGCTGCTTGCCAGGATCCGTGCGCTACTTCGCCGTGGCTCCGGTGACGGTGACGGGGAACTTCGCGCGCAAGACGTCGTGATTGACGTGCCTGCTCACAGGGTTTTTGTGGGTCAGAGAGAACTGTCATTGACCGCTCGCGAGTTCGACTTGCTGAAGACTCTGGTGAAGCAGGCCGGGCAGATGGTTCCACGCGAAGAGCTCATGCGTGAGGTGTGGGGGCAGGACCCGCAGGGTTCCACTAAGACACTGGACATGCACGTTTCTTGGCTCCGACGCAAACTCGGCGATAATGCGGCTGACCCCCGGTACATCAGCACCGTGCGTGGGCTCGGTTTCCGTTTCGAAGAATAGAGTCCGTCACGCAGCTGAAGGGACCGAGTGCAATCCCCGGCACTGCTAGGAGGTAGGTGATGCGCCGGCGAGCCACCAGAATGATCCTCACCGCCGTCGTCGCTGTGATCCTGGTGCTAGGTCTGCCTGCGGCTGTCATCACGGGCAGCTTCGTTTGGGCGACCGCTCAAACCCAGGTGGACACGCGAGCCACAACCGTTGCGCGTTCTGTTGACCGGCGCCTGGCTGAAACCCCTTACGTGACCCAGTCGTTGGTTAAGGCGTGGGCCAGGCCGATTAGGGACGAACCTGACGCTTACATCACGGTGCGTATCCCGGGTCGGTACTACCTTGTCGCGGGAAACGAGCCAAGCGGGCAGCTGATCACCAGCAGCTACGTGTCATCGAACGGGACCTCGGTGACTGTTGAGGTCTCTTCGGCCCAAACCATCCGCAAGCTGGTTCTTTCCGAAGCAGCGTTGCTGGCCGGGGTCCTATTTTCCTTGGGCCTGGGGTGGTTTTTAGCGAACCGGATGTCACGTAGGCTTTCAGCCCCGCTGATCTACCTGGCGGCTCAGGCGGAGCAGATCGGTAGCGGGCAAGTCCGCGCCCAAGTCAAGGCTTCTGGGATTGAAGAGATTGACTTGGTGCAGGACGAACTGGTTCGGACAGGCGAACGAATGGCTCGGCGTTTGGCGGCCGAACGTCAGCGTTCCGCGGATGCCAGCCACCAGCTCAGAACCCCTCTTACCGCGTTGTCTATGCGGCTTGAAGAGATCGAGTACTTGGCGGATGATCCCGAGGTGAAGGCGGAAGCTGAAGCGGCATTAGGTCAGGTGGAACGGCTGACAACTGTCGTGAATGACTTGCTTGACGCCTCGCGGCGGGCGGGCAGTGACACCGAAGTCGTTCAGATCCTAGAGGTGTTCAACACCGAACTTGAAGAGTGGGAGCCCCAGTTCACCGCGGCCGGCCGATCCCTGATCTTTGTTGATGAGGCAGCCCAACTTGTTCTGGCTGAAGAAGGCAAGTTGACCCAGATTCTTGCGATCTTGCTTGAGAACTCGCTGCGTTACGGCGATGGTGACACGGTTGTGAAAGCACGCCGCGCCGGCTCCTCGCGCGCCATCCTGGTTGACGTTTCGGACCAGGGCAAGGGTGTTGATGCGGAGATTGAAGAGGACATCTTTGAGATGGGTTACTCAGGGCACGGGTCTTCCGGGATTGGTCTTGCCCTTGCGAAAGACTTGGCTGAGAGCATGGGGGCCCGACTGGAACTGTCGAAGGCTGCGCCCCCTGTCTTCACACTGTCCCTTTCCGCGATCCCCGCGAACTTCAACCCCGACTTGGTGATGCCCCAAGCACCGCTGGTTTCCGTTGGGCGGCGCACCAACCGCCTCTGAGACTATTTGTTCACACCGGCACTCCTGGGCTTCGAAGCAGGCTCGGCTTTGCTCCCCGCGCGCGTAGTCTTAGACCATGAGCACATTGGTTACAGGTGGAGCCGGCTACATCGGCTCACACGTTGTCAGGTTGTTGCAAGAGCGCGGAGAAAAGGTCATCGTCGTTGACGACCTTTCTAGTGGCGACCCCAGCAGGATCGGGGACGCGAAGCTGGTCCAGGTGGACATCGCTTCGGACGAAGCCCTCCCGATCCTTTCCGAAACCATGATTGATGAGGACGTTGACGCGGTCATCCATTTTGCTGCGAAGAAGCAGGTTGGTGAGTCGGTTCAGCGTCCCGCGATGTACTACCACCAGAACATAAACGGAATGGCGAACCTGATGCGCGCCATGTATGACGCGGGCGTGCGGGACATTGTTTTCTCCTCGTCCGCCGCTGTCTACGGGATGCCGGACGTTGAGATCATCTCGGAAGACGATCCGAAGAACCCCATCAACCCGTACGGTCAGACGAAGCTGATTGGCGAGCAGATGTTGGCCGACGGCAACACGGCTTGGGACCTCAACTACATTGCGCTGCGCTACTTCAACGCTGCGGGGGCAGGCTGGCAGGATCTTGCTGACACGGCGACCATGAACCTGATTCCGATTGCGCTTTCCGCGCTTGCTTCAGGGCAGGAACCGGTGGTCTTTGGGGATGACTACGACACCCCTGACGGCAGCTGCATCCGCGACTACATCCACGTGATGGACCTGGCGAAGGCGCACCTTTACGCTCTTGATGGCCTCCGGGACGGCACCGTGAAGAATCAGGCGCTGAACGTTGGCACTGGTAAGGGCAGCTCGGTCTTTGAGGTCCTGGACGGGATCCGGGAAGTGTCCGGCTACGACTTTGACTCTAAGGTTGGGCCGCGCCGCGCCGGGGATCCTGCCGCGCTTGTTGCGAACTGCGATGAGATCGAAACGAAGCTGGGCTGGCAAGCAGAGCTGGGGTTGCAGGACATTGTGCAGTCAGCTTGGGATGCACGCCAGGCCGGGCCGAACCCGATCGCTGTTCCTGAGAGCTAGTCCCAGGAGACCGCGAAGTCTTCTGGCGTCAGCTGCCCCGCCGCCATTTTGCGGAAGAACTCTGGAGCGTGCGTTTCATCCAGGATCATGACGGAGCCGACGTCTGTCGAGAGGTTTGGGTCCGAAATTGGGGGTGCCCCGACCAGCCCGTCTGCGGTGGCTTTCCGCATGGCGAGTAGAAGGAAGGCGACGTCCCACGCGTGGGTCCTCTCACCGACTGTGAGTGCCTGTGCCGCAGCTTTTCCAAGGCGGGCTTGCTCCAGCGGGTTTAGGAGCGTGGCAGGGGAGAGCGCTTTGCTTGATATGGCACCTAGCACTTGGCGTTGGCGTAGCGTTCGCCCAATGTCCCCTGTCGGGTCGGCGTAGCGCATACGGGAGAACGCGAGTGCTTCTTCACCGTCAGCCAGGTGGCAGCCGGAGGTCCATTCCATGCCGGAGTAGGGGTCGGACACGTCTGCGTCCCAGCAGAGTTCTACCCCTCCCAGTGCGTCCACGATCTCGCTGACCCCGGACATTCCGATTTGGACGTAGTGGTCTATTGAAAGCCCTGTGAGCTGCTCAGCGGTCTGCACCATTAGTGCGGGACCACCCCAGGAGAAGGCGGCGTTGAACTTGTTCCACCCGTAGCCTGGCAGGTCCACGTAGGTGTCTCTGGGGATGGAGACCATGCTGACCTGGCCGTTGGTTGCCTTGTGGATCAGGATCGCGGAGTCGGACCGTTCCCCTTCGGTGGGGTCTTCTTCGTTCCAGCCTGCGCGGGAGTCGGAGCCTGCGAACAGGTAGGTGGTGCCTTCCGTGCCGGGGCCCCTGCCCGTGCCCGCGTCGATGCGGGTCATTGAGCGGTCTATGTAGAGCACCAGTCCCACGGGCCATGCGATCACCGCCACCAGCAGCAGCAACGTTAGTGTTTTTAGTACGCCGCGTTTCTTCCGCCGTGGCGCCCCACTCGCCCCACCCACAGGGGAGCCACTAGGGGGAGTACGAGGACGGGCCCCCGCTTGCTGCGCCGTGCGCCCTTGCTGCGCCGCCCACCCTTGCTGCGCCACCCATCCTTGCCGTGGCTGAGGAGCCGGCGGGATGCTGTGGGGGTGCGCTTGCGCGGGGGCTGCGCCCGGACGCCGGTCTGCAGCACTTACGCGTTTGATCTGCGGTGCAAAAGCCGGGGGAAGCGCAGTGGAGCCTTGAGCTTCGGCGGGCGGTGGAGGTGAAGCGTGGGATGGGCGCGCTCGTCCCTGCTGAGGTTCAAATGAGGGAGGCGGGCTCTGTCCAGACACGGGGCTATTCTTGCAGGTCCGGTCGCGGCCGCACCTTTTGCTGTGCGGCCTGTCGACCTCTAGTCGAAGGGACTAGCCGTTGGGGATCCAGCCGGTGAACTTGCCGATCTCATCGTCAGTGCGCGGGTTTCCGCCGGGAATGGACTCTCCGTCAGGCCCAATCGTGAAGTATTCGCCGCTCATATCCTGGTAGACGACGCCTTCAGGTAGCGGCAGGTCCAGCTTGATGGACTCCCACAGTTCGCTATTCAGCGGCTCTTTGGGCATCAGGCGGTTGCGGTTGAAGTCGGTGGTCAGCACCGGCATCGTAGTGAACCTGATGTTCTCAGGTTCGACACCTTTGATTGAGTTTGCCAACCCCACGTCTGTGTTCACGTTTCCAAGCGACGGGGACAGGATGGTCGTAGCGAGTGTTGCAGTGACGAACTGGTACAGCGAAGGCATATCGGTCAGGATGTTTGAGTTCATAGCCTGCATCATCATTGCGCCAATGAGTCCTTGCTGGCGTTGGATCCTGCCCATGTCAGAGCCATCCCCGACGTGGCGTACGCGGGCGTATTGGGTTGCGGTGACCGCGTCCATGACCTGGCAGCCTTCTTCGAAGGTCATGTGAAGGTAGTTGTTGTCGGTGAGTTCTTCTTCAAGGCAGATATTGACACCACCAAGAGCATCAACCATCGCGCCGAACCCGTCGAAGTCGAAGAGCGCGTAGGCGTCGAGTTTCAGACCCGTCATCTCTTCAACAGTCTGTTCGGTGCAGTTGAGTGCTCCTGCTACGTCCTCAGTTGTTCCCCCGGATCCATAAGAGAAAGCCCAGTTGAACTGACCCCACTGTGAGTAGCTGATGGAGCCGTCGCTGCGCTGGCATTCGGGGAGTTTCATCCAAATGTCGCGAGGGATGGACACGACGGTTAGGGACTCCCTGTCTGCGGGGATGTGAACCACTAGCGTGGTGTCGGAGCGCATGCTTTCGTCATCGTCTTCCGCCGCGACGATCGCTTCACTCTGGTTCACGCGGGCGTCGCTGCCCATGACCAAGATGTTGACTGGGCGCCCCGCGAAGCTGTCTACGGGCACTTCCTCTTCTTCAGGCTCCTCCTCGCTTTGTGCGGGTTCGGGAGTCTTGAGATGCGAGGTGTCAACGACTGATGACTTGACTTTGGAGTTCAGGTCGTCATAAAGGATTGCTCCAGCAGTGCCCACAAAGATCCCGACCCCAAGCAGGCCGGCTAGGGTCGCCGCCAGCCACCGCTTGGAGCGGATTGGCGTTGAAGAGTGCGCTGGGG